>Ga0209163_1002006_pt1 | contig 18739 bp, 25 predicted proteins | sample MTBAKSrepl2MetaG_FD_187457 | JGI IMG/M metagenome (GOLD analysis project Ga0209163, IMG submission 187457) | Enrichment culture microbial communities om Arthur Kill intertidal strait, New Jersey, USA, that are MTBE-degrading - MTBE-AKS2 (Arthur... | ecosystem: Environmental > Aquatic > Marine >...
AAACCGGTCCCACCGCCCGATTGCTGAATCAGAGCCATATTTTTGACCGCATTAAATATCCCTCTTAGTGAATCGGGAACGGGGATGACAAAACAGGCTGACAGCTGACCCAGTTCCGTTCCGGCATTCATTAGAGTAGGTGAATTGGGAAGAAATCTGAAATCAGTCATAAGTTGGTAGAATCCCAAAGTAGTCTTCTTAACATCAGCTTGTTTAATGTAACCGGAATCAGCACCGGCTACGACTTTTGCAACTCTTTGGAAGAGCTGGGCCGGGGTCTCCGCAACAAATCCGTCATTATCCTTGAGGAGGTATCTTCTCTTTAGGACCCTTAAAGCATTCAGTCCCAATTTCAGCTCGTCTTCTACTCCGATTAACTTCTTCGCATCCCTAATTTCCGCTCTTTTTTTACGATATAAGATATATGCTTTTGCTACGTTTTCGTAGCCCTCTTTTATTAGAATATGTTCAACCGTATCCTGAACAAACTCAACACTGGGAAGGGTTTTTTTATCAAATTTACCCTTTAAAGAGTTAACTACTTTCTCTGATATCTTCCTTATTGCTTCTTTGTCTTCAACACCGACAGAAAAGGCAGCTTTTTCAACAGCACAAGCCACCCTTCCTTGATCGAAGGGAACTACTCTGCCATCTCTTTTTACGATCTTTGTCAGATATGATTTCATTCTGTCTTTTGATTGCACCTACAAAGTGCCACTATCTTTTAGCAGGAACCAATACTACGGGACACTGGGCTTCCCTGATAACATGGTCTGCCACACTACCGATAATAACGCGGGCAAGTCCGGTTATCCCGTGAGTCCCCATTACTATCAGATCTGCCTTTTCCTTTCTGGCCAATCTAACAATCTCTTCACTGGGACTGCCTTCTGCTGTCATTGCCTGAACTTTCAGCCCGTCCTTTTCCAGCTCTTTCCGAGCTTTCTCTGCTATTTTTTGAGCCTCTTTCTTTAACTCCTGCATCATTTGAGGTTCCATAGCTCGCGGAAAACCTCTCAACTTTGCATCCGCCACACTTAAAACAATTATTTCTGCCTTCGTATCCTTGGCAATATGCGCAGCGAATTCCAAAGCTTTTTTGGCTGTTTTAGAGCCATCGGTAGGATAGATAATCTTTTGCACTTTCCCCTCCTTAAGTATTACCCCATTCATTTATTACCCTCGATGATTAATTCAATTTCACCCCTCTTATACCTGCAAAAAACTTTTCTACCGAAATACGGCATTAATCTGATTTTACTTTTATTACCTGCCAAAATTTGACAAATAGTAGGAAATTTAACTAAAATGTCATAAATCATATAAATTTATAGTATGTATAAAAGATTCTTATTTGTGCACGGCTACGCATAAATTATTTTAACTCCAATACCGGTTTAATGCTGTAACCTAACTGGAAAGGCATGTGAAGCTACATGGATATGAGCACAACCCAAAAACAAATTGACGATTTAATACAGTGGTTTGATGATGAAACCAATGATGCTCAGGTTAAGTTAAAAGAGGCAAAAGAAAACGGCAGAAAAGTCGTAGGCGTCTATTGTGCCTATATGCCCTGTGAGCTTGCATGGGCCTCAGGGGCAATGGCTGTTTCCCTTTGCGCCGGCACCGAAGACAAAATACCGGTAGCCGAAGAAACCTTGCCGCGCAGCTTTTGCCCTCTTATAAAGGCAAGCTACGGATTAGCTGTAACGGATTCTTGTCCCTTCTTTTTCTTCTCTGATTGCGTATTAGGAGAAACCACCTGTGATGGTAAAAAGAAAGTTTTCGAGCTCCTGGATGATCTTAAGCCTATCCATGTAATGCAATTGCCTTATCGTCCGGGAGATCCCGATGCCCGTGAAAACTGGTTAAAACAGATCTATCAAGCCAAGGAATTCATCGAAAAACATGTTGGAGCGGAAATAACCGAGGACAGTGTAAAGGCTGAAATCAAACGAACTAACAATTTATACAAGCTTTTAAGAGAAGTTGTAACAGTCTTTCATGGTGACTGCATTCCGGTAACCTGGACTCAAATGCTAACCGTTTTAAATGCCCGGGGTTTTATTGTCAATCGCGATGCTTACAACGAAAAATTATCCGAATTAATTACAGTACTAAAAACTGCAGTCAGTGAAGGAATTAGTATATATCCCAAAGAAGCTCCCAGAATCCTTATAACCGGCACTCCCCTAATGCCGACAACCGATAAGGTTATGCGTATTACCGAAGACGCGGGAGCTGCTGTCGTCTGTCACGATGCCTGTAGCGGTATCAAGATGTTTAACAGGCATATTAACGAAGACAAAGAACCATATGAAGCCCTCGCCGAGTTTACTTTATCAACTCCTTGTGCCTGCATGAGCCCCAATCATGGGCGTTTTGATTTATTGCGTCAGGCTGTTAATGACTATCGCATAGATGGTGTTATCGATATGGTCTGGCTTGGATGTCATACATTTAATGTTGAATCAGCGCTTGTTCAACGAGTTACACGTGATGAACTAGAGCTTGCGTATCTTAAGCTTGAAACAGACTATTCACAGTCAGACACCGGCCAATTGCAGCTAAGAATCGAGGCATTTCTCGAAACTATTTGTTAAATCAAAGAAGGTGATTGGTAATGGCCTCTATCATGGTGGAATTTATTAATACCTGACCGAGCTGCGACCAATATGCACAAATCATAAGGAACGCAGCCGCCAAGTTTGGCGACAAGATGGAAGTAAAAATATATCAAGCTGGTAAGGACTTTAACTACCTAAAAAAGTACGGCATGGTGACAAAAGGAACCATGATCATAAACGGCAAGAAAAAAATTGATAATCTTTCCAGGTCCGTAATCGAAAGGGCACTTGATGACGCAATCGGGAGTAATGATTTCTAATGATTGACGTGTTAGAGCAAACTTTGCTCACGGCATTTGAAATCCTAAAAGGTGCATCGCTTTGGCTGGTTTTCAGCTTTATTCTTGCCGGCATGTTACATAATATTTTAAGTCCCAAGAAACTCCAGACCATGTTGGGCAATCGTAAGACATCATCTCTGGTCAAAGCAACCATATCAGGTATGCTCTTACCTATTTGCAGCTGCGGAGTAATTCCGCTGGGATTAGGATTATATTATTCGGGAACTTACTTGGGTCCCACACTTGCTTTTATGGCTGCCACACCAATCATAAACCCGGCAGCAGTAGTGCTTGCTTATGGCTTATTGGGCCCCAAAATAGCCACCATATATCTTGTCACAGGATTTGTTGCCCCTATGTTAATAGGAACGATCGGCAACCTTTTTGCCGGACCCGAAATCCACGCACCGGGGCTAGAAAAGATCATAGAACAGGAACAACTCGAAACCGGGGAACAAACAACCTTCCTCGAGAAAATGCGAACCGGATTGCATTGGGGGTTTCTGGACCTGGGTGTAACCGTTTCCAAATACGTAATTATAGGAATGTTATTTGCCGGGCTCTTATTATCACTTGCCCCCACCGCTACTATTCAAAAATATTTAGGAAATCCCGGAATGCTTTCCCTGGCAAGTATTGCGGTAATCGGAGCCGTAATGTATGTATGCGCGGTTGGTCACATACCATTCATTGCCGCTTTGGTCGCCAGTGGAGCTGCCCCCGGTCTTGCCATTACTTTTCTCATGACCGGAGCTGCAACCAATTTACCTGAATTGATAAGCATATATAAAATGATCGGTAAGCGAGCAGTGGCAATCTATTCAACCTCGCTGGTAATAATTTCTTTAATTGTGGGCTATCTGACAAATTTTTTCCTATTACCAAATTTTACGCCCTTTTTGGATTTTGAAAAAACTCAGAACTCAATAAAATCCGCCAACAAGTTAATACTCTCTGCACCCGAACCCCTGCAGTACCTCTGTTCAGCTATTATCATCTTTTTAGGTTTATATTCGATGCGTGGCAAGGTGGAAAACATCATGCGGAGTTTTGTTGGAGACGGAGCTGGAGCGTAGTGATTCGCTATCGATTGCTGGTTATTTTGATTCTGTTGTCATTAAGTATTGTGAGTTGTAGTGGATCAAAATCCGGGCAATCTTCAGCTAAAGATTTAGGTGTTAGTGAGAATAATGAGTTATTACGGTACTTCAAAAAAAAGCATAAAGGAAGGGAGGTGATTAAGTGCGGCAGCAGCGATCTAAATAATGATGATACCGACGACCTGGTCGTAATTTACAACGTGGGTAAAGAAAAAAATGAAATGAAAGTAGTCCTGGACCTTAAAGGTAAATATTCATGTACAAACCAGGTTCCTGCCCCGGTATCCAATCAAGAAATTACTTTCAAAAATATTGATGACAAACCACCGATGGAGTTCATTGTCCAAGGCTCCAGAGGATCAAAGATTGGATACGCGATTTTTAGAGTAAAAGGAACAAAACTGTATGATTTGTTCGGTGAGGGTATGGAAGACTGCTGCTAGCAACAATAAAAAGATACAGGGTTAACAATACAAAGGAACAGATTCTATTATGTAAAGGAGGATTGATGAAAGCATTCAGAAAATTTGCTACGCCAATAGCAACTTTATTAATGGTTTGCCTATTGGCAGTCGGCTGTAAAACCGGCACAAAAACCGATAGCAAAAAAGCCGACAAAGACGAAGATTATGAAATAAGACTTGGCTATTATAATTGCGATCATATGACCGCTGCCGTTGTAGCTAAAGATGCCGGAATATTCGATAAATATGACTTAAAAGTTAAGCTTACCGGGAACGGCCAGGTACCTGAAGCTATGGCTGCCGGTAAGATGGACGTAGGCTACATCGGACACGAAGGTCTAGTTAGAGCAAGGGAAAAAGACTCTCCGATTTTTGTAGCCGCGGGCAACCACGAAGGTGGTTCCTTCTATCTAATTGCTTCTAACAAGATTAAAGATACTAAGGATTTGGTAGGTAAAACGGTTGCACTTGGTGCCGACATCGAGAAAACCGATTCCTACTGGCATCGCCTCTGTTACTATTCCGGTCTTCCTGTTGAAGGAAAAAATTACGCTAATTACGATATGGACATCAAAGACAAGTTCCTTGCATTGAAAACAGGACAACTGGATGGATACATAACCTGAGACCCCTGGGGTTCAGCGGCAGTTGTCGCTGGCATAGGTTGGATTGTCGAAGATAATGTTAAGATTCCGACAACCGATGATTGGGGTGTATGTTGTGTATATGCAATGAACGAGGATTTTGCCGAGGAGCATCCGGATCTTGCCAAGAAGATGCTTAAAGCACACACCGAAGCAATTGAGTACATCTATGAAAATCCGGTTAAAGCGGCAAAGATCTTCGCTGATAATTACGGCGTAGAGGAAGAAGTAGCTTTAATGACCATCTATCGTAAGACAGATGGTGAGGGAAGAACATTAACCTGGAATATAGACAAGAAAAACAGCCAGGACGAGATCGATTACTGTAAAGAAGTAGGAACAATGGTAGATATTGATCCTAATCCGGACGATTTCATCAAAACCGATCTATTGGATGAATGTGGAGCGGACGATTTTGATACATTCATTAAAGATAAGGTTGATCCGGTATTCCCTCTGGGCATGTCTTATGGGGACTGGAAAAAGAAAGCTGAAGAACAAGACTAAACAGCCAATATAATGGCATCAATTAATAAGAGATTCGTTATACCTTCGATGGCAGTCATTGCAGCCTTGATAACAGTGCTGTTTATGCTGTCATCGAAGGGAACGGCAAGAGGAAAAATAAAGATCGGGGCACCGGATGATTCAGGTGGCCTCATTATTCATTATCTAGTTAATAGAGGGCACTTTGATAATGTCCGGATAGAAAATGAGCTGGAATTTTTTTCTATAGGCGACTGTTGTTGCGGCAGTAAATCCGAATGGGCTTTAAGTTCGGACCGTCTGGATATGGCAATTCTGTGTCCCGATGCCGCCGAAGAACTTTTAGAAAAAGATAAGCGTTATCAGATTATAGGATCATGTCTGCTTAATTCAGACATACTAGTAGTTAAAAGCGGCAAGAAACCGCAAAGGATTGGTATTACTCAAAACCGTAATTATCAAAAAGATATAGTAAGAGACAAATACGGCAAAGACTGCCGTGCGGTACCAATGCTTACACAAGCACTTCCCTATGCTTACGAAAAAGGTGCTGTCGACGGCATTGTTATAGATGTGTTAAAGGGTATAAAGCTTGATGGTAAGAAGTTTTCTACCGCAGGAGATAAAGACAACCAAGTCACTTACGTTTTAGTGGCCAGAAAAGACTTCATCAAAGAAAGGCAATTCAAAGAATTTTTAAACATATTTGAAGAATCGACAAAGGAACTAAACCATCCGGAAAATCTAATACCGGCGGTTAGGGAATACAAGGATATCAAAATGACCACTAAGGAGGCGAAGAATTGGAACCAATTGAAGATCAAGTTTGTGATTCCAAATCAATAATCTTCGCAGAAAGATGGAAGCATATCACACGATTTATTAAAGAAAAACAGATAATAGCTAGAATAATCCTGCTTCTTGTATTTATAGGATTATGGCAATTTGCATCTAATTACTATAACGCTGAGCTGGTTCTTCCGTCACCCTTAAAAACCTGTTTAGCCTTTGTCTCATCAATTACAGATGGTGAAGTTCTGCAAAATTTATTAATAACAATGCAAAGGATAATAACCGGTTTTGGTTACGCATTTACAATTGGATTGCCATTGGGATTTTTAATGGGTTCCTCAAAAACCGCAATGCGTCTCATTGATCCTATTGCCAGTTCCATTCGCCAGGTGCCCATCATGGCCTGGGTTCCTTTAACTATTGTCTGGTTTGGTCTAGGAGACGGACCTACAGTATTCCTGATAGCTATGGTTGGAGTTTTTCCCATTATGTTAAACACCATGGCGGGAGTACAAAATATCTCAAAAGACTACTATGATGCCGCCCGTAGTATGGGAGCAAATCGGCGGAGTATTCTTTCGCATGTCGTTCTCCCGGGATCAATGCCTGATATTTTAACCGGCACACGTCTTGCTGTATCCGCCGGTTGGATGTCCGTTATATGAGCAGAGTTTATAGCAACGAGTGCCGGTTTTGGTTACTCCATGGTAAAAGCTCAGACAATGATGCAAACAGACAAACTTATTGCCCTAATGTTCATGGCAGCAATAATTGGATTTGTTTTAGATAGAGCCCTGCTTCAGATTAATCGTTCCCTTGCCAAATGGAGGTTCGCTCAGTAATGAAATTACGGGTTGAAAATATCAGTAAAACTTTCGGAAGTAATTCGACAAGAAAAATTGTCTTAAACGATATTAGTTTTGGAGTTAATTCAAGTCAATTCGTAACCCTTATAGGTCCATCAGGATGCGGCAAAACAACTCTCTTAACCATCATTGCCGGATTCCAACCAGCTAGTAATGGAAGGGTTTTTGTCGATGGCAAAGAGGTTAGTAAACCTGGCCCGGATAGAGGATTTGTTTTTCAGAATTATGCTCTCTTCCCCTGGATGAATGTTAAAGATAATATCCTCTACCCTATGAAACAACTTAAAGTTCCTTCAAGAGAACGGGAAAAACGCTTAGATGAGTTATTGGCAATGGCAAAACTTAATGGGTCCGGCCACTTATTTCCCCACCAGCTTTCCGGAGGCATGAAACAGAGAACCGCAGTTGTTCGCGCCCTAGCCTGCCAACCCCAGGTATTGTTAATGGATGAGCCACTAGGTGCAGTCGATCTGCAAATGAGGTTGGTGCTGCAAGAAGAACTAGAAGCAATTTGGCTTAAGAACAAAACAACTGTTTTAATGGTAACTCACAGCATCGAAGAAGCTATATATTTAAGTGATCGGGTATTGGTGATGTCCTCTATTGAAGGTAAGGTCATTGAAGATCTTGAGATAGATTTACCCAGACCAAGGGATCGTAAGGAGGATCGATATCATCATTATGAGGACAAATTAATGGACCTCTTAAGAATCGCTTCCGGCCGGGAAGAAGAACAAGAACCGAGTAAATCAACTTTGAGAAATAAGTTGATTGATATTGACTTAAAAGATATTGCTCAATAATAATAACTCACAAGAGAGGGGGTGTTAGTTATGCAAACCCTGCATTTTAAGGATTATCCGGTTAAAAGACTGCTAATCGATAGCATTGATTCAAGGCTAACAGACGACGAACGCCTGGTACGCCAGGAGTTAATGAATCACATCATCAGTAACTGCGGTCCGGTTAGTATTGAAGACATTGAATCAAATCCCAAGCTTAAATCCTTGGACATAAAGGCTATCATTGACAGCATGCTTTCTAAAAATGTGATAGTGCAAAGTCCCGAGGGACGGATTAACTTCGCATATCCGGTCTCAGCTTTACCAACCGCCCACAAGGTAACTTTGCAGGATGGACGAACTCTATCAGCAATGTGTGCTATCGACGCCATGGGTACTGCTTTTACTTTCCAGCAGGATGTAAGAGTTGATTCCAGCTGTAAGCTTTGCGAAAAACCAATAAGCTTAAGTATCCATGACGGCCAGCTGTCAGAGGTCAATCCATTCACTGCCCATGCTCTTCATGTCGACCTTAATAAAGCAGATAATTGGGCAGGAAGCTGTTGAAACATCATGAACTTCTTCTGTACGAAGGAGCATTACCAGGAATGGATAAAGACGGCAGACGTCAATGATGATGAGGTTTTTATCCTTGATGCGAAAGAAGCATTGCAAGTTGCCAAAATGCTGTTCGGATTGGAAAAGGCTAAGGGGCTGATTGAATGAAACTAGCATATGTTTTCTTAAGCGAGACCTCTCATAAAATTCTGTCCACCATGATTCTTCCGCAATTGGAGGGGAAGAAGCATGGTGCTGAGGTTACCGGTATGTTCTTTGTGGTAGATCGTACCTTTTTCTTGATGAAAAATACCTCTCTGGGACAGAGGATCAAAGATCTATTGGATGAAACGGGAATGGCCGTTGTTGCCTGTGATCAGTGTACTTACGAGAGAGAAATCGAGAACGATTTAATCGAAGGCGCAATTATTGGCTGCTTTCCCGACTTTCTCAAAGCTTTAAGCGAAAGAGGAGTAGATCAAGTAATAACTATCTAGTAGATATCCTATTTTAGTAAAAATATAAAATCAAAATATCCGAACATAAACAACTTACAAGATCGAAGCGCATTTCAAGTATATGACTACATCTAATAATGGCGACTGGGAGATCGGATTGCTATCTATCTTGAATTATGTAGTGCCAGTTAGGTATCAAAACGATCACCCAGTAACTGCCTAAAACAGAACAATTATTTTCCTCGCAGCGAATTCCAAAGCTTTTTTGGCTGTTTCAGAGCCATCGGTAGGATAGATAATCTTTTGCACTTTCCCCTCCTTAAGTATTACCCCATTCATTTATTACCCTCGATGATTAATTCAATTTCACCCCTTTTATACCTGCAAAGATTTACTTCAAACATGAGCAATTTAACACGAATTGACCCTTTCACCTTGACAATAAATAATAAATATTAATATAATTGCTATGATTATAAGTAGGTTTGATATTTATTATTAGTATTATTTATCCTTATTCTATTAATTATAAGTTTTGTTGACCTTTGACAATTGGCATAATTCGTATCTCAAGGAAAGGAGGTTGAAATGGAAATTGATCTAAGAGGTCTTTCTTGTCCGATGCCGGTGTTAAAAGTCAAAGAAGCATTGGAAAAGGGAACAGAAAAAGACCTTCGGGTGTTAGTTGATAAGGGGGCTCCGTTTGACAACGTAACCCGGCTAGCTAAAAAGAAAGGTTGCGGTGTCAGTTCGAAAGAGTTGGACGATGGAATGGAGCTCAGTATTACTCCACCATAGAAAGGAGGGAGAGAGATGAAAAACATTGAACGGATTTATATTATTCTTGCTGGTCTGGTGCTAGGTCTAATAGCGTTAGTATTGGTATTCAAGGGGAACCCGGCTAATATGGGATTTTGTATTGCCTGCTTTGAAAGAGATATTGTAGGCGCTCTTGGATTACATCGAGCATCAATAGTCCAATATATAAGGCCGGAAATCCTAGGACTGGTTTTTGGTGCCTTAATTGCCGCTCTGATTTGGAAAGAGTTTGATGTGAAAGCCGGATCGGCACCGGTTACCCGTTTCATTATAGGAGTATTTGTCATGATCGGTGCTTTGGTTTTTCTGGGATGTCCTTTGAGGATGGTTCTTAGAATGGGTGGCGGTGACCTAAACGCGGTTGTTGCTTTAGGCGGCTTCATTTTCGGGATTGTAGTTGGTGTGATCTTCTTAAAAGCCGGTTTTAACTTAGGTGCAGCGCGGGATGCTCGCAAAATTGACGGCTGGATATTTCCCGCGTTAATGGTTGTTTTGCTGGTATTTCTTATTTGGAAACCTGTTTTTAATCCTGGTTCACAGGTTACTTTCAAAGGTAAACCGGTTGAAGTAAAAGGTGAAAAGGTTATGTCTGCCCCAGGTCCTATTTTCTTTTCTAAGACACCGGTAGGTGCGCCTGCCAAAGTTCCTGGTGATATGTTTGCACCAATCGTGCTTTCTTTGTTGGGTGGTTTAGCAGTAGGATTTGCAGCTCAGCGAACACGGCTATGTCTTGCCGGAGGGATCAGGGATATTATATTGGTTAAGGATAGCTATTTATTGAACGGTTTTCTGGCAATTTTAGCTATTGTAATTATCGGTAACCTACTATTAGGGAAATTTAATCTTGGTTTTGAGAATCAACCCATTGCCCATACCGAACATTTATGGAATTTTCTCGGTATGGCTTTAGTGGGAGTCGGATCGATTTTCCTGGGAGGCTGCCCTCTTCGTCAATTAATTCTGGCAGGTAGTGGAAATACCGATTCTGTAATGGCTGTTTTTGGCATGATGGCCGGTGCGGCGTTTGCCCACAATTTTGTTTTCGCTGCCGGAAAGCTACCATCGGGAGTTATGGGTGTTCCGGAATACGGTAAATGGGCTGTGATTGTAGGATTTGTCGTGCTTTTGATTATCGGGCTTACAAACTCGGAAATCTTAGGTGTTAAAAAAGCGGCTTAGGGACTATGGAATTACTCATACGCAGTCCCTTTCAATTGTTCCACATAATGTTGAGCGGAGAAGGCAGCTGTTGCACCTTCTCCGCAAGCTGTTACAACTTGTCTAAGAAGCTTCTTTCTAGCATCACCACAAGCATAAATACCCTTCATAGACGATTGCATATTCTCATCTGTCATCACATAGCCGTTTTTATCTATTTCAACTAATCCCTGTAAGAACTCTGTGTTCGGTTTAATTCCCACAAAAACGAAAACTCCCCGGGCAGGCAATACTTTCTCCTCATCAATTTTGACATTCTTTATCTTTACACCTTCAACGCTATCCTCACCAACAACCTCAGTCACTATTGAATCCCAGGCAAAATCAAGCTTGGGATTAGCCAAAGCTCTTTCCTGTAATATTTTGGTTGCTCTTAAGCGGTCGCGTCGATGCACCAGGGTTACTTTACTTCCAAACTTGGTAAGAAATAGTCCTTCTTCGACCGCTGTGTCTCCCCCGCCCACTACAACAATGTCCTGATCCCTAAAAAATGGACCGTCACAAGTTGCGCAGTATGAGACACCTCTACCTTCGAATTCGGATTCCCCCGGCACTCCTAATCTTTGAGGATCAGCACCTGTAGCAATAATAACGGCAAGTGCCGATATTTCTTTTCCATCTGTGTTAACAATGAAACCCTTTTCACTTATCTTATCCTTCTCGATTGTCTTTACTTCAGCATCAATAAATCCCAATCCGAATTTGGATGCTTGTTCTTTTATTTTATTTGTCAGTTCAGCACCGGCTATTCCTCCGGGGAAACCGGGATAGTTTTCAATAGTCTCGGTTATTGCCGCTTGACCGCCAAACATCATCTTTTCCATAATCACCGTGCTCATTCTGGCTCGAGCAGCATATAAACCGGCAGTCAAACCGGCCGGTCCCCCTCCGATAATGGCTATATCGAATTCGGTTTGTTGTTCTTTTTGTATTTCTTTCATTTATGCACTCCTTGGCTTCCGAGGCTGTAATTTTAAACAAATTTTATTGGTAATCCATTCTATATATCCTTGATTCCAATCAGGTTGTCAAACATAAGAGGTAAACATGGAACTTAAAAATCCTAATTATTATCAATAATATTATCCCCTAAAACTTGACCATTAAAATAGCTGGTCTGTTTAACCAGCTAATTCAACGTTATTTCTTATTCGAGGAAGACAATCCAATATAGACATTAGATTCACTGAACCACAATTACTTCAAATAGGTTAAATATTTTCCCAAGATATTTATTGCTTTATCCAGCTTGGACATATCTGTAACTTCATCTTTCACGCAGTCTCTTACTGCACTGGTAACAACCATCATCCCCACTTTTTCAAAAGCTGCTTTGATGGCTGAGAATTGGACCAGAACCTCTTCACAATCAGCATCTTCCGCAATCATTCTCTCCAGTCCCCCTACCTGTCCCTCTAATCGCCTTAGTCTTACACAAATTTCCTTTTTTTGGCCCAACTCTTTGTCCACAATTTCTGCCCCTTCACTAAATACAGCTTATTCCTTTTCTTCCTTTTGGGAATCTTTATCGGCAGTATCACTTTTAAATGCCGCGACTACTTCATCTACATGTTCTTGAGTTACGCGACCCAGGTTTTCAAAATCCTTGAAGTAGTAACAGCGCCGATTATGATCATAATCCGAAGCTTCTTGCACACCACATTTAGGACAAGTAAGCGGTGGTCTATTATAGAGTACATAGTTTTGTTCTCCGAATTCTTTACCTTCCTTAACCTTTATAAAAAAAAGGTATTCACACTTTCGACACTTAATTTTTAACAGGTAGTAGTTATCCATTTTCTCTCCTTATAAAATCGTCTTATTCTAAAACCTTTTTTCTTTTCACCAGCGCTTTAAATAATACTTATAAATTATCCAATAAAAAAGGGGGAAACTTCAAGTTGCAAAACCCTCGACACATAATAAATGTGATAATTGCATGTGGGTTTTATGAAATCTATTGCATCCTACTCGGGTGGATTGCACAGTTCACAAGGAATATAACCTCTTGTTTTTGCTTCATCAAGATAGACTATTTTGCTATTAGCATCAACTTTTTCACAACCACCGAGATGATACTCAATCCCCGGTTCATTAACATATACCATCACTTGTTTGTCCTGCAAGCTCTGGAACTCCTCGGGTGGAGGCCACATTCCTCTACCTTCATTCTTTGCTTCTTTTTCAAGCTCTTCAAATTGATCTTCATATAAAGTATCGGGCGGATAAGCGGTTGCTTCAGCCAAACCTTTTTCTACCAACCTTGCATTCACGAAAACATCTCCCACATAAACATATCGCAACAATCTCCCGAAATCATCCTTTTTAGAGATATCTTTTACCAGGGTAACAACTCTTCCCTCAACCAGCTTTTTATTCTCTGCCAGTGCTTCCGAACTATAAGGCTTCCCCTCTTCGGGACAATCAATACCGATATAACGGACCTTCCGTCCTCCTTCAACCTCAATTGTATCACCATCTATTACCCTAGTTACCAGTACCCTTTCTTCCTTGGGAGATTCTTCTTCCGTCTTTGGCTCAGAAGGTAGTATCTTATCCAAATAAGGAACTTGCTGGGGGCTTATTATCGCTCTTTCTGATCTCTGCAATCCATCATATTCAGATAGAGATATTACTGCTAACGCTCCCAAAAGACCATAAAGAGCTAATTCCGCAACTATGCTTCCTGCTATTACTGCCTTTATTGAATTCGGAAGACTTCTTAACCACTTACGTAAATCTTTCAAAGAGAACCACCCTCACACACAAGACAAATCGAGCTTATTTATTCCAACTTTATTTCTTCTCCCTATCGGCACGATTTCCTGCTCAAAAAGACCTCAACCGATAAAAATAACTTAAAAAGAGGGACATGACGACCTTTGGCAAATTAGAATTCATGCATATTTTAATACAACCATAAGTGTAACCAAAAACATCTGTCGGAGGTGAAAAATGATCAATCAACCTATTTACTACTGTGAAGCCTTAGAATCCGCCCTGGATTTTGAAAGGAAAGGTGAAAATTTTTATAGAGAATCCATTCAGAAAGTAGAGGACAAATTCGCTAAAGAAACCCTGGCTTTCTTGGCCGATGAGGAAAAAAGCCACATTAAAAAGATCCAGGAAATAAACAATGCACTGAATCATAATGTAGAAGATTTTGATTACGATTCCCACTGTGAATCCAAATTGCCCGACCGTATCAAGGAACACTTAAACCGGATGATTGAAAAAGAGAAAGACAAAATAACTCTTAAAAGCAGTGATATTGCAATCTATAAATTGGCCATGGATGTGGAAAAAGCGGGATATGAAATGTATGAAAAATCCTACCAACAGAGCGCTGACGACAAAACCAGAAAGTTCTTTGAATTCTTGCGAAAAGAGGAACACATTCATTATGACCTTTTAGCCTCTTCTAAAAAATACCTGGAAGATCCGTCATATTATTTTGAAGATTACGGGGGATGGATATTTGGAGGAGTCTAATTTATAAGCCGGCTCCTAACGAAAATTAAAGTTCTTGACGACTGAATACCTGACAGCTAAGCACCAATAAAATAATAATCAACGCAACCGAAACCAAAAGAGGCCATCCGCTTTTGGAAAAAACATCTTCTTTTTTTAAAATATTATCCGCAATTACTGTCACCGCATAAGGTGAGTACTTTGCCATGAACTGGCTAATACTGGGTAGAATAGTCAAACCAAAGAAAATGATAAGAGAAACCCCTCCTGCCGCAACTTGATTGGCAAAAAGCGTACTGAAGAATAGTGTAACGGCAATCAGTAATAAGTAATAAACGACATATAATGCCGTACTTTGACTGAACAAAACGGCATTGCCCTCATTGAATAAAACCAGAGTATAAAAATAACAACAGATCGCTCCTACCAGGACCGATGAAGAAATCAGTACCGATTGAGCAATTAGTTTTGAAATGATTACCGAGGTTCGAGAGACGGGTTTGGTCAATATCAGTTGCAGGGTCCCTTTAGCTTTTTCTTCACTGACAATACCCATTGACAACAAGATAACCGCAAGCGCGCCCATTTGACTTAGATTTTTAAAATATTGGGAGAATGATTCTATTGCTGTTGGTGTAGGCATCTTAAATGCAATGTTCTGAGTCTTCATCTGACCTTCTAAGATTTTAGGAAGGAGTTTGGTGGCAACCGGACTCATCAAACCAAACAAGATAAAAACTAGCGGAACCACCCAAATCCTGTAGGTTTTCAGAATCTCCCGGAATTCTTTTTTTAAGAATTTGAGACTGTTCATTTTTCCTCAACCACCTGAACAAAAATTTCTTCTAGTGTCGGTTCTATGATCTCAAAACCTCGCAGCAATACACCGGTCTGAGCAAGTAATCGAGGAAGCTCCATTTGCCCAAACTTGGCATCATCTACTCTGATTTTCAATTTATTTGCCTCCTGCTCAATCGCTAAAACCCATGAAAATCCCTGGAGTCTTTTCTTGAAAGCCGAGTATTCCGAATCGAATTCCATCAAGAAAATGGGTTGGGCATAACGTGATTTTAATTCAGCAAGGTTGGACTCCGTCATCAGTTTTCCCTTATTTAAGATAGCTACCGTATCGCAAACTCTTTCAACATCGCTTAAGATATGTGTGGAGAAAAAAACAGTTGTTTCCTCGGCTAATGACTCGATCATATCTAGTACTTCCTTACGTCCGATCGGATCAAGCGCGGATGTCGGCTCATCTAGGAAAAGTACTTCGGGCTGATTCACCAGGGATTGCACTAGGCCGAGTCTTTGCTTCATCCCTCTGGAATAGCCCCCAATTTTAGTTTTTACTCCCCTAAGATCAGCAAATTCCAGAAGTGAACCGACCCTCTGATCCAATTCGCTTTGCTCAATATTAAAAAGCTCTCCAACAAATGTCAGATACTCTTTCGCTGTCATCCAGCCATAAAGTGCGGGAACATCCGGAAGATATCCGATTCTCTTGCGAATAGAAAGCATGTTATTGTGGATATCACGGCCAAGAATCCGGGCCGTTCCGGAAGTAGACCTGGCCAGACCCATTAGCAATCTCAAGGTAGTTGTCTTACCGGCTCCATTGGGACCCAAGAATCCAAATACGGAACCTTTTTTAACCGTAAGATTTAAGTGATCAACAGCTACGAGATTCTTGAACTTTTTGGTTAGGCCTTCGATCTCTATGGTGTTTTCTGAAGAATTTTTTATATCACTCAATTGGATTCCAAATCTTCTTTCCGACCGAAAATAAAATAGACTATAGGGCCGATAATCCCGACAAATAGTATAATCGCACCCCAAAGTATCTTGTTATCACCGGTTACTTTTTCCCGCCGCACCAGATCAATCATACCTGCAATAGCAAGTCCCATTTCAATTAAGATAATTGGTAACAAGATTAAAATATCCGAACTGCTCATCTTCTCCTCCAAGCACATTACGAGCTACAATTTCTGCTTTAAAATGACCTCTTTAGTATTATCTCTTTCATTTATTCACCAATCGAATAATTCCTTTATTGATAACTTTTGCCAGCATATATTAACTCAACTCAACATGCTTTACTTCTTTTTTCTCAGTATCAAAAAAGCAGAATGAGGGTTTACTTATCCTACCCATTATCTCACCCGGATTTACAACCAAGCACTCTCCCACTTTTTCAATTGATTGTTCATGGGTATGACCGTAAAAGACGGCACAATAATCACCGATCGCCGCAAGTGCTTTGCCAACTTTTGGATTATGTACAAACGCAACCTTCGAATTATCTATATCCAATTCGCCAATCTCACCATGAAGAGTAATGTTCCGGAACTTACTGTGAGTAAAATCAGCCATCAAAAACCTGTCTCCGTCTACATTACCAAAAACCCCATGTACTTCTCCTTTCAATCCGGCAAGTTCCGCCAGCATAAAAGGAGCACAATAATCTCCGCAATGAATAAGCAGTTCGGTTTGTTCTTTTAAAACCACTTTCATTGCTTTGCTTAAATTCCAGATATTATCATGACTGTCACTAAAGACGGCGATAATCATTTGTTCTCCTTTCACCAATATCAACTTTCAACATAGATCACAACAGAAATTTTGCACGTTTCAACCATCCAATAACTACCGATTATCAGGAGCCTGTGACAGAAATATGAACTTGATCCCCTGAGATTGAAGAACCGGAGCCATTTCTATAATAGCCTGGGCAGTGTTTGCTTTCTGGATATGACCGATCCCAATTGCTATACCCTTACTTCTAGCCACGTCCCCCAATTTTTGTATCTTTGTCTTAATTTCATCCAGGTTATCGATATTGTCAAGAAAAAGATCATTCACCCTCTTAGGCATGCCTATTTCACCCTGGGTTTGACACACAACACTATTAGGAGTAGTAAGACTATCAAGAAAGAACAATCTCTTTCCCTTGGCATATCTCAATACCGTATCCACAACCCTTTTGTCCGTAGTCGCCACTTTACCCTCATGATTATTTATTCCCTTTGCATTAGGTACCAGCACAATTTGCTGATCTAAGGCAGCAATAATTTCTTGATCACTCATTTTTGTGGTTATTTCTCCGGGCTCATATACTCCGGAAGCATCATTTTCCATGGGCAGATGGATCATTATTTCCTGGCCAAGAGAGTAAAATAGTTCAGCATTAGCCTTCCCATACTTGGTGTGGGGAATAACAGAAAAGGTAAGTGGTATTTTAATTTCTTGAAACCTGCCAACATTTGCCTGAACAAAACCCACATCATCAATTACAATAGCTACTTTTGGTGCATTGTCGGGTTGGTTGTCTTTTTGTTTTTTCTCTTCATGGTCTTTATCTCGCTTGGCCAAAGCAACTTTTTCATCCGTACCCTCTGGCTTTTTGTTGGTTTGAAATAAACCAGTTGCCAACCTTAGTCCTATAAGCAAAACAATAGCAGAAAATGCAACAAAAGCTGCAAGCATAAGTCTTTGCTTGCGTCTCTCTTTTTCAATTATAAAATAGTATTTTTTACGTCTCACATAATACGAGCGCATCGCTAAGTACCACCAAGGAGAATCCGGCAATTCAATTCATAAAAGAGTGGCTAGGAAATCTTGCTTCTTGGGGCAAAACTTCTATATCTTTCCTGGTGCTCTGAATACCATATATTATCTTTATTCAAAGATTCTTGGACTTTTATTAATTTCCTCTTAATATGCTTTATTTTATTCAATTGCCCGTACAAAAATCTCCTCGGCTATCTCTTCCTCTAAAGCAATGGTTGTCTCATCAACTTCAACAACAAAAGAAGGCTTTCGCTGCGAAAGTTTTATTATGTTGCCGGGCAAAACACCCAGCGAGCTCAGCTTATCAAGTCTGGCAGCATAACGAGGTGATATAAAAGTAATCTTGGCTTTCATCCCGATTTGCAGATGAGTTAGAGGTACAACTAAAGGTTTTATTTCAGTGCGAAATTTAGTGCAACATTCACCCGGAGGAATAGGCTTTCCGTGAGGACAGATTGGCGGATGGCCCAAAAAAGTACAGATACTTTCGGTGACACCCGGACTTAAAATATGCTCAAACTGGCAAGCACTCTTTTCCATATCATTTTCTTCAATAAGAAATATTTCCGATAGAAGCATTTCCGCAAGACGATGTCTCCT
>Ga0209163_1002012_pt1 | contig 18678 bp, 14 predicted proteins | sample MTBAKSrepl2MetaG_FD_187457 | JGI IMG/M metagenome (GOLD analysis project Ga0209163, IMG submission 187457) | Enrichment culture microbial communities om Arthur Kill intertidal strait, New Jersey, USA, that are MTBE-degrading - MTBE-AKS2 (Arthur... | ecosystem: Environmental > Aquatic > Marine >...
CCTCTCCTTCTCAAAGAGGTTTCTGCCGAATGGGATGAATTCCGCGGGTATTTCAAGTCGTTTTTCCAGGAGGATCCCCACCTCCCTGCGGGGGGGTTGAATTTTTTAATATAAAGAGTGTTATGGAGAAAAAGTTATCATAATGAAATGCTAGGCAATTGCAAAGGGGAAGTCAAGGTGCCCCGAAATTTTGGAAAAACTCCCGCAAGGCAAAAAAAGGACCCGGCCCATTTTTGGGCAGGGTCCGTCGGGTGCCTGGGGTTCCTTTTGTTTTGGAAGGCGCCTAGATGTCCAGGTTGCGGACTTCCTTCGCGTGGGCCTCGATGAATTCCCGCCTGGGGGCCACGTTGTCGCCCATGAGGATGCTGAAGAGTTCATCGGCAGCCACGGCATCTTCGATTTCCACGCGTTTCACGATCCGCCTGGCAGGGTCCATGGTCGTTTCCCACAGCTGCTCGGGGTTCATTTCGCCCAGCCCCTTGTAGCGCTGGACGGACACTTTTTTCTTGTCGCCGATCCTGTCCTGGATTGCCCTCAGTTCCTTCTCGGTGTAGCAGTACTGGACGTTCTTGCCTTCCGCCACGCGGTAAAGGGGAGGCTGGGCCACGTAGAGGTGCCCGTTTTCGATCATCTGGGGCATGTAGCGGTAGAAGAGGGTCAAAAGCAGCGTCCGGATATGGGCACCGTCCACGTCCGCGTCGGTCATGATGACGCAGTGATGGTACCGCAGCTTGCTGACGTCGAAATCTTCCCCGACCCCGGCCCCGAGGGCCTGGATGATCGTCTTGATCTCGTTGTTGCTGAAGATGCGGTCCATCCGGGCCTTTTCCACGTTCAGGATCTTGCCCCGGAGCGGCAGGATGGCCTGGAAATGCCGGTCCCTCCCCTGTTTCGCGGAACCTCCCGCGCTGTCCCCCTCCACGATGTAAACCTCGCATTCCGAAGGGTTCCTGCTGGAGCAATCGGCCAGCTTGCCGGGCAGGTCGAGCCCCGACAGGGTGGACTTGCGGCGCACGAGGTCACGGGCCTTGCGGGCGGCTTCCCGGGCCTGGCGGGCCTTGATGGCGTTTTCCACCAGGGGCTTGAGGACGTCCGTGCGGTCGTCGAAGAGTTCCATGAGTCCCTCGTAGACGATGGAGTCGACGAGGCCCTTGATCTCCCCGTTGCCGAGCTTGGTTTTCGTCTGTCCCTCGAACTGCGGCTCGGGAAGCTTCACCGAGATGACGGCCGTCAGGCCTTCCTTCAGGTCGTCCCCGCCGAGGTTTTCGTCCTTTTCCTTGAGGAGCTTCTGGCGCCTCGCCATTTCGTTGGCGGCCCGCGTCAGGGCGGTTCGGAAACCGCTCACGTGGGTTCCTCCTTCGATCGTGTGGATGAGGTTGGCGAAGGCGTAGATGCGTTCCAGGTAGGAGTCGTTGTACTGGAGGGACATCTCGACGATGACCCCCTCCTTCTCGCCCTTCACCGTCAGGGGGGGAGCGAAGAGCGTGCTCTTTCCCCGGTTCAGGTATTCGACGAAAAGGGTGATGCCGCCGTCGTACTTGAAGATCTTTTCCCGGGGTTCGGCTTCGTCCCTGAGGGTGATGCAGAGCCCGGGGTTGAGGAAGGCCAGTTCGCGGATCCGGCCCGAGAGGACCTCCCAGGAGAACCCAAGCTCCGTGAAGATCGTGGGGTCGGGAAGGAACTGGACCTGCGTCCCCCTGCGTTCCGTCGGCTCGCCCTTCTCCAGGTCCGTGACGGGGATGCCCCGCTCGAATCGCTGGCGGTGGGTCATGCCGTCGCGCCAGATCGTCACCTCGAGCCATTCGGAGAGCGCGTTCACGACCGAGACGCCGACTCCGTGCAGGCCGCCGGAAACCTGGTAGGCTTTCTTGTCGAACTTGCCGCCCGCGTGGAGTTTCGTCAGGACGACCTCGGATGCCGGGCGCCCCGTCTGGGGATGGATGTCCGTGGGGATGCCCCGGCCGTCGTCGGTGACCGAGACGCTGCCGTCGGTCCGCAGGCTGACCTCGATATTTGTACAGACCCCGGCCATGGCCTCGTCGATGGAGTTGTCCACGACCTCGTAGACCAGGTGGTGCAGGCCGCGCGGGCCGGTGTCCCCGATGTACATGCCGGGGCGGCGGCGGACGGCTTCGAGTCCTTCCAGGATCTGGATGTCCTTGGCGGTGTACTTGGCAGATGGCGTCATTTGCTGATCGGTCCTTTCCTTTTCTTCAGGGAGAGGTCGTGAGGTGCCCCGGTGTAGGCGGCTTTCCACGAGCGCTCGTACCGGCGCGCCAGGGTGAGGGGAGTGAACCCCGTGGCCATGACGCTGCCGTCACGCAAGATAATGGCCGTCTCGTTGCCCTCTCGAACGAGGGCGACGACGCGGCCCAGATCGACAAGTCCGTCCTCTTCAAGCGGAAGGAACAATGGAGAGGCCTCCAGGCAGGCAAAATGTCGTTGCTTACGGAACAATTATATCAAAAGCACGGGAATCCGTACGGGGTTGACTTTTCGAAGGGCGTAGGGTTAAATGTTTTATCTGCTTGGCTGAATTGCTAATTTGTGAGAAAATTTAAGGCGGTTCAAATGGGCTTGAAGGAGTGATGGCCATGTACGGAAAGGCTTGGGAAGTTTTGAAAGGCACCGATCCTGAAATCGCGGAAGTCATCCGCCGGGAGGCGCATCGGCAGCAAAACCAGGTCGAGCTGATCGCCTCGGAGAACGTGGTTTCTCCCGCCGTGCTGGAAGCGATGGGCTCCGTGCTGACGAACAAGTATGCCGAAGGCTACCCGGGAAAGCGCTATTACGGGGGCTGCGAGGAAGTGGACGCGGCCGAGGAGCTGGCGCGCGAACGCGCCAGGAGGCTGTTCGGGTCCGATCATGCGAACGTCCAGCCCCATTCGGGCTCCCAGGCCAACATGGCCGTTTATTTTTCCGTCCTGAAACCGGGCGACACCATCCTGGCCATGAACCTGGCGCACGGTGGGCACCTGACCCACGGTTCCCCGGTCAACTTTTCCGGGCAGCTTTACAACATCGTGCCCTACGGGTTGAAGCCCGATACCGAGACGATCGACTTCGACCAGGTCGAAAGCCTTGCGCTGCAGTTCCGGCCCAGGCTCATCGTGTGCGGGGCGAGCGCCTACCCGAGGCAGATCGACGCCGAACGGTTCAAGGCCATCGCCGACAGGGTGGGGGCCCTCCTGATGTGCGACATGGCCCACATCGCCGGCCTCGTCGCTGCAAAGCTCCACAAGGATCCCGTGCCTTTCAGCGATTTCGTGACGACCACCACGCACAAGACCCTGCGGGGTCCCCGCGGCGGCATGATCCTCTGCAAGGCGGAGCAGGCGAAGGGTGTGGACAAGACGATTTTCCCCGGCATGCAGGGCGGACCCCTGATGCATGTCATCGCAGCCAAGGCCGTGGCTTTCCAGGAGGCCCTGAAGCCTGATTTCGCGCTTTACCAGGAACGGGTCGTCACGAATGCCCGGGTCCTGGCGGAAGAGTTGATGAGGCGTGATTTCCGGCTTGTTTCGGGGGGAACGGACAACCATCTCGTGCTCGTGAACCTTGCGGACAGGGGCCTCACGGGGAAAATCCTGGAGAAAGCCCTGGACAAGGCCGGCATGACGGTGAACAAGAACGCGGTTCCATCGGATCCCCAGCCTCCGACGGTCACGAGCGGCATCCGCCTCGGAACGCCCGCCGTGACCACGCGGGGATTCGGACCCGGGGAGATGGTGAAGATCTCGGAGTGGATCGGGCGCGTTGCGCGAAACCCGGAGGATGAAGCGGAACTGGCCCGGATCAAGGCAGAAGTCGTGGACCTTTGCAAGGCCTTCCCTCTCTACCCGGGCTTCGAAGCCTGAAATCCGGGGTGAATGCAGCGTAAAGGGGCCCGACCGGTTTCCTCAACCGGTCGGGCCCCTTTTTTCGGGTTCGGAATTGACAGGAAGAGCGGGCTCGCAGATGATTTAAATGATTTTTTAAAAACCATAAGGAGGTGAAGTAAAGTTCCATCTCCCCTCAAAGAAGGCTGGTCGTGAAGCGTCAAACCATGCGGTTGACTCTGTACCGCTTGAGGAAGAGAGTGCGTGCGGCGGAGGGAGGAATGGCGGTGAAGAAAAGAACGGCAGCCTTTTTCCTGTGCGGTATCTTACTTTCAATTTCGGTTTTTGTGGGGGCACCTGCGTCCTTTGCGGCGACATTGACGGTCGCCAACACGAATGACAGCGGTGCAGGGAGCCTGAGGCAGGCGATCCAGGATGCGGCTTCCGGGGATGTCGTCGATTTCGGGGAAGCCCTGGTTGCCGGTGGGCCTGCGACGATCGTGCTTTCCTCGGGCCAGCTGGAGATCGACAAGGTCCTGGAGATCCGGGGCCCGGGGGCCGAACAGTTAACCGTTTCGGGAAACGGGGGAAGCCGGATCTTCCTGCTGGGTGAAAACGCCTCGGCGGATATCTCCGGCTTACGCCTGGCGGACGGGGACACCTCGGCCGACACCTCCATCGGAGGGTACGGAGGTGCCATCTTCAGCTACGGCAATCTCGCCCTTTCCAATGTGGCCGTCGAGGATAATTTTGCTCCCGGCGGAGGCGGCGGTCTTTATTCGACCGGCGGCAACCTGGCGATCGAGCGGTGCCGCTTTACCGGCAACGCAACGACCGTCGACACCAATGCCGGCCGGGCGGGGGGAGGCATCTACCACTTCGACGGAACGTTCCTCCTCAAGGACAGCCTTGTCGAAGACAATTCCGCCGTCAGGGGCGGGGGGCTCTACCTTTATGTCTACGGGGCAAAAAACGCCCTCATCGAGGGGTGCACCTTCTCCGGAAACTCCGCCAGGGGGGGCGGAGGCGCCATGGTTGAAGGATACCCGGGTTCCAGCGGCGTCACGGTTTTCAGGAACAGCACCTTCTACGGGAATGACGCAAACGAGGGAGGTTCGACCTCCGGCGGAGGCGGGGTCTGGTCCTGGAACAGCGAGGGGCCGGTCAGGTTCGAGAACTGCACGATCACCCGCAACAGCGCGGGGGGTTATGGGGCGGGTGTCCGTGTCAACGGATTGAGCGTGTCCTTCAAGAACAGCATCGTTTACCAGAATATCCTGACCAACGCCAATGCCTCCTTTTACAGGGACCTGGGACAGGACGCGGGTGTCGTCACGGACGAAGGCTACAACATCATCGGGATGTCCTTCAACAACTCTTTCTCCTGGGCGGCGACGACTCTGTACGATGGGGACGGTACGGTCCCTTACAACGAGATCCAGTCCGGGATCGACGTTCGCCTGGGAAGCCTGGAGGATAACGGCGGGCCCACCCCGACCTGCGCCCTGCTTCCCGGGAGCGCGGCCATCGATGCGATCCCGGATTCCCAGGGTTTTCCCGGTTTGGACCAGAGGGGGCTCCCCCGCGGCCTGGGCGGGACCGGGGCCGACATCGGGTCTTTCGAGGTCCAGGGGCCGTCGGCTGATTTCGGGAACGCCGGCATGGACGAAGTGAACGAGTCGATCGCGGAAACGCTTTCGTCCGGCGGGGCCCTGCCCATCGAAGGGCTGGCGGTCGAATTCGGGGCAGTGTCCGGATGGAAAGCGCCCTTTTCCCTCAACGGGCAGGAAGTCGTCTTCGTGACGGGCAGCCTGATCGACGAAGGGGCTTCCGGGGCCGAATGGTCGGAAGGGGCTTCCGGGGTCGTGTTCGAAACGTCACTGGGCGGCGCCGCTTTCACCCTTGTGACCTCCGGCGACCCGACGGGGGGAGACACGGGAAAGGTGGGGGCCGTCCTCGTGAGGGTCGCACTGACCCTGACTTCGGCGGACCTGTCGGAGAGAGGTCTTTCTTCCGGAGATATCGGGGCGATTTTCGACGGTTCGGTTTCGGATGACGTTGCTGCCGAAGATTTCTTTGACCGTTTCTCCGCCTTCAAGGGCTTTGCCGGCGCGGACCCGGCGCTCGACCCGGTTGACCTTGTGGCTTTCATCAAGGACGACTACGGGGGGCATCTTTCGGGGTCGGTCGAATTCTCCCGCGACCTCGACAACCGGGTTCTTTCCGTTGGAGTCGTCTATGTCCTGCTCGACGAATCTCCTGCGGGAGGCCCGCTCTCCCTGGAGGACATCGGCTGGTCGGTGGGAGGCGAACACCGGGAAGGGCTCCTCTTTGTCTATGACGGGAACCGGGACGGACAGTTCCGGGATCCTGTCGTTCTCGGCGAGGGGACGCTGCAGGAAGATGGGGACGAGCCTTGCAGCGGAGGAAACGGCGGCTGCAGTGCGGTTCCCCTGTCATTCTTCGCGTTCGGTTTCCTGGTCCCCCTTCTCTTCCTGAAGAGAACAAACAATTAAACCTGGATTCGCCGAGCGGAAACAAAAAAAGCGGGGACCCCGTCCGGGGTCCCCTTTTTTCATGCCGTCTTCAGCAGTTTCGGGGATTCGGATTCGAGTATCTTTTCAAAGGCCCAGCCGGCGTAGGAAAGGCCCAGGCGCGTGGAATAGGCGACGTTGATTTCCCAGCTCAGGGTCTCCAGGCCCGACAGGGGGACTTCGCGGATCCCTATGGACCCCGTTTTCCGGCCAAGGCTTCCGCGGTTGAGGATGGCAACGCATATCCCCTCGGAAACGAACCGCGTGGCGACGGCCGGGTCGTCGATCCACAGGTCGGATCGCGGCTTGACCTGGTGCTGGAGAAGGTAATCCTCCACGACGGGAGAAAGTGGGCAGGAGGGAAGGAAACGGGCCAGGCGTTCCCCCTCCAGGCAGGAGGGAAGAAGGGGGGTGGGGCCTTTCCACGGGTGGTCGTCCGGGACGACGAGGGTCAGGGCGTCGAGTCCCAGGGATCGGGTCACGAGGCCGGTGGTCGGGAGATTCCTCCGGTTTCCGCCTACGACCGCCATTTCGATTTCCCCGGAGGAAAGTCTCTGGAGGAGGTTGTCCTGCCTGTCGGTCACGATGGTGACCTGGATGTCAGGGAACTCCGCACGGAAGCGCTTCAGGACAGGGGGAAGCAGCGACCGGGCCGGGTGGGCCTCGAAACCCGCCGCCAGTTTCCCGAGGCGCAGTTCCTTCATCTCCCGGAAGCGTTCGGGAATGCCGTCGGCCTTTTCAAGGACCTCCCTGGCGAGCACGAGCAGCGTCCGTCCCTCCGGTGTCAGCGAAACGTTGCGGCCTTTCCGGTTGAAAAGGCGCACCCCTATGGTCTTTTCCAGGGCGGCCACGTGCTGGCTGATCGCGGGCTGGGACATGTAAAGGGCACGCGAGGCCTGGAGAAAGCCCCCTTCCGACACGACGGTGCAAAAAACCTTGAGCTGGTTCAGGTTCATTTAAGCGCCTCCCTATAAGCCCTGCTTATAAACATAACCATATATTAAGGTATTGAAAATTATACACTAGGTCTTATCCTGAAATCATGGCACGCTTCTAGGAGTTTTCATGCTGGATCAAAAGAGAGAAGAAGACCTTTCCGGGTTTTGCCAGGACCTGCTTCGCAGCCCCAGCCTCTCCGGGGTTGAGCGGCAGGTTGGACTGCGTGTTGCCGAGGCCATGCGTTCCCACGGCTACGACGAGGTGACGGTGGACGCCTACGGGAACGTGATCGGCCGGGTGCACTTTTCCAAACCGGGTCCCGTCCTGCTCTTCGAAGCCCAGATGGACCATGTCGAAACAGGCGATTTCACCCGCTGGACCCAGTATCCCTACGGAGCCTTCATAAAGGGAACGCGCCTTTACGGCCGCGGCGCTTCCGACCAGAAGGGCTGCCTGGCCGCGATGGTGCTGGCCGGGGCTTTCCTGAAGGAGGACCTGGAAGAGCGGCTTTCGGGGAGCCTCATGGTAGCCGGGACCGTTTTCCAGGAAAAGTTCGAGGGTGTGTCTTCCCGCGTGGTGGCGATGAAATGCTCCCCCGATTTCGTTGTGACCGGGGAAGCCTCAAGCCTGGAGCTGGTGCGCGGCCAAAGGGGCCGGGCGGAACTGCTCCTGGAAACCACGGGGAAAATGGCCCACTCCTCTCATCCCGAGTTCGGCATCAACGCCGCCGACGCCATGGTCAGGCTGCTGGCGGCCATCGGGCGGGAATTTCGTCCCTCGTCGGACCGTTTCCTCGGAGAGGGAATCCTGGTCCTCGTCCACCTTTCGACCACTCCCGAGCACGGGGTGGGAGCCATTCCCGAGCGCTGTCGGGCCGTCTTCGACAGGCGCCTCCTTGCGGGCGAAACAAAAGAGGGCGTGCTGTCCCAGCTCGACGAGATCCTCATGCGGGAGGCCGGAGGCGATCCCTCCCTGCAGTGGAAGCTCTCGGTTGCCTCCTCGGAGGACCGGTGCTACACCGGCGTCCCGATCAGGGGCGAACACTTCGCCCCCGCCTGGGTGCTGGAAGAGGATCACCCCTTCCTGGAATCCGCACGTGCCGGGCTTGAAGGGATGGGGCTTGAACCCCGTGTTTCCTGGGGGCCCGGCTTTGGAACCAACGGCAGTTTCTACGGCGGCCAGATGCGCCTGCCGACGGTGGCTTTCGGGCCTTCCTCGGCGGGACTGGCCCACGTTGTGGACGAATATATCGAATTGGACCAGCTTTTCGGGGCCTGCCGGGGTTATTACGGCATCGCGGCTTCGACCCTGGGCGGTCCTGGAATTTTTTCGGGAGGTGCATGAAGGGTGAGGCTTAGCGAGGAAAGGAAACAGCAGCTTCTCGAGGATTGCCGGGAGATGATCCGCCGCCCTGCCCTGTCGGGACAGGAAAAGAACAAGGCGGAGTTCATCGAATCGGTCATGAAGGCCCTTGGCTACGACGAGGTCGTCGTGGACGCCATGGGGAACGTCGTCGGCCGCATCCGCCTCGGCAAGGGCGGAGTCCGGGTCCTCCTGGAGGGACACATGGATCACGTGGACATTCCGGACCTGTCCAAGTGGACCCATGACCCCTACGGGGCCGAGGTCGAGGGTGGCCGTCTCTACGGCCGCGCCACGACCGACATGACCGGCAACCTGGCGGCCATGATCCACGCCGCGGCCAACGTGAAGAAGGACCTGGGCGACCTCCTGGACGGGGAGATCCTCGTCGCGGGCGTCGTCCACGAGGAGTGCTTCGAAGGCGTCGCCTCCGAGCTGGTCGGGGAGGCCTTCAAGCCCGACTGCGTCGTCATCGGGGAACCGTCGAACCTCACGCTGAAGCGCGGGCAGCGCGGGCGGGCCGAGGTCGTGGTGGAAACCTACGGCAAGAGCGCCCACTCATCCGATCCCTCCGTGGGGCTCAACGCGGTGAAGAAGATGGCGAAACTCCTCCTGGCCATCGAGGAGCGCTTCGTGCCCAAAACGCACCCGGTCCTTGGGAAGGGCATCCTGGAAGTTACGGATATCATCTCCAATCCCTACCCGGGCGCCAGCGTCATCCCCGAGCGGTGCACGGCCACTTTCGACCGTCGCCTTCTCGTGGGCGAAACCCGCGAGGTCGTCCTGGCCCAGGTCCAGGAGATCCTGGATGCCGAAATGGCGAAAGACCCCGAACTCAAAGCTTCCGTCAGCCTGGCCGTCGGCGAGGACCGCTGCTACACGGGCGCGCCCATTCGTGCCGAACGCTTTGCCCCGGCATGGCTTTTCGACGAAAACCATCCCGTCGTCAAATCGGCACTGGCGGGCCTTCGTTCGGTCGGCCAGGAACCGGCCCTGTCCCACTATTATTTCTGCACCAACGGCAGCTATTACGCGGGGAAGGCCGGCATCCCGACGATCGGGTACGGCGGGTCCCTGGAAACCCTGGCCCACGTGGTGGACGAGTACATCGAGCTGGACCAGCTCAACGCTGCGTGCGAGGGTTATGCGGGCATCATCCGCGCCATTCTCGCCGGAAGAGGCTGCGACCGTGCCTAAGCCGACATCCCTGATCTGCGTGCTCTGCGGCCGCGTGTTCGAGCCGGAAGGGGCGCCCTACACCTGTCCGGACTGCGGCCTCGACGGGACCCTCGACGTCAACATCGACCTGGATGCGGCGAAAAAGGCCGGGTTCAGCCGCGAGTCGCTAGCGGGATGCCGGGACGAGAGCCTTTGGCGCTACCGGGCCATCCTCCCTGTCGAGAAGGAGGAAAACATCCCTTCCCTGCGGGTGGGATGGACTCCCCTCTACGAAAGTCCCGCGCTGGCTTCCCGTTACGGCGTGAAACAGGTCTACGTCAAGGACGACGGCCGCAACCCCACGGCGTCCCTGAAGGACAGGGCCAGCGCCATCGGCGTGGCCAAGGCCCTTGACGCCGGGCAGTCCGCGATCGCCTGCGCGTCCACCGGCAACGCCGCCAGTTCGCTTTCGGGATTTTCAGCCGTGGCCGGGCTGCCCAGCTACATCTTCGTCCCCGAGCGGGCGCCCGAGGCGAAGGTGACGCAGCTTCTGGTCTACGGGGCCCGGGTCCTCCTGGTGAAGGGGGACTATGCCGACGCTTTCAACCTGGCCACGGCGGCCATCGACCGCTTCGGCTGGTACAACCGCAACTGCGCCATCAACCCGTACCTCGTGGAGGGCAAGAAGACCTGTGCCCTCGAGATTGCCGAGCAGCTGGGCTGGGACATTCCCGACCGGGTCTTCATCGCGGTGGGGGACGGCTGCTGCATCGGAGGCCTCTACAAGGGGTTTGCCGACCTGCTGGAACTTGGCTTCATCGAGAGGATGCCGAAACTGGTGGGCGTCCAGGCCGAGGGCAGCCGTCCCATCGCGGACGCGTTTGCAGCAGGCGCGAAGCGGATCGTTCCGGGGAGCGAGGACACCCTGGCCGACAGCATTGCCGTGGGGGCTCCCCGCAACTGGGCCAAGGCCCTGAGGGCCGTCCGGAAAACCGGCGGCGCCATGGTGACCGTCACGGATGACGAGATCCTGGGGGCGATCCGGGAACTGGCCCGCACGACGGGTGTTTTCGGGGAGCCCGCCGGCGTGACCGGCTTTGCGGGCTTCAAGAAGATGGCCGAATCCGGGGAGCTTCAAGCGGACGAGAGGGTGGCCTTCGTGGTGACCGGCAACGGCCTGAAGGACGCGAAAAGCGCGCGCAAGGCGGTCGGAGCGCCTGTTTCGGTCGCCCCCGACATTGACGAACTGATCCCGCTTCTGTCCCGGTTCAACTGACCGGGAAAAAGCGGATTCACGACAGGAGGAGAAAAGCATGATCGATTTGACCGTGGACGAGGCAAAGCTGGAAAGAGCGGTAAAAAAGGCGAGGGAAAGGAACATCGTGATCCCCACTTTCAAGCAGATGAAGGATCCCGTGAAGCACACCCCGCAGAAGATCAAGGATCGTCTCAAGGATGTGGGCCTGTGGGATGTCGATTCCGCGAACCTTTTCCGCATCACCTGGAAGAACGAGCCCGTCAAGAACGGGGGACTCTACGGCGGAGTCAACTACCTGGAACTGCCGAAGGCGATCACGGGAGTCGACGCAAGGATCGTGGCCCTGGTGGGCAAGTGGTTCCCGACGGGCGCCCACAAGGTGGGAGCGAGTTTCGGCTGCCTGGTCCCGCGCCTTGTGACCGGCCAGTTCGACCCCACTTCCCAGAAGGCCGTCTGGCCCTCGACCGGCAACTACTGCCGGGGCGGCGCCTATGACGCCCAGCTTTTGGGATGCGAATCCATCGCCATCCTCCCCGAGGGGATGAGCAAGGAGCGCTTCGAGTGGCTCAAGACCGTTGCCGGCGAGGTCATCGGGACCCCCGGAACGGAAAGCAACGTCAAGGAGATCTACGACAAGGTCTGGGAACTCCGCAAGACCCGGGACAACATCGTCGTCTTCAACCAGTTCGACGAGTTCGGCAACCACCTTTGGCATTACGAGGTCACGGGGCATGCCATGGAAGAGGTCCTGAAGGAAATCATGGGCCCGAACGACCGTTTCGCCGGCGTCACCGTCACCTCCGGGTCCGCCGGGACGACAGCCTGCGGCAACTACCTGAAGACCGTCTACCCCAACGCAAAGCTGGCCGTCGGGGAGGCGCTGCAGTGCCCGACCCTCATCTGGAACGGCTTTGGCGCCCACCGGATCGAGGGTATCGGCGACAAGCACGTGCCCTGGATCCACGACGTGAAGGATACCGACATGGTCATGGCGGTCGACGATGCGGACTGCATGGCGATGATCCGCCTGTTCAACGAGCCCGAGGGCAGGGCCTACCTCGTCAGCCAGGGGATGCCGGCATCCTTCGTGGAAAGCCTTCCCCTGATGGGAATTTCGAGTGCGGCGAACGTCGTGATGGCCATCAAGATGGCGAAATACTACGAGCTCACCTCCCGCGACATCGTCCTCACGGTCTTCACCGACTCCATGGAAATGTACGGTTCCCGCCTGGAGGAGATGCGCGCCGAGCGGGGCAAGGCCTATACTCTTGCCGACGCCGCAGTCGACCACGGCCGCCATGTCCTGGGGATCAACCGGGAAGCCATGCTCGAGATGAACTACTACGACAAGCTCCGGGTCCACAACCTGAAGTACTACACCTGGATCGAGCAGCAGGGCAAGACCTCCGAGGAACTCAACGCCCAGTGGTACGACTACGACGAGTACTGGGGCTCCATCCGTTCCATGGCCGACGCCATCGACGAGCGGATCGGGGAGTTCAACGCACGGGTCGGGCTGCTCTAGGGATCCCGGGGAAAGGGCAGGGCCATGAAATTCGATCTTCTCATCAGGAACGGGCAGCTTGTCGACGGCACAGGGGCGCCTGCAGTCCGGGCGGACCTGGGAACCAGGGGTGACCGCATTGCCGCAATCGGCGACCTCTCAGGCGCCGAGGGCGAATCCGTGATCGAGGCCGGGGGCAGGATCGTCTGCCCCGGTTTCATCGACACCCACAGCCATTCCGGCCTCGTGGCCCTCTGCACTCCGGACCTGCCGCACAATGTCATGCAGGGGATCACCACCTGCGTGGTCGGGCAGGACGCCATGGGAGCCGCCCCCATGGTCGACGCTTTTGTCCAGCCCTGGAAAAAGGCGATGGCCGGCCTTGAAGGCAACCATAACCTGGACTGGGGCTGGCGATCCGTTTCCGATTATCTTGGCCGGCTCGATTCGGTGGACTTGGGACCGAATTTCGCGTATCTTGCTCCCCATGGGAACATCCGGATGTGCGTCATGGGCCTGGACAACCGGAAGCCCACGCCGGACGAGCTCGAAAAGATGAAGGCCCTGCTCCAGGAGTGCCTCGACCAGGGAGCTTACGGCATGTCCACGGGGATGATCTACCCGCCCTGCAGCTTCGCCGGGACCGAAGAGTTCATCGAGCTGGGCAAGGTGCTGGCGGCCAACGACGCGGTTTTCGTGACCCACCAGAGAAGCGAGGCCGACAGCATCCTGGAGTCCATGGACGAGATCATCGAGATCGGCAAGAAAAGCGGGTGCCGCATCCATTTCTCTCATTTCAAGGTCGCGGGAAAGAAAAACTGGAAGCTCTTCGACGCGGTCCTTGGCAAGCTTGACGAGTGTTCGAGACAGGGTATCCGGGTTTCCGTGGACCAGTACCCCTACGTGGCCGGAAGCACCACCCTGAGCGTCATCCTTCCCCCATGGGCGCATGACGGGGGAACGGACAAGATGCTGGAACGACTGGCGGATCCCGAGGCCCGCAAGCGCATGACCGCCGATATTGAAAAAGGGATTCCCGGCTGGGATAATTTCGTTGATTTTGCGGGTCTGGACGGAATTTTCGTCACATTCGTGAAAACCGCGAAGAACCAGTGGGCGGTAGGGAAGAGCCTAGTGGAGATCGGGCAAAGGCTGGGCAAGGAACCCCTGGAGGCGACCTACGACCTCCTTCTCGAGGAGGAAGGCACGGCGGGCCTGGTCGATTTTTACGGCCTGGAGGAACACGTCGTCCGGATTCTCCAGCGGCCGGAGCAGAACGTCTGCACCGACGGGATCCTGGGGGGCAAGCCCCACCCGCGCGTTTACGGAACCTACCCCCGGGTCCTGGGCAAGTACGTCCGGGAGGGCGTGCTCGACATGGCCACCGCCATCCGCAAGATGACCGGCCGACCGGCCGCCGTCCTCGGGATGAAGGAGCGGGGCCTGCTGAAGGAAGGTTTCGCAGCGGACATCGTGGTCTTCGACCCTGAAACCGTCAGGGACACGGCCGATTACGCCGAGCCGATCCGCTACCCGGAAGGCATCGAGCACGTCATCGTCAACGGCAGGGCCGTGGTAAGCAACGGGAAGCAACGTCCCGCCAAGGCCGGTAAGGTGGTCCGGTTTTCGGGACGCTAGGCAAGGAAGGCAGCACGGAGGAAGGGAGGTGCCGTTTCCGTTTTTTTCTTTCCAGTTGGTTTTGGCAACCTGCGCAAGATGGGAATTCGACGTTCCATTCACAGCGAAAGGGAGGATTGCTCGATGAAGAAAAGCAGTAGCCTGCTCAAGGTAGTCGTGAGTCTCGTCCTGCTGGCGGGCCTCGCCCTGGCCGTTTCCGTTTCACCGGCCATGGCTGCGCCCGAGTACAAGTGGAAGTTCGCCCAGACCACCGTCCGTCCGACCCAGGCCATGTCCATGCGCCTCTTCTGCGACCTGGTCAAGAGGTACTCGAACGGCCGCATGGAGATCAAGTTCTATCCCGACGGCCTCATGGGCAGCCACGATGAAATCTTCCACGCCGTCCAGGAAGGCAGCATCGAAATCGGCAACTTCGCTCCTTACGTGAACCTCGTTCCCGGCGGCATGTTCAACTGGATGCCCTGGACCATCTCCTCGTGGGAAGAGGCCCAGCTCGCTTTCGGGCGGCCGAACGGCATCCTCTACAAGGTCCTTGAAAAAGCCTACAACGAGATCGGCATGCACACCCTGTACACGAACAGCCAGGGCCCCTACGGCCTGGGGAACAACGTTCGCGAGATCAGGACCCCGGCCGACCTCAAGAACCTGAAGTTCCGCGTTTCCTCCTCCCTCGGCAGCGTTAAGGGGCTCGTCAACATGGGCAAGGGAACCGGCATGACGGTCGAAACGATCGCCTGGGGCGAGCTTTACAACGCTCTCAGCCGCGGCGTCGTCGATGGTTGCTGGGATATGTGGCCCTCCCTCATCGAGGAGAGGCATGCCGAAGTCCTGAAGTACTACACGTCCCTCGACTGGATGTGGGACGGCAACCAGATCGCCGTGAACAAGGCGAAGTGGGATGCCCTGCCGAAGGACCTCCAGGATGCCATCACCCGCGCCGCCAAGGAAGCCGAAATTCACCAGTACAAGCTGGCGAAGGCCGCGGTGAACGACATGGAAGCCCGGCTCAAGAAGCAGCCGAACTTCAAGATCTACTACCCGACCGAGAAGGAGCGCGACGTCTTCCGCCAGAAGGCCCAGGCCCTTTCCATCTGGGACGAACTCTGCAAGCCCTGGCTCGACAAGGCCTACCCCGGCCAGAACATGACGAAGCAGATCCTGAAGGAGCTTGAAGCGATCCGGGCCCAGGTCCACAAGAAGTAGTTTCATCGGTTAACCGCTAGACGGTCAAGGCCCCCGGAAAACCCTGGCCAAGGGCTTCCGGGGGCCTTCAGACCCTTCGGAAAAAGAAAAAAACGCGCCGCACAAGGCGCATTTCAAATAGACGGGGAGCAGGGGGGAGGCCCCCTGCCCTTGAAGGTACCAAAGGAGCGTGAGGCTCGTGTTCAAGATCCTGCAGCAGGGGTTAACCGCGGTGGAGAAATGGATCTGCTCGGTGGGGCTCCTCGTTTCGACTCTTCTCGTTTTTGCCCAGGTCATCAACCGCTACTGGCTCCACTATGAGGTCATGTGGATCGGGGACATGGCTCTTTATGTCTTCGTCATCACCTACATCCTGGCTATCGCCCTGGCGGCTTCGCAAAAGGGGCACATCGCCGTTGAGATGCTCCCGGACCGGTTGTTCCGGGACAAGCCCAGGGGGAAGCTCTCCTACACCCTCTTCATGGACATCGTGACCCTATTTGCCATCGTGGTCTTCCTCCATCCCGTTTACGGTTTCTTCCGGTTGTCGCTCCGGTATCCCGAGTACGGGACCCTGATCCGCTGGTTCAACACCGGATGGCTCGTCCAGGTGATGTTCTTCACCATGGTCCTGTCGGCCGTCCACATGGCCTACCACGTCTCGAAGGACATCTTCGAGCTGCGGAAACAGGCATGGCTGCGCTCGCAGGAAGGGGGAAGCAAGTAAGATGGAAACCGGAGTCATTATTGCCCTGGTGCTTTTCCTCGGCCTGATCCTCGTGGGGATGCCCCTGGGGTGGGTTTTTGTCGCCAGCACGGCGGCGGGGCTCTTCCTCATCGACACCCCGCTTTCGTTCATGGCGGGGACGTTTTTCCACTCTCTTTTCACGCCCGTCGTCATGGCCATCGGTTTCTTCGTCTTCGCCGGGGGACTCATCTCCGAGGCGGGACTGGCCGACCGGATCGTGCGGTTCTCCTATGCCCTCGTGGGAAAGGCCAAAGGCGGGCTCATCGTGGTGGGCATCGTCGCCACCCTGTTCATGAGCGCCCTGACCGGTTCGTCGGTTCCCTGCATCTCGGCCCTGATCCCGCTTTTGGTGCCGCGACTCGAAAAATACGGCTACCAGAAGCGGTACACGACAGCGGTCCTCTGTTCCTCCAGCTTCCTGGGCTACCTCATTCCCCCGAGCGTCCCTGCCCTGATCTACTGCCTGGTGGCCCAGCAGTCCGTTGCGGCCCTTTTCCTGGCCACGGTTTTCCCGGGCCTGCTTCTCGCGATCGGGTACTGCATCCTGAACTATTTCATCGTCGACAAGTACACCTTCCCCAGCGCCGAAAAACCCGTGCTCCCCGACAACTTCAAGGACTCGATGAAGGAGCTTGGGGCGGCGACCTGGTCGGCTCTGCCGGCCCTGGGATGCCCCCTGATCATCCTCGTGGGGATCTACGGCGGAATCTGCACCCCCAACGAGGCGGGTGCCATCGCAGTCATCTACTGCATGATCGTCGGGTTCTTCGTCTACCGCGACCTTAAGGCCGACAACTTCGCCAAGGCCATGGTCAACACCTGCGTCACCCTGGGGATGATCGCCCTGCTGCTCGGCGGCGGAACGGTCCTGACCCGCTTCCTGACGAGGGAAGGCGTGGCCCAGGCCCTTGCTGCGGGCATGCTCGGGCTCTTCCACAGCAAGTTCATGATCCTGATCTCCATCAACCTGTTCCTGTTGCTCCTGGGCATGTTCCTCGACGGCATTCCCATCCTCATCCTGGCCGTGCCGCTCATCCTGCCCCTGGCGAACCAGCTGGGCGTCAACCTGGTCCATCTGGGATCCATGATGATCGTCAACATCGGGCTGGGCGTCATGACGCCGCCTTTCGCCATGTCGATCTTCGTCGGGTCGCGGCTATCGGGCGTATCGGCCGGGGAACTGATTCCGCCCATGATGAAGTACCTGTTCTTCGTGGGGATCCCGGTCCTCTTGCTGACGACCTACATCCCCTTCCTTTCCTGCTGGCTGCCGACCCTTGCGCTGGGGAGCCAGATCGTCGGTCCATGGTAAGCTGGAGAAGGACAAAGGCGCCGACAGGGAGGATGTTTTTGAATGACTGCGCAACTGCTTGACGGAAAGAAGGTCGCCTCGGAGATCAAGGCCGCCGTTGCCAAAAAGGCTGCCGAACTGAAGGCCCAGGGGGTCACTCCCGGGCTGACGGTCATCCTGGTCGGGGAAAACCCGGCCTCGAAGGTCTACGTGGGCCAGAAGGAAAAGGCCTGCATCGAGGCGGGCTTCAATTCCGTGCTCCTGGAAATGCCGGGCACGGCCACGCAGGAAGAACTTGTTGAAACCATCGCCCGACTGAACGCCGATCCCTCGGTTCACGGGATCCTGGTCCAGCTGCCCCTTCCGCGGCAGATCGACCCCGATGCCGTCATCGCGGCCATCGATCCCGCCAAGGACGTGGACGGGTTCCATCCCGTGAACGTCGGGCGGCTCGTTGCCGGGCTTCCCGGTATGGTTCCCTGCACCCCGCTTGGGGTCGTGAGGCTCCTGGAGGCTTACGGGTTGCCCCTCGCGGGAAAGCATGCCGTGATCGTGGGGCGGAGCGCCATCGTGGGCAAGCCCATGGCCCACCTGCTCCTTGCAAGGGACTGCACCGTCACCATCTGCCACAGCCGGACGGCGGATCTCGCAAGCTTCACCCGCCAGGCGGATATCCTGGTGGCTGCCGTCGGGCGTCCGAAGACGATCACGGCCGACATGGTCAAGCCGGGCGCAATCGTGGTGGACGTGGGGATCAACCGGCTGGAGACGGGCCTGGTGGGCGACGTCGATTTCGGTCCGGCCAGCGCTGTCGCCGGCTGGATCACCCCCGTACCGGGCGGAGTCGGTCCCCTCACCATCGCCATGCTGCTCGAGAACACCCTTTCCGCCGCAATGCGGTAAAGGCACGGATTCCTCTTCCGGCACAAACGCATGAAAGCCGGGGCGGCCCTCAGGGGTTGCCCCGGCTTTCATGTTTATATGTAAACGTTATGATAAACTAAAGTTTATGTTATAATAACCGGGCCCGGAAAATATAATGACATAAATCGCGTTAATTGCGTAACGTTTATAACCTTTCGGTCGAATGGCCTCCTGCCTGCCCGGCAGGACTTTCGCTCTTGGCTTCATCCCGGAAATTCCTTGTTTGATTCAAACAGAAAAGGAGGCTGGAAGCGTGTCCCAACCCCTGTTGGCTGCCCTGCTGCGTCACCTGTACCTGGTGGGTGTCGCCGTTTCCCTGGCT
>Ga0209163_1002017_pt1 | contig 18630 bp, 16 predicted proteins | sample MTBAKSrepl2MetaG_FD_187457 | JGI IMG/M metagenome (GOLD analysis project Ga0209163, IMG submission 187457) | Enrichment culture microbial communities om Arthur Kill intertidal strait, New Jersey, USA, that are MTBE-degrading - MTBE-AKS2 (Arthur... | ecosystem: Environmental > Aquatic > Marine >...
TGCCTTGAACCTGGTTCACGAAGGAAGACGGCTGTTGGCCGGGGCCAAGGGATGACAACATGGACCCATTTGTGGTTGGACTGATTAGTATTCTCCTGATCCTGGTCACCGTGATCATCGGCGTCCATATCGCCATCGCCCTGGCCCTGGCCAGCCTCATCGGGCTTTGGCTCATGGCGGGCGATCCGGTCATGCCCGTCCAGATGCTGGGCTCGGCCGCCTTTCACGGCGTCTTCGACTACGTCTATTCCGTGGTGCCCATGTTCGTGCTCATGGGCTTCCTGGCCAATCTGTCCGGGGCCGCCGAAGAAGCCTACGACGCGGCGGCCGCCCTGCTGAGGAGATACCTGGGGGGTCTGGCCATCGCCACGGTCGCAGCCAACGCCGTCTTCGCCGCCATCACCGGCATCAGCATCGCCTCGGCCGCCGTGTTCAGCAAGGTCTCCCTTAATCCCATGCTGCATCACGGTTATGATAAAAAATTCAGCCTGGGCACCATCGCCGGCAGTTCCATCCTGGGCATGCTCATACCCCCCAGCGTTCTTCTTATTCTCTTCGGTATCGTGGCCCAGGAGTCCATCGGGGCCCTGTTTACGGCTGGTATTCTCCCGGGCATCGTTCTGGCTGTGGTCTATTCAGCCGGCATTTTTCTGATGGTCAAGTTTCGACCCGACTTGGTCCAGGCCAAGAGGAAGGCGGATTTGAAGACGGAGGCCGAGCCGGGCTTTCGCCTGGGTTTGGTGTTCAAGACCGGTCCGATATTTCTTTTGATCGTGGTGGTTTTGGGAGGCCTGTACGCCGGCTTTTTCACCCCGACCGAAGCCGGGGCGGTGGGGGCCTTCGGGGCCTTGGTCCTGGCCCTGGGCAAACGCCGCCTCACCGCCAGGACCCTGTGGAACATCCTGCTGGAAACGGGATACGTGACCGCCGGGATTCTATTCATTCTGGTGGCGGCCGGCATGTATTCCCGTATGCTGACCATCAGCGGCCTGCCCAACCGATTGTGCGACATCCTGGCGGCCCTGCCCCTGCCGCCTATGCTTATTATAGGCTTTTTCATGATCATTCTGATCCTGTTGGGCGCCATTCTGGATTCAGCTTCCATCATATTGATAACCATACCGATCATGCTGCCCGTGGTCACGGCCATGGGTTATAATCCGATCTGGTTCGGCATCATCTCGATCATGGCTATCGAGACGGGACTGATCACCCCGCCTTTCGGTATCGTGGTCTACACCATGAAGGCCACGTTGGGTCACGAAGTCAACGTAGAGGAGATTTTCAGAGGCTCCGTGCCCTTCTTGATCATGATGTTTTTGGTTTTGGGCCTGGTCATGGCCTGCCCCTGGCTGGCCCTGTGGCTGCCCGGCAAAGTCTGATGTAAATATATTCCGGAACCTGATATATTTCTCCAAGATGAATTTAAAATTATAGTTTTTGTTGGGAATAACGTGGAAAAAGACAAAAAAAACTTGATTTTGGACGCGGCCAAGAAAAGATTCGAGCGTTTCGGCGTCAAAAAGACGACCATGGACGAAATATCCGGCGACGCCGGGGTTTCAAAAAAGACGGTTTATGAAATTTTCCGGAGCAAGGACGAGCTGTTTGTGTCCCTGTTCATTCGGGAGACCCTGAGGGTCAGGAAGTTATTCCTCAAAAAAGTCGCCCATATCGAAGATCCCTTGGAAAAAATTGTTCGATTATTTAATGTGGCCGGACATTATTTTCGTGAGAAATCCTTCTGGGTCCAGGTCCTGAAGGACGAGGACGGGTTGTACGCCCCGTTTCTCAAGGAGAAATACCGGCGGCAAGTCGAGGAGGGCATTCTCGAGATCATCGCCGGCATGCTGGAAAAGGGCATCGCCCAGGGGGAGGTCCGACCTCTGGACACTCACGCTGTATCCTACTTCCTTTTCAAGCTGTTTCAATCCATTTCCTACGCCCGAACAGCCTCCATCAAGGGGGACGAGGCCGACTTGGAGACCATGATGGACTTTATTTTGGCGGGCATTGCGGTCAATAGGGAGAACGGTCCGGACGGAAAAGATTAAAGGCGGCCTGGGCGAGTTGAGCTGTTGCCTTTCTATTCGTCGTTTTCCCGGCCGTCAGGTTCGCCGGGGGCGGAGGGCTCCGCGTCCAGGTTGAAGACGCGGCGGGTCAGATCGAGATAAAAGTCCTTCTTTTCCCGGCGGCCGGCCCTTTTGATGAATGAAATCGGGTCATGCAAAACCTTTCGGACCAAGGCCTCGGTCATGACTTCCAGGGCCTGGACCTGGTCCGGGGGCAAGGGCCCCATCCTGGCCAGGGTCTTGTCCAGTTCGGCCCGGCGGATTCTCTCCACTTTCTCCTTCATGGCCACGATGGTCGGGACGACATCGAGGGTGTTCAGCCAGCCCAGGAATTTGATGGTCTCTTCTTCGACGATCCGCTCGGCCCGGAGGGCCTCTTCGGCCCTGGCCGCCCGGTTTTCCTCGATCACCCCGCGCAGATCGTCGATGTCGTAAAGATAAACGTTTTCGAGCCGATTGACGTCCGGATCAATATCCCGGGGCACGGCGATATCGACGAAGAAAAGGGGCCGATGTTTGCGGGCCCGGAGGATGGAGCGGACGGCGGCCGCCGTGACCACGATATCAGGCGCGCCGGTCGATGAGATAACGATGTCCGCCTCGGCCAGGAAGGCCGGAACCTCCTCGAGGGCCGCGGCTCGACCGCCCCAGCGCCGGGCCAAGGCCAGGGCCCGGGACAGGGTCCGGTTGGCGGTGGTGATTCTGGAGACGCCGTGGTTGAGGAGATGTTCAGCGGCCAGTTCGGCCATTTCGCCGGCTCCGATGAGCAGCACTTCCCGGCCCTCGAGCTCCCCGAAAATCTTCCGGGCCAACTCCACCGCAGCGTAGCCCACGGACACGGCATGACTGGCGATACCGGTCTCGGTCCGGACCCTTTTGGCCACGGAAAAGCTTTTATGCATCAACTTGTTCAAAACAGCACCCGTGGCCCGGTGGTCCACCGCCGCCCGGAAAGCCTCCTTGAGCTGGCCCAGAATCTGGGGTTCCCCCACCACCATGGAATCCAGGCTGGAGGCCACCCGGAACAGGTGCCGGACCGCTTTTTCGGCTTGGTGAACGTACAGGCACTGTTCGAACAAGTCCGGCGGCAATCCTCGTTGGGATGCCAGAAAGGCCCTGATATCCTTGACGGCCCGGTCCACGGCCTCCGTGGTGGCCAGGACCTCGACCCGGTTGCAGGTGGAAAAATATATGCTCTCCTGTAAGGAAGACAGGCCTTTGATCTCCCGGTAGGCATCCTCGGGTTCACAACCGTTCAGGGCCAGTTTTTCCCGAATTTCCACCGGCGCCGTGTTGTGGTTAAGGCCGATCAGAAGAATGTTCATGGGGTTTGCAGTCTTTGGAGATTTTCAAAACTGTGGTAACCGGGCATCAAGAAGCTGACGCCCAGAAAAGTGAAACAAAGAATGGAAAAACCGACAATGGACATCACCGCGGCCCGGCGGCCCCGCCAGCCGACGGTCAGGCGCTGGTGGAGCAAGGCGGCGTAGACCAGCCACAGGATCAGGGACCAGACCTCCTTGGGGTCCCACCGCCAGTACCGGCCCAGGGCCGCCTGGGCGTACAAGGCCCCGCTGATGATGCCCAGGGTCATCAGGGGGAAGCCGAGGGCCAAGCAATAATAGTTGATCCGGTCCAGAACGTTCAGGGAAGGCAGGCGGTGATAGACCGGACCGGGCCGCTTGGATTTGATCTGGCCTTCCTGAATCAGGTACATCACCCCGGTCACGAAGGCCAGGGCGAAGAACCCGTAGCCGGCGAAAACCGAGCCTAGATGGAAAGTCAGCCACAAGCTCCGGTAAACAGGGCCGACGATTATAGGTTTCCCGGGAAAAACCAGCCCGGCCAGGACCGCGGCCACGGCCAGGGGCGAAAGAAAGGCCCCCAGAACCAACAACCGGAAACGCCGATACAAAATCAAATAGACGCCGACCAGACACCAGCCGAAAAAGCCCAGAGCTTCCCCGGGGTTGAGGACGGGCAGTTGCCCCAAAACGATGGTTCGAATCAATAAGGAGAGGGTTTGGAACCCGAAGCCCAGGGCGATCAGGCGGTGGGCCGTCCGGCCGGCCTTTTGATTCCGGCGGAAAAGAAAGACCAGAAACCCGGCCAGGCTCAAACCGTACAAGACCAGCGCCAGCCAGCGCACCAGGAGTTCACTCATGGTCGGCCCTCCCCGCCGGATTGAAGCCCAAGGAACTCAAGGTATAGTCCGGCCCGAGAATTTGGGTGAGAATCTTTTCGATGCCGGCCCGGTCGTTTTGGGCCACAGCCTTCAAAAGGTCTGAGTCTAAATCGGCCAGCCGCCTGAACACGGTCCGATTTTCCTTGGCCCCCCGGCCTTCGGCCAGGACCCTGATCCTGACCAAGCCCATCAAATCCAGGAAACGGCCGTACGCGGGGCCGAATTCCTGTTCGAGACGACTTTTGATCCTGGCCGCCGCCGCCGGGCTGCGTCCGCCGGTGGAAACGGCGATGGTCAGGTCACCCCGCCGAAAGTAGGCCGGGACAATGAACCGGCAGAGTTCGGGCTGGTCGGCCACGTTGATCCACAGACCCCTTTCCTGGGCTTCCCGACTGACGCGGGCGTTGAGCTCATGTTCATCCGTGGCGGCGAAGACCAGGTCCACCCCGGACAAATGTTCGGTTCGATATTGGCCGCCCAGATGTTCGACCGTTTCGGCGGCCGCCAGTTCGGCCAGGCCCGGCGTCAGCTCCCGGCTGACCAGGCGGACTTTGGCCCCGCACTCCAAAAGTGCTCGGACCTTGCGCTCACCGACCTCGCCGCCCCCCACCACCAGGACCGGACGGCCGTCAACAGCCAGATTTATGGGCAAATATTTCATCCATCCCTTCCAGGGGTTCTTTTTCGACAATTTACCACCAAAAAGCCGGGTTGACAAATAGAGGGCCTCTCTTTGTCCCAATGAACGCCTGGTTATTTAAATTACCAGGCCCGGGGCTCAAAACCATACAACGGTTAAGGTTTCTGCTTGACACTTCCACTTTTTTCACTTATTTGTTTTGCCATAGGGGATTTATTAGCGGGGGGCTTTCAGCCCGTGGGATTTTTTATGTCTGGTCAGCAAACCATACCGGAATATCTGGTGCAGATCGTCGGACCCCACAAGCTCCAAAATGAGCTGATGGCCGGTTTTCTGGAAAAGGAAACAGGGATCAAGTGTGAATGTGTGTCGGATCGAAAACGAGTTTCCGGCCGGGCCCACGGCCGCACTCAAAAGCCCAACCTCGTCCTGGTCGACTGCCAGGACACCGATGAGAAAAACATCTGGATCAAGCTGGAGGCTTTGACCAGTTGTGAAGAACCCGACTGCATCCTCGCCCTTTTCAACGTCAGTCGCGGCCTGGGCATCGAAAAAAAGGCCATTGAGCGGGGTATTCGGGGGGTTTTCCGGGAGAATGACGCCAAGGAGCTTTTCCCTAAAGGCGTTCAGGCCATTCTTCAGGGTGAATTATGGTTCTCGAGGGAAACCCTGGCCGAATGTGTTATCGAGGCCAAGAATTCCGGCCGACGGGACCAAACCGTTCTGGTCCAGCTCACGCCCAGGGAAAAAGAGATACTCATCAGCCTGGCCGCCGGCGCCAGTAACGAGGAAATCGCCGAAGAACTGGGGATAAGTCCCCACACGGTCAAAACCCACATTTACAATCTTTATCAAAAAATCAGCGTGCCTAACCGCCTCCAGGCGGCTCTCTGGGCGGCCAATAACTTGTAACATGAACGCCAAGTATTAGATTAAAACTAGTTGGCGGGCCGTTTTTCTAGTAATTTTTTCCTAGCCCGCCGGAGCGAAAATTACGAAAAAAATCATACTTTCGCCTTATTGTCTTATGGGAAAACGTTGAGTTATGATCCTATCAGAGGACCTGTCCATGAAGGACAAAGGAGTGACCACGAGATGACATCTGGAGCTGAAAGACGAAAAATGGAGCGCTTCACCCTCCAGCTTCCGGCCAAGTTAGCCATGGTCGCCACCGAGGATTCGGACCAAGCCATCCTGGAGCTTTTGACCAGCGACGTTTGCGCCGGTGGTGCTTTCTTCCAGACCGGTCAACCTTTGCCCCCGGGGACAGAGGTCAAGATAGATCTGGTCCTGCCCTTGGACGAATTGAAGAAACTGGAAGGCAAAAAGGCTTTAATCAAGGTTAGGGGCGCGGTGGTCCGAACGACTCGAGACGGAATGGCCATCGCTTTTAACGAGCATTTCGACATCACCTCCATTAAAAACCAAGAGAAAAAGGTTTCAAGCTGAGTCCATATCCTTAAAACCGAATTAAAGTTACCCGTTGAAAGTCCATCCGCTAATCTATTCCCGCTGGGCCGGGGATTAAGCTCGACCGCTTCTTAAAAAAATCAATCAAACGAATGATCGCCCCGGCCGCCCGGGAGGCTTCGGCATAGACCGGCACTCCGGCCGGGACCAGGGCCTGGACGGCTTCGGCCAGGCTCCGCATGCGGCCGTCCTGAAAATCGTCCAAACTCAGGGTGCCGGTGTTGAGGATCACGGCCACGGGGTTGGTCCCCTCCCGGTGGGCGGCCAGGATATCCCGGACCTGTCTCTGAATATGAATCCTTAACTGCTCGTTGGAAAAGGGGCCGCCGATGATGATGTTGGCCGCGACCAAATCATAATCCGGGCTTCGGGCCATCATCTTCAGGATGTCCCCGCTCAAGGAAGCCATGGTCGCATCCAGCGGCATGATGGACAGGTCGAGCGGGTTTCTGAGCCAGCCTTGCCAGAGGCCGGGCAGGCGCGTCCGGATCAGGGCCTCGATTTCCGGGGCCAGCGGCGCCACTTCAAATCCGCCCTCTTCCCACTCGTCGGCCGAAAGCACGCTGATGCCGCCGCCGCCCCCGATCACGCCGACCCGGTTGCCCCTGATCGGCGGCAGATGATAGAAAGAAACCGCCAGGTCGACCATGTCTTCCAGCGACCCGGCTTCCATCGCTCCGGCCTGTCTGAAGACGGCCCGCCAAATGTCGAGCGCACCGGCCATGGCCGCGGTGTGGGACGCGGCCGAGGCGCTCCCGGCCCGGCCCCGGCCCGCTTTCAACAGGATGACCGGTTTGATTCGGGCCGCCCGGGCCAGACTCTTAATAAACTTCCGGCCGTCCCTGGTCCCCTCGATGTAACCGGCGATGATCCCGGTCTCCTCGTCCTGGGCCAAATAGTCCAAACACTCGCTTTCGTCCAGGTCCAAGGCGTTGCCGTAACTGATGACCTTGCTGAAACGCAGGCCGCGAAGCCTGGCGTAATAGATGAACTCGCTGGCCGCGCCGCCGCTCTGGAGAAACATCCCCAGCTTGCCCGGCTCGGAAGGAAATCCATAGGCAAAAGAAATGCCGGCCTTGGGGTGATAAATGCCCATGCAGTTCGGGCCGATCAGGCCAAGGCCCAGGTGGCGGACCCGTTCAAGAATCCGCCCCTCTAATTCGGTTTCCTCGCCTCGCCCGGTTTCGCTGAAGCGGGCGGTGAAAAGGTGAATCACCTTAACCCTTTTGTCGGCACACTCCGTCAAGAGGTCCAGGACGCCGGCCGCGGGCAGGCAGCAGATCACATAATCCACCGGTTCTGGCACCTCTTTCAAGCTAGGGTAGGCCTTGCGGCCCAAGACTTCCGATTCCTTGGCCGTAATCGGATAGATCGGTCCCGGAAACCCGAGTTTGATCAGGTGTTCGACATAGCTCCGTCCCATGGAGATCAAACCGCCCGAGATGCCCACCACGGCGATGGAACGGGGATTAAAAGCCCTTTCGAGTCGCTGGTCTTTCATCGTTCAACCCCTTGGCCGGAATTGATGTTCGGCCCATCATAATGTTTTTAAATCAATCGGCCGGGATAATCCAGCTAGAAAGCGGCTTTTTATACTGACTTGCACCGGACGGTTTCCGTATAATGGCCGCATCTCTTGGCTTCGGGCTGGAAAAACCAGGATGTGATGGGGAGCGGAACAAAATGAAAGAAAAAAAGACCAGACTCGACGGTCTCTTCAATCCTCGCTCGGCGGCCGTCTTCGGCGCCTCGGACAACCCGGCCAAACTAGGCTTTTACGTCATGTCCAGCCTGAACGGCTGCGGATTCAAGGGACCGGTTTATCCGATCAATCCGGGCCAGCGCGAAGTGATGGGCCGCTCGGCTTATCCTGATCTGGAACAAATTCCCGGCCCGGTGGACCTGGTTGTGGTCTGCGTTCCCGGGCGGAACCTCCCGGACATCATCAAACAATGCTCGGCCAAGGGCGTCAAAGGCCTGGTGGTCATCAGCTCGGGTTTCGGCGAAATAGACGATCCCTCCGGGGCGGGGCTGCAAACCGAGATAACTGACCTGGCCAACCGGGCCGGTCTGCCCATGGTCGGTCCCAACACCTTCGGCTTTGTCAACGCCCATCTGGCCCTGAACGCCACTTTTTGTCCGGAATTTCTTCAGGCCGAGGCGCCCCGGGCCGGATTTCCGGGCCACGTGGCCCTGGTCAGCCAAAGCGGGGGCGTGGCCGGAATCGTGGTCAACCGGGCCTATCAGGAAAACGTCCGCCTAAGCAAGGTCATCGGTCTGGGCAACCGCTGCAACCTCGATTTCCCCGACCTTCTGGAATACCTCGATCAGGACGAAACAACCAGGGTCATCTGCCTGTACATCGAAGGCCTCGACCGGCCCGGCCGTCTTTTGGAATCCGCCCGCGGCCGGAGCAAACCGGTGATCGCCTACAAGGCCGGACAATGGGCTCGCAGCGACCAGGCTTCCAAATCCCACACCGGGACCATGGCCGGCCGTCACGAAATATACCAGGGCCTCTTCCGCCAACTGGGGTTTGTGGCCGTAAACAGTTGCGAAGAACTTTTGGACACGGCCAAGGCCCTCAGCCTGGCCGCCAAGCCCCTGGGCCGCGCCGTGGCCGTCCTTTCGGCCCAGGCCGGACCGGCCCTGGCCGCCAGTGACGTCCTGGAAGCCGGCGGCCTGACCATCCCGGCCTTCAGCGGATCAACCAAGAAGACCATCGAAGAGCTCCTGCCGCCCCTCTCTCTAAGATCAAACCCGGTGGACCTGGCCTTCGCCTGGTATAATCTGGACCTGACCCAAAAAATCGTGGAAGCCCTGGTCCAGGACCCCGGCATCGGGTCGATCATGTTCATGGCCGTCTATGGATCGGCCAATATCGGGGTGGTCAAGACAGTCACCCCGGTCCTTTTGGACGCAGCCAGGGTCAAGCCGGTGGTCACCTGCCTGTCCGCGCCCTTCGGCCTCTGGGACCAGGACATCGCCGTATTGGAACAAGGCGGGGTGCCCAACTACCCCACCCCGGAACGGGCCGCCCTGGCCCTGGCCAATATGGTCAATTATTACTGTTGATCAAAACTCCGGGCCGCCGTATTTGCGGTACAGGCCGCGGAACTGATGATAGGTCAGGCCCAGCAGATCGGCCGCCTTTTTCTGGTTGAATTTGGCCCGCTGAAGGGCCAGTTTGATCAGCCCGACTTCCAGGTCCCGGACCCGCCGGGTCAGCGGCTCGGCCAAAGGGTCCGCCCCGGCCGATTCGGCCCACAGGGAAGCATCTCCGGCCACGGCCCGGTCCGGGTTGAGGCGGCCCTGAGTTTCAACCGGCCGGAAAAAGGGATCGAAGACGATCTCCTCGATTACGGACGAATCCGACCGATACACGGCCCGCTCGACCACGTTTTTCAGCTCGCGGATATTGCCCGGCCAGGAATAGCCCTCCAGGTCGGCTACGGCCCGGTCCGAAAACAACGGCACGTCCGCGCGGCCCAGTTCATGGGCCATCCGGGCGGCGAAATAATTGGCCAGAAACATGACGTCCCCTTCCCTTTCCCTTAGCGGCGGCAAAACCAAAACTTCGAAGGAGAGGCGGTCCAAAAGGTCGGCCTTAAACCGGCCCTGGGCGGCCAGGGCCGGCAGATCGGCATTGGTGGCCCCGATCAGGCGGACATCCACCCGGACCGGACTCGAACCGCCGACCCGTTCGAAAACACCGTATTCGACCACTCGAAGCACCTTTTCCTGAACCTCCAAGGGAATGCCGCCCAGTTCGTCCAGAAACAGGCTGCCGCCGTGGGCCGCCTCGAACCGGCCGATCCGCCGCCTGGCCGCGCCGGTGAAAGCCCCGGCCTCATGGCCGAAAAGTTCGGACTCGATCAGGGACGGGGCCAGGGCCGCACAATTGAGGGCGACCAGCGGCTCACGCCAGCGGGGAGATAAATAATGCATCCGGGCCGCCGCCAGCTCCTTGCCCGTGCCCCGTTCGCCGATCAACAGGATCGGCCGGTCCACCTTGGCCGCCCGGGACAGGTTTTCCTGAAAAGTCAAAAAGGCTTCTGAACGACCTAAGGCTTCGGGAAACTTTGAGGCTAGATGCTCGTTCATGGTTTTTTTATCCTAATGTTGGTTAATTTGACCATATTTTAACACATTAAACTTTTAGATTCAAGTGCGTCTTTAATGGTTTCCTTGGTCTATCTGATTGATAATAATGTTTTTTATAGATTCTATTTCGCCTGGCTCGAAAGTTGCCTAATTATTCAGCGACTTTGATCCAAGGAGGACAAAAAATGGGCGTTTTCAGTCGAGTTCGCGATATTATCAATTCCAATATCAACACTATGCTGGACAAGGCCGAGGACCCGGAGAAGCTGGTCAAGCTGATGATCCAGGAGATGGAAGACACCCTGGTGGAGATCAAGGCCTCTTGCGCCGGGGCCATGGCCGCCAAAAAAAAGGTGGAAAGAGGCCTGGACCAAGCCAAGGCCGGGATCGAGGCCTGGTCGAGGAAGGCCGAACTGGCTGTGGCCAAGGGCCGGGAGGACCTGGCCCGAGAAGCCCTGATGGAAAAAAGGCGGTTTCGGGAGCGGGTCGACAGCCTGGACCGCGAAACAGTTCAGCTTGAAGAACTGATTGAACGATACCAGGAAGAGATCGTCCAGCTCGAGGGTAAGCTGGCCGCGGTCCGGGAAAAACAGCGGGTCTTGGTCCAGCGTCACATCTATGCCCGGGGCAAACGCCGGGCTCAAGAAGAAATACGACGATTGGACACTTCCGACGCCTTTGTTCGTTTCGAGCAGTTCGAAAACCGGATTGAACGGATGGAAGCCGCCGCCGATTTGGTCAACTATGGAAGAAAGACCGCGCTTGAAGATGAATTCGCCCGGTTGGAAAACGACGAGGAATTGTCCGAAGAGCTTGAGGCCCTCAAGTCGCGGACCGTCAAGGAACAAGAGCGGATCAGCTAGCCGCCGGGCCTGGATTTGATTAATATCAATTGGGAGGCGTTATGCACGGGGGCATGTTTTTAATCCTGCTGATCTTCGGACTGCCGCTGATCATCGTGGCCGGGTTTTTCCTGATCTGGGCCCTCAAAATCATCACCGGCGGCTCGCCCCAGCAAAGAGAAAAAGACCAAGCCGAGGAGACCAGGCTTATTCAAGAGCTTTACCAGGGCCTTTCCAGAATGGAGGAAAGAATCGAGGCCCTGGAAACCATCCTCCTCGACCGGGAAAGAAAGGATAGCGTCAAATGAGAAACTTCAGACATTTCAAAGAACGGACCAGACCTTTCCGCTCCCGCCGGAGACCGTTCCAAATGAGCGAACATAATTTCAAAGAAGGAAACGGGCTTTTCCGCTCCCGCAGCGGCGTCCTTTTGGGCGTATGCAAAGGATTGGCCGAATATTTCAATTTTCCGGTTTTCTGGTGCAGGGCCATTGCGGTAGCCTTTCTCCTGTTCACCGGTTTCTGGCCGGTGGTCGGTCTTTATCTGTTAGCGGCCCTGATCATGAAGCCGGCGCCGGTTCTGCCTTTCCGCGATGTGGAAGACCATGAATTTTATTCGTCCTACACCACTTCCCGGACCCTGGCCCTGCAGCGCCTGAAACATACTTACGATAATCTGAACCGTCGTCTCCTGCGGATGGAAGACATAATCACCTCCAAGGATTACGACTGGGACCGGCGGTTTAATCAAAGCTGAAATCCCGCGCGGTTCTTTCATTGAACCCGTAAAGGCCGAAGTGACCTGGCGGCGTCGCTTCGGCCTTTTCAAGTCTATTTGCATTTTTTTTAAGCATCGATCCCTCTCTCAGATTTTTATTGCCTTTTCCTAAAAAATTTGCTAATATTTAATAGTTTAACAATTAGTAATTATTAATTTTTTTTAAGCCGATTCCCGTGAAACATCTTTTTGAAAAAACCATGGCCAAAATGGTCGAGGAGTTGGAACCAGAAGAGTTCCGGCTATGGCTGGCGCCGTTGGACTATGTGTCCGCAGACTCAAAAAAAATGACGGTTCGCGTCCCGAACATTTTCTTCAAGAGCTGGATCATGGAACGCTATCTGCCCGGTCTGACCAAAAACCTGGCGGCGGCGGCCGGCCGGGAGTTAGAAATAGACTTCGTCTGCGGGCCTCAAGATTCTTCGACGGTCAAAGAACGGCCTCGTGACCAGGAAACAGCCTTATACATCGGACCGGAACCTTTGCAGAAGGCCTTGGAGTCCGGTATCAACAACAAATACACTTTCGCCAATTTCGTCGTGGGCAGCAACAATCAGTTGGCCCACGCGGCTTCGATGGCCGTAGCCAATCACAGCGCGGCCTATAACCCGCTTTTTATCTATGGCGGCTCCGGTCTGGGCAAAACTCATCTTCTCAACGCCATCGGCAACCATCTTCTCAGCCAGGACCCCAATCTTCAAGTGATCTACCGGACATCCGAGCAATTCACCAATGAACTGATCGAGGCGCTCCGGACGGAAAAAATGAATTTTTTTAGACATAAACATCGGAATATCGACGCCTTGATTATTGACGACATTCATTTTATCGGGGGCAAGGAGAGAACCCAGGAAGAATTTTTTTACACTTTCAATGCCTTATATGAAGCGGACAAGCAGATTGTTCTTTCCAGCGATAAAATGCCCAAGGAAATTCCCGACCTGGAAGATCGATTGCGTTCCCGCTTCGAAGGCGGTCTTTTCGCCGATATTTCTCCGCCCGATCGGGAGACCAAAGTAGCCATTTTAGGACGGAAGGCCGAAGAAGAAGGGATGGAATTGAGCACCGACGTGGCTTTTTATCTTGCTTCCCAAAACGAAACCAATATCCGCGTGCTCGAAGGCTATCTTTCCCGTCTCAGCGCTTATGCTTCGCTGATGGGCCAGTCGATGGACCTGGAGACGGCCCAAAGACTCCTGGGTATGTTCATCGAGGCGGACAGCAAGTTGATCACCTTGGAAAATATTCTAAAAACAACCGCGGATTATTTCCACCTGAAGATAGCTGATCTTAAATCCGGCAAAAAAATCAAAACTATCGCCGGTCCCCGTCAAGCAGTCATGTATCTGGCCCGACAGATGACCGGCCTTTCCACCACGGAGATCGGACAGCGTCTGGGAGGACGCGATCATTCCACGGTTATCCACGCCTGTAAAAAGGTGCAACGCCGAATGTCTTATGACCGCAATTACGCCGGCATCATCACCGATCTGGAAAAAGCCGTAAGGCAAGCCGCCTCCCGGCCCGAATATTAACCATGGTCCTGATGAAAACATGTTTAATTATGCTCAAAAACAAACCAGGCCAGGATTCATCCGAAAAATCGGTTGGATTCTTTGAGATAACCCTGAAAGAATGTTTACAGCAACTATTGGTAATAACAAAATAAAAATGTTTTTTCAACAAATTCACCGTTATTATTATTTTTACTGGAATCTATAAAAGTTTAAAGAATAAAGGAGGTCTTTATCAATGCTGGAACTGAGAATAAAAAAAGAAGAACTTCTGAAAGGAGTTTCTCAGACCCAGTCCATTGCCGAAAAAAGAAGTTCCATGCCTATCCTTTCCAACATTCTTTTGGAGGTTCGGGACAGTCGTCTGGCGATAACCGCCACGGATTTGGAGATCAGCTTTCGGGGTTTCTATGAAGCCGAAGTGCAAAATGAAGGACGGCTGACGGTCCCGGCCCGAAAGTTTTACGAAATCGTCCGCGGCATGGTTGATGAGGACCTGGTTTTGAAAGAAACCGAACAATCCGGATTGAACCTGATTGGATCAAGGGCCAATTACCAGCTTCTTGGTCTGCCGCCTGACGATTTTCCGCCCATGCCGGATTATGAACAGGTCGACTATATGGAAATTTCGTCGGAGCTTATGGTGGATATGATCGATAAGACCATTTTTTCGGTTTCCCTTGAAGAAACCCGCTACAATCTGGCCGGCGTATTTCTAGAGAAATTTGAGAAGGAAAATAAAGCGTTCCTGCGTATGGTCTCAACGGACGGTCATCGTCTGAGCCTGGTTGAAAAGGAAGCGGCCGAAGCCCGGCAGATGACCTTGGAAAAAGGGGTGATCATTTCCAGGAAAGGTCTCAATGAAATGAGGAGAATGGCCGAAAGCGAGAAGAGCTTGAAAATGGGCTTTTCGACCAACAGCGCGGTGGCTCGAGGTGAAGACGGCATTTTGGTCATGAGGCTTTTGGAAGGACGTTTTCCTGATTACCAACTGGTAATTCCCAAAAAGATCGACAAGACGATGAAAACGAGCCGGAAGGAATTTTTAGAAATGCTTCGCCGAATTTCCGTGATTTCTCCAAGTGTTCTCTTTACGTTATCGCCGAAGGAACTTCAATTGTCGGCGGTCAACCCCGACCTGGGCGAAGCCAAGGAGACCTTGCCGGTGGAGTACGAGGGTGACCAGTTGGAAATGGGATTCAACCCGAGATATTTCATTGAAGCCGGTTCGGCTCTTAAAAGCGAGGTAATAACCATCGGCTTCCAGGCCGTCGGCAATCCCTGCGTGGTCTCCGCTCCGGAAGATTCCGGTTTCACCGGGGTGATCATGCCCATTAAGATTTAGGAAGAGGTTTGTAAGTTTAATGACCATCGACCAAGAATTATTACAAAAAACCAACGATTACAGCTCTGACCGCATCAGGGTTCTGGAGGGCCTGGAGGCCGTTCGCAAGCGTCCGGCCATGTATGTGGGCAGCACCGGACCGGAGGGCCTTCATCATCTGGTCAACGAGGTCGTGGACAACTCTATTGACGAGGCCATGGGCGGTTACTGCGACAATATCGAGGTTATCATCGGGGCGGCCGGGACGGTCACCGTGACCGACAACGGCCGGGGCATACCCGTGGATATCCATAAGACCGAAGGCCTGCCCGGAGTGGAAGTGGTCATGACCAAACTTCACGCCGGAGGAAAATTCGACAAGCAGACCTACAAGGTTTCCGGAGGTCTCCACGGAGTAGGTGTCTCCGTGGTCAACGCCCTGTCTGAATTTCTGGAAGTGGAAGTCTGGCGGGACGGTCGGATTCACCGCCAGAAATATGAGCGGGGCAAACCGGTGACGGAACTGAAGGTCGTCGGTCAGAGCGAACTGACGGGAACAAAAGTCACGTTTAAACCCGACCCCCTGATTTTTGAAACCACGGAATTCAGTTATGACATTTTAGCCAAGAGGATGAGGGAGCTGTCTTTTCTTAATCGGGGCGTTCGGATAACCATCAGGGACGAACGGGACGGCCGGTCCCAGGCGTTTATTTTCAAGGGGGGAATAATCGAGTTCGTCCAGTATCTTAACCGGCACCGGACGCAAATGCATGCCAAACCGATCTTTCTGGAAGGGACGCGGGACGACATAATCATCGAGATCGCTATTCAATATAACGAGACTTATAACGAACAACTTCTTTCTTACGTCAACAATATCCCCACGACCGAAGGCGGGACTCATATTTCAGGTTTCAAGGCGGCCCTGACCCGGGCGATCAACAACTATCTGATCAGCTCGAATCTGGCGAAAAAACTCAAGATCAAGGTGGATGGCGATGATGTCCGCGAGGGTTTGGTCGCGGTCATTTCCTTGAGGATTCCCGAACCGCAGTTTGAAGGCCAGACCAAGACCAAATTAGGCAACTCGGAAGTCAAGGGTCTGGTTGAAGGCATGGTTTATGAGTCACTGACCATCCATCTGGAAGAGAATCCCGGCACGGCCAAAAAGATTATAGGCAAGGTGGTGGACGCGGCCAGGGCCAGGGATGCGGCCAGAAAAGCCAGGGACATGGTTCGGAAAAAGGGGGCCATGGGGGATCATTCCCTGTCCGGAAAGCTGGCCGACTGCCAGGAAAAGGACCCCAGGTTTTCCGAATTATTTCTCGTCGAAGGCGATTCGGCCGGCGGTTCGGCCAAACAGGGCCGCGACCGTCGTTTTCAGGCCATCCTGCCGCTCAAGGGCAAAATTCTCAACGTGGAAAAGGCCAGATTCGACAAGGTTATCTCCAGCCAGGAAATCAGGAATCTGGTTTTATCCCTCAATACCGGTTTAGGTAAAGATGATTACGATATCAATCGGCTTCGCTATCACAAAGTCATCATCATGACCGATGCCGATGTGGACGGAGCTCATATCCGGACCCTGCTGTTGACTTTCTTTTACCGACAGATGCCCGATTTGATCGAACGCGGGTATTTATTTATCGCCCAGCCGCCCCTTTATCGGGTCAAGTCCGGGCAAAAGGAACTTTACATCAAGAATGAAAAGAACTTCCAGGATTTCATTTTGAGCCGTTTCGTGGAAAACCGGGAGCTGGCGTTGCCCGGCGGTCCGGTGGCCGGAGAAAAACTGGGAGTCTTAATAAAGAGTCTTTTGGCTTTTCGGGATCAAATAGACCGTTTCTCCCGGCGGGGCTACCCGCAGACAGTTTGGAAACTGGTTTTGCCCAGATTGTCGGGAGACGGGCCTGGTTTTGAAGATTACGCCTGGACCGACGGCTTGGCCGAACTTTTGCGTTCCCACGGGTACCAGGTTCAAGGTCCCCACCGGGACGAGGAACACGGTTCTTTCGTCCTTTCTTTGCCGGCTCAACATAACGGCCAACGCCGGGTCATCCTCAGCAAGGAATTAATGAAAAACGAGGAAATGATCAAACTTCTCAATTTATATCGCGGGGTGGAATCCATGGGACAGCCGCCTTTCATTCTGCGGACCAAGGAAAAGAGCCGCGAAATCGATTCCGCCGACGAGCTTTTGGATGTGCTGATGGTCGAGGGCCAAAAAGGTCTGGGCATCCAGCGTTACAAGGGCCTGGGCGAAATGAACCCGGGTCAGCTTTGGGAAACGACCATGGACCCGGAAAAGAGGACGCTTCTGCAGGTTCAAGTCGAGGACGCCATCGAGGCCGACGAGATTTTCACCATTCTCATGGGGGACAAGGTAGAACCGAGGCGGGAGTTCATCCAGGACAATGCCCTCAAGGTGCGGGAGCTTGATATATAATAGTTCTATAATTTGAAAAGAAAGTTATCCATGGGTCTTTTTGAAGAAAAATTCGGATCGGTTTTAATCGAGGAAGAAATCAAGGGTTCTTACCTTGATTACGCCATGAGCGTTATCATCGGCCGGGCCTTGCCGGACGTCCGCGACGGACTTAAGCCCGTCCACCGGCGCATCCTTTTCGCCATGCGGGAACTGGGCAACGACTTCAACAAACCTTATAAAAAATCCGCCCGCGTGGTCGGCGACGTGATCGGTAAATATCATCCCCATGGCGATGCCGCGGTTTACGACGCCCTGGTCCGCTTGGCCCAAGATTTTTCCATGCGCTATCCCCTGGTCGATGGTCAGGGCAACTTCGGTTCGGTCGACGGCGATCCCCCGGCGGCCATGCGTTACACCGAGGTGCGCATGGCCAAACTGGCCCATGAATTCCTTTCGGATATCGATAAAAACACCGTAAATTTTGCCGACAACTATGACGGTTCCCTCCAGGAGCCGCTGGTTCTGCCGACCAAGGCGCCCAATCTTTTGATCAACGGCTCTTCCGGCATCGCCGTGGGCATGGCCACCAACATCCCGCCTCATAACCTTGGTGAAGTGGTCGAGGGCCTGATCGCCTTGATTCACCGGCCGAACGTCTCCATCGACGAACTTATCCAGCTCATCCCCGGACCCGACTTTCCTTCATCCGGCTTTATTTACGGTCAAACCGGTCTGGGGGAAGCTTACCGGACCGGTCGCGGGATTATCCGTATCCGCGGCCGCGTGTCCATTGAAACCCGGCCGCGCGACAACAAGAAGTCTATTGTCATCACCGAGTTGCCTTATCAAGTCAATAAGGCCCGCTTGCTGGAAAACATAGCTGAACTGGTCAAGGACAAGAAGATCGAGGGCATTACCGAAATTCGGGACGAATCGGACCGGGAGGGCCTGCGGGTGGTTCTGGAAACCCGCCGGGACCAGTCCCCCGAAATCATTATCAACCAGCTTTACGCCATGACCCAACTGGAGACGACCTTCGGTTTGAACATGCTGGCCATCGTCCACCAGGTTCCGCGGGTGCTCAACATCAAGGACATCCTCTGGCACTTTCTTGAACACCGCCGGGAAGTCATCATTCGGCGGACCAAATTCGAGCTGGCCAAGGCCGAAGCCAGGGCCCATATCCTGGAGGGCTTGAAAAAGGCCTTGGACCAGTTGGACCTGGTCATAGAGCTGATCCGGTCCAGCACCTCCCCGGCCACAGCCAAGACCC
>Ga0209163_1002018_pt1 | contig 18592 bp, 14 predicted proteins | sample MTBAKSrepl2MetaG_FD_187457 | JGI IMG/M metagenome (GOLD analysis project Ga0209163, IMG submission 187457) | Enrichment culture microbial communities om Arthur Kill intertidal strait, New Jersey, USA, that are MTBE-degrading - MTBE-AKS2 (Arthur... | ecosystem: Environmental > Aquatic > Marine >...
CTTCTGCGACTGATGACACCAACGCCCATCGGGCCTGTAGAGTGGGTTCAGCCTCGCACCAGAATCGAGAGATTCGAGATTCCGCGAGGTTAAGCACCCCACCATCTGATTCCTCGAGTAGTCTGTTCTCCGCGTAACGAAGAAGTGCCTTTTCACCGGATGGAAAGGTTTCAATCTCAATAAGTTTTTGAGGTTCGATGGTTAATGCAGCAAGGTTTAGATCGCGTTCCACTCGGTTGGCTATGGCAACATAGCTGTCTCGTAGATCTCGCCTCATCCGCCAAGTTCTGGACAATGAAGCGCATGAGGAAATCGCAGCGTGAGAACTGGCGATGGGTACCGAAGTAAGTTCGTTGGGGATTGAGTCGCCAAGCGCACTGATAAACTCGGTCATAAGTACGTGGCGGGCCAAATTCTGACGAAGATCGTTCAGTTTAGTATCATTTTGGCTTTCAAGGCCGAATTCACTTCTTAGCAGCGCTTTCAGTTCATCCGTTGCGTCTTTTTTAACGATACTCTCGTCCAGTTGATCACTGTCAAGGAATGAAAGCGCGACTTCTTGCGGGTTTCCCGTTCCAAAGATTAGAGCAACGACTCCCTTTGATATTTCACCACCCTTATCCGCAAGCGCATTCAGATCTGCCAGAGTAAGTTTTCCAGCATCTGTCTGTTTTTCTACATGCGCGGCGATATCTTCGCCCAGGACGCCTCTCAGGGCATTGCGGGCTACAAGAGCCAGTCGAGTGTTGCGAGCAGGCGGTTGTTGACCAGGTTGCATAATGACGCCCGCCGATTCGAGCTCAATGAGGGCATGATGTGTCTTTTCCTGAGCGAGTGGAACGTAAACCACCATGCGTGGCGGTTCTTCACCATCGATCAGCTGCTTCTGATCAATCGCAGCACGAAGCTGAATGAAACTACCGGTGTAGAGAAAAATTTCCACTCCGGAAGACGCAAGGTGGGGAAGTACAGATTGGTAGACCTCTTCTGGATCATACCAAACCACCAGACTGTTGTCGTCAACCTGTTTGGTGATCAGCTCTATAAGAAATTCAGTAACGGTTCCCAGACTCATTTCCTTGTCCGTTTCTTTCTTCCTTTGCTCGGAGCTTCAACTTCACAAAGGTCTTCGCGGTTGTGAGCGATGGCAATCGAACGATCATTCCTACAGGCTTCTAAAACGTCGTCTGGTCGAAGCTGAAGGGCCATATGAGACCAGTTGTATTTGCCGTCCTGGAGATCTTCCCAATACTTCTTCGGCTCGTTCCAGGGGATCAATTCTCGCAGAGGTGCCATGTTCAGGATCACACCATCGTTCACGTCGAAATCGAGATGCATATCCGCAATACGGCGCAGCCTTTCTTCGAAATCAAGCAGCTCGGAAACGAATTCTTCCAGACGATCAATTTCCTTCTCAAGTTGTTTCGCTTCACGACCCGAACTGCCAGCATCCGCTTTCTGAATCCGGAGTGACTTCAGTCGATCTCCTTCGAGACGAATCTTAGGCTCGAGGTAGCTGAGCAGTGCTTTGAACAGGAGGTCTTTGTCCAACTTGTGGTAGTAAAGCCAGAGTCCGTAGTTGCCCTTTGCGGATCGCAGGAACCAATAGATGGGCCGCTTGCGGTACTGCTGGATATGTTCCTTGAAAAACTTGTCAGCAAGGTAGTTGCGCAATGTCGATACGATTTCGCCGCTATTGCCAAGCGCCTGCGTGATCAGGGATTCTGCTTCAGTTTCGCCGAAGATCACTTCCAAAACTGTAAAGACGTTCGTTGCCAGGTCGTCGGAGTGGCTCGGGTCCAGTACCAGTAAGCCATCCTCATCCACAAGTGATCTCAACCTCTCAGCCGTTTTCTCGTCAAACCGCCCTCTTCCGAGACCGTTTTCCGAACCGGGTTCGAACTGCCCCATCACAATGCCAACGGTGTAGCTGATCCACGCCTTGGCAAGTTCCTCCATCGTCCATGTGCTATCCACACTTTCCGATTCTTCCGAATCGGGTTCTGAATCGTCGTCAGCGCCGTCTTCGGATGCACCCAGCACAGCTAATTCGGCCTCAATCGCAGCACGATCCTCATCTGTAATACCATATAGTCGATAGACTTCCTCGTCTATCTGACGCTCGATTTCTGCAAGTTGGGCATGGCGCTCAGTTACACTTTGCGCTCCTACAGGCCAAGCTGGTGGGGCAACAAAGTCCCAAGTTGATTCATCATCTTGATTGTTGTCCTTAGTCAATGCTATAACTCGATCAACAAGATCAATCAAATTATCAGTTGTATCTAAAGGAATTGGAAGTCGAGCAAGATCTCCTACCTGAAAGTTCACTGTAGGATTGATAAGACGCAACGAATAAAAAGCGAAGGGTGTATTTAGCACTGCGAGTACCAATGGTATATCGTCTGGAAATAGCGACGAGCCGGCGACATCAAAAATGAACCCCCCTGGTGAAAGACGGGCACTAAAATTCCCACTTGTGAGGTAGGAATACGTAATTCCTTTGCGAAAGTAGTCACTGTGCCCACCAATCCAGGGAGTCTTCAGATAAGGATATGCGGTCAAAATGGCTTCAGAAATCTCCTCACCATCATTCAACCAGTTTATTACGTTCTTCTGGTTTCCATACCAACGACAGAATCCACCGCCTTTCATATAAGGAAACCATCTCTTGCCCATCAGTTTTGCATCAGCTGAATTCTGACATCGAAAACCAATGTCTTTGAAAACTGGCTCCCACCAATGACGTAGAAATCGGAAATTGTCACTAGATCGCAATCCAGCGACCGGTTGGGCCATATCTCCTAATCTGGGATAGGATTCAAACACCTTTCTGAGTCCTGGTGTGATCCAGTAAACCCATGGACTTCCAGGAATGGCATCGAAATCCGCCTGGCAGTATCGATACACAACCGAATCGTCTCTACCTTCTCGCATGTTTCGTAGTGCAACCTCGAAGCGTCGTTGCTTCGCATCGCTGTCAGCTTCCTTAACCAATCGAAAATAAGTGCCTGTCGCGTTTTGACGTAACGAAGCAGTAGCTTCACGACGAATTACATACGCTGATGTTTGCAGGGTACCTGGATTGCCCACATCGAAAAGTGCAGGCCCGGCATGTGCCATTACTTCAATCGTTGCTTGATCCCGGATGATGGACCGTAGTTTTTCATATGAGCTGATAAACATGAAGGAGTGCATAGTGAGCATACCCACTCGCCCAGTTGCGTTGGCCAGCTCTGTGCAACGTTGAACGAAGGCTGCGTATAGATCTCTTTTCCCGGCAGGATAGCTTGCCGTCAGAAGAGACTTAAGTTGGCTGTTCATCTTTCTGGCAGACATATATGGGGGATTGGTTACGACGACATCATACCGCTTCGACATCAGATCCAGAAGTCTCAAACCTTTGGCAGCTTCACCTGAGAAGAAGGTCTGGGCCACTTCATCTCCATGTTCACGAGCAAACGCGTCAAGTGCCTGACCGATCTGGTCCTCAAGCATCTCCCAAAACTCTCTCTGCCCAGCTTCGGAATCCAATTGGTCCCTTGTCCAGCCGGGGAAAAGCGGCAGTTTTTCACGTTCGTATCGTCTGCGTTCTTCATCAACGAGTTCTCTGATTTCTTCCTCCAAGCGGAGGAGTGAACCGAGTTGTTCGGAGTCTATAAGCCGTGATTGAAGCGCGATCAGAATGCGACGATACATGGGACTCAAATTGGCTTGCTCTACGAACTCGCCCAAATGTCCGCCATTCAGCATGTGAATATTTGCGCTGGCCAGTCGGCTCTCATTCAACTGTGCCTTGGGATTCAGTGTTTTCGCCTTCATATAAAGGGTAAGTGCAGATAGCTGGACCGCGCGAAGGTCGATGTCGATTCCATGGATGTTATTGGCAATGATGGCAGCAGGAATTTCGTGTTCAGTGCCAACAGGTGGCTTTTCAGGCCAGCCAGGTTTGCCAGCATTGGCAAGTTCTTCCCGATACATCTCAACAAAAAGATCAAACGCAACCAGACCGAAATGCATTGTCCCGCAGGCTGGATCGAGGAAGGTTATTTCGCTGATACTCCGAAGATGCGGGCTTGAACCATGCTCAGTTTCTTGAGGGACGTGATAAGTTAACGAGGATGCCAATTGAGAGTCAGGATGCATTTCGAGCCATAAACGTCCTAAGGTGTTTTCGACCAGTAGGCGGACAATCCAACGTGGCGTGAATAACTGAGTGACTGCAGGGATATCATGAGCTTCAAACTTCTTCTTGGAAACTCGTGCTTCACGAAACGCCCGTTCAAGTTCTTCTGAATTGAATCCCTGGTAAACCCACCCGATGGTTTCTTCGTTGCCGGGTTGCCAGGCAGTACCAAGTTCGGAAGCATTCAATAAACTTGAGAGTTCTTTTAAGATCTTAGGCGGTGGGAGAAAGCGACTCGCCAAATTGTCGGGGTCAAACAGCACCTGCACTTCTTCCGCAAGACTTCGGCATTGCGCCAGAAGGAAATTTCGATAGGCTCTATCTCGTGGACCTTCGCCTCTGCCATTCTGCGGCAGATCCCCTTTCTCATATTCTGATAGGTCTTCTTCATGGCCTGGTTCGGCAAGCCACATCTTGAAACCGTTCGAATTCTCCAATCGGCTTACAGTCTCACGCACCAGACCTCGTGCTTCAAGCATTTTGAATGCAACGAAACGGTTAAGCCAGGTGAAAGCGATTTCCCGGATGAATGATTCGAGAGCCAGGGTATCGGTCATACTTCCCTGCTTGAGAACTTCAAGATGATCGAGCAACAGTCTTCGGATTTCATGCTCTTCGCTCTCGAGGTGACCCATGCGCGAATCTGATTCGATTTCAAGATTCGTTGATGGTCGTCCCTTGCTGACAGGTGTATAAATTCCGAACCGTCCCTGTAGTTCCTCGCGAATGGCTTCTTCCAGTAAAAACCGTGCCTTCAGAACGGTCTCACGCAACGAATTTCGTACAGTCTGATCCATGTGTCACTCCACCACGATCTTTACACCTTCATCGAGCAGCTTGAGCAAGTAGTCCTGCAGCCGCGTAACCGCTTTCATCACCTGGTCTGGCGAGTCAAAAGATCCAGCGAGATACTCTGATACTCGCACTCGCTCAATTTTGACCTCGGGAGGGGTTGTCAATCGCTGGATTTCGGAAACGACTTTCGCAAAAAGACCGCCAAGGGCTTCGATGTCCGATTCCATCTGACTTATACCAGCCCGGCATGTCTGGCAGACCAGATCAGATTCTGGGAAGTTATCTGCAGAGCATTCACGTGAAGTTAGCGGCAACAACACAGGTTCTCGCATGGACTCTGGAACTTGATTCCATTCGGGACGACCTTTGAGCTTTTCAATCGCCTTCTGATATTGGGTAGCTCTCTCTGAATGTGTCTTCGTGTAGAGCTCCCCATAGGCAGACGAGATGTCCTTCGTTTTATCTTCGATATCCCGCATGGATTCGAAAAAATCTTCGGACTGCAACAGCCCTTGAAGCTCGTGACCCTGTTCGACAATATCATCTTGACCCTGTTCTTCGAGGGTGCGGATCATTTCGGTCGCAGCCCTACGAGCACGATCAAGAGTTGCCAACCCTTTCTGATCCACGCTCGCCGCGATCTTACGAATACGAGTTTTCCCCTCGCTAAGCGAAGTAGCACCGCCAGACAGCAGGTTCACGCAATCGTCAGCTGAGCCGTTTTGAATGGATGCCAGAGCATCCTGATACTCCTCGACCAGATGCACCACTGGCAGCGATCGGGCTCGCACATCGGCAAGAATCGGTATGACTTCACGGGCTTCTGCTTCAGCATATTGTCTTGCTGCTGTGGCGATGGCGTTTTTCTCAACGTCCACCGTTTTACCCGTGAGGTTCTCGTAACTTTGAACTGCTTGTGTAAGCGTCTTGAGATCAACAGGTTTAATCGGAGTATAGATTGCCGACTTGAACTTGGTATTGTTCGTGAACGGTTCCCAGCTACGACGGTCAGAATACGAATCAAATTTTTGACCGCCGAAGGAGACTTCGATTACTCCGGCCCGGAACAGAACGGCAAGTACGAGGCGGAGCACATCACGTTCCCAACCATAAGGCGTACTGTTGAATCTGTTCTCGAGTGCTTTTCCGAGACAGGCTTCGCGATTTCCGTAGTCATGCTGGCTAACGAGGTAGTCATGGACTTCTTTTGCGACGTCTGCATTATGATTCGGAACGTACTTTGAACCTTCTTTTGTCACTAGGCCAAAACCGCGTTCGCCAACATAGAAGACCTGGGGAAGAGCCTTCAGGTCTGCTGCCTTGAGAAACACATCCGGTTCATCACCTTTGAGCGGACGAGAACCCATTTCCAGTTTTGGGTAAAGATCCGGGACCACTTGCTCGAGGAGCTTCCGAATGATTTCGTTCAGATTCTTCCCCAGAGATGAAGCATCTCTGGCAACGCCCCGAAACATCCCCGTGCCTCGTTCCAGAGCTTCTACCATCTTGTCGTTTAGACGAGATTCATGGCTTGAACGAATGTTCTTCTCGTCCTGGAGACAGGTGACTTCCTCCGGCGCAATCTTATTCTGAGAGCGAAGTTGGTCGTACTTTTCGATCATCTTCCGTGAAGCGTACAGTTGGGCCACAAGCTCATCGATCTCAGTAGAAAGCGCAAAGATCCAGTAAAGATCGTTTTCATGACCTTTCTGTCTGCTTTCATCCCTTATCTCATTGATGCGGGTTGTGAGTTCACTCGTATCATCGGCAAGGGCCAAGGTCAGCGAAATATCCCCACCATCACCAACGATGGTTCCGTCAACGCTTATGCCTGTTCTGAATGTCCTGAGATTTTTATGACGATATGTCTTAAGCGCAGGGTCACTGAAAACAGTTTTTAGTGTGTTGCGAACGATTTCGTTCCTGTCACGTGGCTTGGGGTCGAGAGCCTTTTTCTCGGTTTCCCAATTCTTCTCCTGGGCAGTTTGAAGTTTCCAGCCTTCCTCTGTGTTTCTGATGAACTGGGCTTCCGACAATTGCTTGATTGTCTTTTCCACCCTGGCGACAGGAGCTGGATCACCAACCTTGTCAACAAGGAAAGCGGCAATGTTCGCCTCGGTTCGAGGCAGGTCCCGTACGAATTCAAGGAGACAGACTGCCTTGGCAACCCGTAGAGTCCAGTCCCGTTCCGCATCTCCTTTGAACCGTTCGCTAATGTCATGAAGATCGGTACGTCGCTCGTTCGACAGGTTTCCCTCAACCAGCTCGTAAACTCGATCAAGAGTTACCAGGGTACCAACTGCGGCCGCAGCAAGGTTCGTCCGACTTGACACAAGCATCTCATACGCTTGCTTAATGATCGTACGGTTGCTGCCACCAAAATGTTTGGGTGCTCCGGGTTGAAGCCGGATTCCGGACATGATATTGATACTGATATCGATGTAGTGCGGAGGATATGGGTAAAACTGAATGAAATCTTCTTCTGTCACGACAGACTTTCTTGAACTACGTTCCAATCGCAACGCAGCATTAAGGGCTCCTTGATTCTCGTTGAACATTTTCGCGAGAATTGGAAGTGCATCATCTTTCTTGGCAAGGACCCGCTTCGTGGCAACTTCACGGATGTCGGAAGGAGCCAGGTCAACACGATGATGGAAGCGATCCTGAAGCTTTGCCAGCTCCACACGTTTCGAGTCTATGGCAGCCACAACTTCTTCAAGCTTTTCCTGGGAGGTGATGATTATCCAGCAGGGAGCGGGAATTTTTCTCGCTTTGAGTAAGTTCTTTCCTACTTTTCCAAATTCTTCAACGGTGGCACGAAGATCTTCGATTTTATCGCCGCTTCGTGCAACGTGCTGACCAACTTCATCAATCACCAGGACAAGGGCCTTACCAGGGCGTCTACGGGCGAAGAGTTCGAAAGTGCGCTTTACAACTTTGCTTACACTGAGCGCAGTATCACGGCTTCTCTGAGTATGCGCCCAAGAGTCCTGGGATGGGTATGTGACGGAATCCAGATGATAGAGAACCGCGCTTGCACGTGAAAGTCGTTGAGCACCCTTGCGCACTATGCGCCAGTCTTGGTTGTGAATTTCCCGGCACTTCGCTATGAACTGTTCGAGTCGTCCCTCGCTTTCGAGTTCGATTTCAAGTTCAGCAATATCGAAGTCTTCAGCATAGTCCAATTCACGCAGAACAACTGAGTAGATGAATTCGGTGACACGTTGCGTCACACGCCTTGTGTCTTGTTCCTTAGCAATATCAAAAAGGATGACTTCGGTTGGGTAGCTGGCGTTGATCAAATCAAGCAGATTGCCAACCTGGTCATCCCCAATCTGTTGCTTGAATAGGTCTGCGAAAGCATGCCCCAAGACTTTCCTGTTCTCCAGTGCGTATCCGAGATTCTTTGCGAATGAACTTTTACCAGATCCGAAAAATCCAGAAATCCAGACACCGATACTTTCATGAGGTTCTGAGGGAGCTTCAGCAATCGCCTTGAGCAAGATGGAATATTGATCTCTGATACTATCAGTGGCGATGTACTCTGTTACTTCTGAGTACACAGATTGTTCGTCCGTCTGATCAACCTGGATAATTTCTTCAATCTTGCGATTCAAATCGCGTGTGAGAAGGTTTCCAATCGTTTTCATGAGCTTCCCTCGCTCTTATCCGTAGATTTTCACTCGGTAGTTCCCTAAAGCATCACGGTCCTTCAGATCCATGAATCTCAAGCCAGTTGTACCTTCGATAGATCCGGGATAGAAGAGTATTGTGGTTTTGTCTGTTTTTCCCTGCATCTGATCAAGTAGCTTCGACATATGGTAGATGCCGGGGGCCATTGCTGCAGCACGCATTAAAAACACAACACTGGTGTCATTCAGGGCTTTCACACTTTCTGTAAGTAGCCCAGCTAAAGGCCTCCAATCGTTGTCGGATAAATAAGTAGTTATTTGCTCCTGCGCTTGAAGGTAGCCACGTTCTTTCTCTAGCTCGACAACTGCTTGCATCCCTTCAGTCTCAGCGATTGCTTTCCATAGCAATTCGGACAAATTAATTATGTTCGTCATCTTACCAGATTCTCCGAGACGCGTTGCAAGCAGACGAGCTTCCCTTCGGAGCGTCCATTCTTCCTCTGGGTTGTACCTGAAAATTGCAAAGGGGAGATCATGATATACACTGATTCTGGGTGGGTCGGCCATTAGATCATTTTCTAACAGCTTGACACGATCAGCCAACGAGTACATCTACATACTCCTCTAAAGTCTCTACCGGAAACACCAGTCTGGTGACATTGCCTGCAACATGATAATCGAGTAAACCTTGATGGTCAGCTTCCAATAGATACCTCTCTACTAACTGCCGATCGAGAAAAAAGAGTTTCCATACATCTGAATCCAGGAGCTTCATCCCTGACGGCTGCTTTTCCTTGACCAGAAAGGCCACATAGGCAAATGTTTTGAGGGGGAGAAAGAATGGTGAAAACCTCTTCTTCACTGCCCCTTCAAATACGCCAAAGTCGCGAAGTATTGCCATTGTACTTTGTGCCGCTCTTTTAATTGTAATGTCGCCCCACTTGCTAGGCATCTTGCCTTCGTCGTTCCACTTTAAAATTGTAAACTCTATTTCGTGTACATATACATCAATTATACCTGACGATTTCTTATAGAAAAGAAAATTAGAAATGATGTCATTAACTAACCGATCAGATATTGCAGTATGATAATAGAGTATCTTTAAAATGACATCTCTGTCTACGTCGTTCTCTATCAGTTTTTTTATGGATTTTACTATTCTTTTCTCGTATGCATATCTTTGGATAAATATAGAAAGAATATCACTTAACCGTGATCTTGAAGCTTTTCCAAGCATATTAAGTTCTGATATCCTACTTACGTTTGACTTGTTGGAGACAGAAGTGTCCCATATATTCAGCAGTGTTAACGTGTCATCTAATAGCGCACCTGATTTAATAACTTTACTGCTGTATATAGCTGAATTCTCCTTAGAAGTCACTCGTGTGTTTGGGAACTTATGATTTCTCGCTTTTCTCTGTTTAGTCACTGGTTTACTTGCCTTCCCGATTCTATTTATCGTGCGAATTGTCGACACTTTTGCCGCGTCCCTTTACAACCCAAGAGTCAACTTCTGCCTTACGAAATTTCCAATATCGACCGACACGATGAGCGGGCAATCCCTTAACCGTAATCCACTTATAAACGGTGTCACGTTTAATGCCGAGATATTCAGCAATTTCATCCACTGAGAGCCATCGCTCACTTAGGGGAATTTTCATGAGAACTCCGATACAAGTACTGAACTTTCGGTTCTCGGGACGCGGCGGTGTGGTGGTGCGACTCCACTGCACCCCTTTGAACCTCCTTAGCATAAGGAAATCCAAGCCATTTCACAAGCCCAAAACGGGCTTCGTCACGTTTGAAACGGTTGAATCCGGTGTGTGTGGTACTGGGCTTTTACCCCAGGACCAGGGACGTATAGGATTGGTTCTCGCTTCTATCTGCTGCAATAACGATCCGATGGTCGACCATCGGTGGACAACTACCAACCAGGAAATCTTTCTGCGAGGGAGATGAACGTACCACCTTCCTTCTCCGGCTATCTCCAACACACTCCGTTCACTGCTTACCAGACGCCTTGCATAAACCGAGCGGGTACGGTATGATGAGGAATGCTGGGGAAAGCTTCACCGGGATCGCCAGCGAAGAAAATCCGACTCTCAACTGGCGCAAGGGTTCGAGGTACATGCATGCAGGCAGATGACACATCAGCGGTGAAACGCATCCGAGAGTGGCTTGAAACTGAAGGGTATTTCCTCGAATTCAGGGAGAATACCTGGACCGAGTGCATCGTCACCATCAATGATGAACGTTGGTTCGGCAATGGAAGAAATGAACTCGATGCTCTTCTCGATGCTCTACACCAGATGTTGCCGTCAAAGGCTTCAAGGACGCACCTCCCGGACGAGATTCGCCAATCCCTCAGAGTCACAACGGAGACTCGTCCCTCAAAGCCTGATTTAACCCCTAGCCAGGTGATGAGCTTCCGTGGTGTGATCGAACAACCGCCACAAAACGATCACCTTAAAGTGCCTGCGACAACCCCTGTTCCGAAAGAGGACGTCAAACCGGATACCCCTGAACCCTCCAAGGCCCGCAAATCAACCGAGATCGTCGAGATCGAACCGATCGAACGATCGGATTCTGCTGAGTCTTCATCCTACTCCTCCCGCATCCCCGAACGGCCACGTTTCATGCCAGCCAACCCACCCCGGATGAGTGTAACCGCCGCACTGCAAGAACTCGAACCGTTGTGGGATCGGATGTTCAGCGAGACTGCCGAACTTGGATTATCCTCCCCGGAACGGCAAAGGCTCGTCCTTCTGGCATGGATCAGCGAGGCTCGGGAGATCAGCGAAGCATCCGGCTACGCGCAGCCGGTCACGGATCGTGTAGCGAACATCGCCCGTTACATCACTGGGTTGAGCAAAAGGTGGTGGCCGGGTTCGATCCAGGCGTTGCAGATCGAGACGATGCCCGGTGAACTGATGGACGAGCTGGAGCTGGATCGCAGACCGGTTTCATGGGGGGAAGTGGCGGAAGCGGCCGAAGAGTATCTTGCGGAAGTCATCGAGCAAGACACTGCGGATGGCCGGGACGAGTATGGCTGGATCGACGACGCCATTACCCTGAACCCACCACCACTCGATCCGGAATCGGACCTCCGGGAATTGTGCGGCAAGGTGGAGAACCTGACCGGTTCCATCCAGGACTACCCTCCGAAAGAGGTTCCAGAAGCGATCCTCGATCCATCCCAGGAAGATCTGGATGAGTTCATTGAATGGGGACGACTGGTGCGCTGGTTACGTGGATCGGTCATCGATTTCGAGACGTGGGGGAACCTGATCGGACGTTTGCGTTGGATCGCGATGCAGCTGCCGAAGCGTCCGAGGAAGATGCGCGAGCTGGAGATCGTGCTGAATCCTGAGTTCCAACCACACGCTTCCTGGGCTAAGCTGATCGGTCGTGATCCGAACGCCCGCAAGAAGAAGAAAGAGATCAAGCAGTTGTACGGTCGGCTGCATGACCTGATGCCGGACTGCGGTGACGAAGATCTGATCTCCTGGTTGCAAGAGGCACTTCCTGTGTTGGAACCTCAGGCACTGGTGCAAGCTGTCGAACCGGTGAAAGAACTGTTCCTAAACCTATCAGTCGATGACGTTACAGATCAGCGTGGCGACCGACGGCGGTTCCGGCAGGCACAGTTGGTGCTTTCGGATAAGCCAGATAGATCGGCTGAATCAGATGTGCAATCAGATGAAACCCTGACGGTCGATGACGGGGATGATGGAAACGAAACCGTCCAGGACGCCAGCGAACGTTTGCTTGAACTTGTACGGCCACACACCGAGGATCAGATCGCGATCTTCGTCAGCAATCGCAATGATCCCGACCTGGAAGCCATGCTGAAGGAGGGATTGGGATTCGCGGAAATCGTCTGGTGTGAAGGTGGACCACGAACAGTGCAGTCGGTGACGGAGAAAATCGCCGATGGAAAGTGCGACTTCGTATTGGCGGCGACCGGGTTCCAGTCCCACGCCGTTGACGGCAAGCTCTATTCGGCCTGCAAGAGAGCATCCATCCCGTACATCCGGGTGAACAAGGGGCGTCTGATCGCATCGGCACGAGCGATTGCCACTACACTGCATCTGAATGGGCATTACCCTTCGCCAGAGATGGGATGAACCACACATCATTCAGCAGTTCGGCTTCCCATGGATCGTAAAATTCGGAACCCTGGCGCTACGGCAGTGACCTGAACTCACGTCCAGGCCACTGTCGGAATCGCCGTTTTTTTTTCGCTCCACCTTACCGGTTCAATTCGCAGCAGGCGGGGCATGGAAGCTGTTCGCCGTTGACCGGACACATGTAACCGTCATGGTTGTTCTGGGTCTCGCTCACGCCTTTGACCGTCAGCGCCCCGGCACCAAGCAGAACCGCCAGCGCGAACAAGACTGTCCACTTCCTCAGTTTACGCATGAAATCACCGCCTTTCGATTTCGGGTTTACTTTCTACCACATTTCACAGAAGATCATTCCGATTCCAACATCCTCACGAACGTGACAAGTGCTACGAGATGGATGCAAGACGTTCACGAATGGCTTCCGCAGTCGGAACGCCATTCGGGTAGACACGGCAGCTCATGGCGGGTTCATCCGGCTCTGGCATATCGAGGAAGTCGTTGCCGTTGATCAACACTGTGGGTGAACCGCGAAAGTGTGCCTTCCTTGCGGCTTCGTCATCTTCGATGATGGTTTCAAAATACTCGATTTCCAGAACCGTCTGTTTGATCGCCTGACGCACATTCCGGCGCAAGGCTTCCTCGTTGGGGCAGCCTACGAAATACTGAACCTCTACTTCCGGTTTCCCGTTCATCTTTTCCTCCTTCAATCAACTGGGCAAGAGCACTATGCTTCTTCGCTTTGCAACTCGTCGAGAATCGGGCAATCGCTGGTTGGACCATCGCCTGTACACGTGGCGGCCATGCGTTCGAGAGCCGTTCTGAAGCGGGCCAGCAACTGGATTTTCTCGTCGATCTGCACGAGTTTTCGTTGAACAAATGACCGGACTTCCCCACAAGTTCGATCTGTGTCAACGCGCAGTTTCAGCAGTGCTCGTATCTCGCTTAGCGTAAAGCCAACAGATTTCGCACGCCCGATAAACAACATCCGCTCGATATCCGACTCCAAGTAGAATCGATACCCCGATTCCTTCCGCCTCGGGACCGGCATCAGACCTTCCCGTTCATAGAAACGGATGGTCTCGACGTTCACGCCGGTTCGTTTTGCGAACTGACCAACTGAAAAGCGTTGCATGAGCTATTCTCCTGGTTCGAGAGCAAGGTAGAGCCCGTAGTATGGTACGGAGTCAAGGGGAGAAAATCGAATTGAGGAGACTCGGGGGAGTAATGCTGCGGTTGCCCAGTTTAGAACGCTAATGAGTGCGTCAAGGACACACCTTAGTCACTAACCGGCGGCCAGATCTGGCATGGAGGCAGAGCAATTCAGTAACGTGAAAAGCCAGTCTATTCATCCAGAAGTATTCAACTCGCGTGATGAACGCAGGTTTCACCTTTACAAGGGTTGACCTCGATGGTGACATGTGCGAGTTCTTCGAAGTCCTGAATCAGACGCTTGTAGTGGTCTGGATCGCGCGGTGCGTGCGTTACCACAGAAATAATCGCCGCCATGTGGTGCGAACCTACCCTCCATAGATGGAGGTCAGACACCCGGTTGTCGGCATCGGCTTCAATCGACTCCCGGATGCGATTTCGTAACGCTTCCGAACCTTCCGCGTCCAGGAGAACCTTACTGGTGTCCTTCAAGAGGCCGATCGACCAGGACGCGATCACCAGCGATCCGACGATTCCCATCATGGGGTCCATCCAGACCCAGCCGAATTGCCTTCCCGCAAGCAGTGCCGCGATAGCAAATACGGATGTCGTGGCATCGGCCAGCACATGCAGATAGGCGCCTCGCAGGTTGTTATCATGATGCTGGTGATGGTGATTCCCGTGTTCATGGTTATGTTCGTCACGAAGAATAATCGCGCTGACGATGTTGACGATCAACCCGATCACCGCGACGAAAATGGCCTCATTGAAATGAATAGCGACGGGTGTTACCATCCGGTGGACGCTCTCCGCGAAGACCAGCAAGGCGACTACTGCCAGACCGACAGCGCTTGCAAATCCGCCGAGATCACCAACTTTCCCGGTACCGAAACTGAAATGGGGGTTGTCTGCATTACGACGGGCGAAGATGTATGCGAATACGGTGATTCCCAATGCCGCCGCATGCGTTCCCATATGCCATCCATCGGCGAGCAGGGCCATAGAGCCGTACAGGGTTCCGGCGGTAATTTCAGCGATCATCATGGTGACCGTCAGGCCGATTACCCACCAAGTTCGTTGTTCACCCGATCGTTTTGCTTCGGTTCCGAACGTGTGGCTGTGCCTCCAGCGATCAAGAGTATAGATGTGCATCCTGCTCTCGGTTGATTGGGATTAACTCGGGATCACGGAACCCCACTGCTTCCGCGACGTTCTCGGCCAATATCTGAATCGAAATCAAGGTAAGGAACACCGGAGGAAGTCGGCAAGTGATTGAGCAACTCATCAGGTTGCATGCAGGTTCAAAAGAAGGTTCAGCGCGGGCCCCGGATCGACCTTCCTTCCAGGCGACACATCCTGGTGTCCGACAATTTCCACTTTAGAATATCGTTTCTGGATATCCGAGAGGAGCAATTGGAAGGAGGCGAGTTGGGCATCGGCGTACGGCTCCCACCAAGCATCCTCGCGGAAGACTGGTTCAAGACCGCGGTATGGATTGTTGAAGTCGTTCGGCCAGGTGAAGAAAGCATCACCACGCTTTTCCAACTTCCCCCAGTTCACCAGCTCGATTCCAATCGAGAACCTGTTCACATCCTTCTGACCGTTCCATTCGGACTTGCCTGCATGGTATGCTTTTTTCTCCTCAGGAACCATGCGGACGATGGTGCCATCTCGACCGATCACGTAGTGAGCTGACACTTTGGCTTCAGGATTCTGGAACCAGGGAACAGTCGCTTCCAGTGACCCGCTGGCGGTGTAATGTAGAACGACCAACGAAATGTCCATTCCCGCAGGTCGGTCGCCGTAGTTGTTTGGATGGGCCGGTTTGTCGATGATGACAAGCGGTTCCCGCTCGACTTCTACTTCGACTTTGGATTCAGGATCGAAATCTGCTCCAGCACTTGCTGGATCAGCGTTCATCGTACCTGTCGGTTGCCAAACCTCTCTCGACTGAAAACGGGTGCTGATCCATGCCAGCACCCGCTTTAGAAGGGAGATGATCATCTGCATCGGCATGATCTTCTCCATCTCTGCATGTCAAACAACAGCCGGTTTCTCGGGCTTCCAGATGGTCAAATTCATGGCCGAGACAGCCTGACTGATCAGGAAGTCGACCACCTTGCGGATCACCGGCCCGTCCCACGGCTCGATGAAGAATGGGAGTGGGATCAGGTCGTCCACCCGGTCGAGGAGCTTGTATTTCTGATCGAACCAGTTGAACGCGTCACGCACAAGTTGGTGCTTGTCGGCACCACTCTGGGGTGCTGTGATGATCGCCTCGGCCAGACGCACCAGCGTGGCGATCAGGTTGAAGATCTCTTTGACTTCGAACTTGCCGGAGAACAGCTCTTCCCAGTCTTTGCCGAGCTGGTTGGCTTCCTCGATCAGCTTATCGAGGTAGGGGTTGGTTTTACTCATGGGGTGCTTCCTTTCCGTGTTGAAGGCATGTGGTCGTGCGTATGAAATGGCTGGCCAGCCGTTAGAATTTTTGTGTGCGTACGTGCTTACCCGTGGAACATCATCCGGATCACAAGGGCAATCAGCCCGCCGTAGACCGGCGTGAACAGTACCCAGAGCAGCTTTGTCACCGACTTGCGGAACGACGTGTTGCGGTCCACCCGCACAGCCAGCCCCTCTTTGCCATTCCCCGTGATCGATTCGCGCAGCACACCGAGCGCGATGTAGAATTCTTTCCGATCCGACTTTGCTTCGGTCTGCATCGAACGGATGTCGGTGCGCAGCTCCTTGATGTCGTCGAGGATCTGCCGGATCATCTCTGTGTGCAGATCGCCTGCTGGTGGAGACGCTTTCTGGTTCATGGTCGACTCGCTAGGACGGGATGTAATCCACGATGATCTTGTCGCCGGACTTCGGCATGTTCACGAAGACGACCTCCTTGGTTCCGGTCGATCGGGTGTAATCGTCCGACGCGCCTTCCCACTGACGCAGACCGTTGCGGTAGACCGCCATGTAGGTCGAGGCGCTGAAGGCATAGGTCAACGTGATTTTGTTGCTGCTGCCATCAGCGGTCAGCCGTTCAGTCTGGATGGCCTTGGCGACACCTTTCTTGGTACCGTCGGCATCGGCAACACTGATCACACCGGACACCACATCGATATTCGACCCGACACTCAGTGCGCCCTTGACCGAGGTCGATCCATCAGCAACACTGATCGTCCCGCTGGCGACGCTGATGTTCGACCCGACTTTGACCACACCCTTGACCGAGGTCGTGGCATTGGGTGCAGAGATCACACCACCGGATACCGAGAGATTGCTGCCGACTTGGAGTGCGCCCTTCACCGAGGTGGTCCCATCCGGGACGCTCAACACATCCCCGGCCACGCTCAGGTTGGAGCCGACCTTGATCCCGCCGCGAACAGCCGCCGTTGCCGCAGGGAGGCTGTAGTCATTGGCGTTGGCTTCGATCCCGTCAAGCTTCCCGGCTTGGACTGCCGACATCAGCCCTTCCTGGCCGGAGGTAGCGTTTCGCGTGGCAGCGGCTTTCTCGGCAGTGGTGAGGAACCGGCTGTCGCTCTCCAGTGCGAAGGGTTGGTGTGATTGTCCTCCATCCTTCGAGGTCTTCCACTTCTCGTCCGCCTCATCGAAAATCATCCGGGCGTTTTCCTTGTCGCCTCGTTCGATCTCGATACCGGACTTCAGCGTGGGGGAGGGATTGCCCGTCTGATTCTTATTCAGGAGGATCAGGTTGTCTTCAACTGCGATAGTTTCCGTATCCATGGTGACGGTGCTGCCCTGGATGGTCAGGTCGCCGGTCACTGTCAGATCGCCACTGAGAGTCTGCTGGCCAGAACCGCCCAGTTTGCCGTTCCAGGTCGACTTCTCCGTATCGGTGACAAACCGGTGCGTCGAGTCCGGGGTGATCATCGATGCCGGATGTGAAGCCGGATGGGTGTAGTTGTTGGCGTTGTCGGCCACGCTATCCAGCTTCGACGCCTGGGCAGCAGTCATCAGGCCGGTCTGCGCAGCCGTGGCACTACGAGTGGCGGCAGCCTTCTCTTCGGTTGTCAGGAACTGACGGTCGGCAGAGGTCGCCACCTGTACAGCGGGTAGGTCATTCTGGACCTGCTCGGTAAGGTCAATCTTGGTCAACGGCATGGTTCAAACTCCTATCTCAAGTTGTCGTGTACTCAACAATCAGGCTGTTGTAAGGCTTCAACGGCCTGGTGAACGTGATCGCCTGGTTCGGTGGCGACAGTGCGATCGTGAAGTCGTTTCCCGATCCTTCCCGTTGCTGCAGGCCATTCAGGAACACCTTCAGCGTCACAAACGGCTTGGACAGCGTATAGGTCACGGTGCTGCCATCCAGCTGGCCGCTCAGATCCTCGGTGGTGACTTCCTTGCCTGCCAGGTATTCATCGACCTTGGCAGCGACTGCGTCATCCAGTTCGAGGTCGGTGACCCGTTCATCCAGCGCCTGCTGCAGCCCATCCACATCGGCGATCTGTGGTTGGTTGCCGGTGTGGTAAAGGGTTTCAGGATCGGGGCCGCTGCCCTGAACCTGGTTTGGGACCAGCAGCCCGCTACTGTTGATGCCGGGAACATTGGCGGCAACCATGGCCACCGGGACATTGCGCTGCACCAGACCGTACTCGTTCAGGGCGATCAAGGCACGACGCGCACCTTCACGAACCTCTTCATCCGACACCGATCCCGATGCATCCGGTGAAGACGGCGTAAAGCCT
>Ga0209163_1002031_pt1 | contig 18497 bp, 14 predicted proteins | sample MTBAKSrepl2MetaG_FD_187457 | JGI IMG/M metagenome (GOLD analysis project Ga0209163, IMG submission 187457) | Enrichment culture microbial communities om Arthur Kill intertidal strait, New Jersey, USA, that are MTBE-degrading - MTBE-AKS2 (Arthur... | ecosystem: Environmental > Aquatic > Marine >...
ACCGTCCGAGCCTTAGACAACCGGACCTTGGCTTTCTCCAATACCTCCCGCCCCTGTGCTTGTCTGGCCATATGCTCACCTCCTTCGTGGTGAGCATATTATTACATATTTGATTTAGAAATGGAATTAGATCAGCTGCTTTCCGTCATTGCGAGAGAAGCGAAGCACTCCCGCATCTGCTTGAAAATGAAGGAGATTGCCACGTCGTCACGCTTTCGTCCACTTTCAGTGGACTACAGCGTGACTCCTCGCAACGACGAAATGGGGCTTTCTTTTTGTAAGAAATTTCTGGAACGGGACACTATGAGCCGAAATTTCCGGGGAAATTGCCCGCCCATCCCTCTTCGCAATACAGCGGCCACACGACCCGAGGGGACATGAAAAATCCCAAACTGACCCGCTACCCGTCCCTGCCCCGCCCGTCCGCCTCCAGGCAAACGTTGACTTCGGGCCGCGCCTCCTTTATGTTCGAACCAACCCCGTGAAGACGGTCAAAGGACCCGCCGTGAAAGACCTTTTCGCCGAAGAGGAGACCCTGAAGGCCGCCGCTCCCCTGGCCGAACGCATGCGTCCGCGCGGCCTGGACGAAGTGGTGGGTCAGGCGCACCTGATCGGACCGGAACGGCTGCTCAGCCGGCTGACGGCCTCCGGGGCCATGGCCTCCCTGATACTGTGGGGGCCGCCCGGTTCGGGCAAGACCACGCTGGCCCGGTTGGTGGCCGGGGCGGCCGAGGCGGAGTTTGTTTCCTTTTCGGCCGTGTTGTCCGGGGTGAAGGAGGTCCGCGAGGTGGTGGCCCAGGCCCGGGAGAACATCAAGTTCGGCCGCCGCCGCACCGTGCTCTTCGTGGACGAGATTCACCGCTTCAACAAGGCCCAGCAGGACGCCTTCCTGCCCCACGTGGAGAGCGGGCTCCTGATCCTGATCGGGGCCACGACCGAGAATCCCTCTTTCGAGGTCATCCCCCCGCTCCTGTCGCGCATGCGGGTCCTGGTGCTCAAGCCGCTCGGCCCCGAGGACCTGGCCCGGCTGCTGGACCGGGCCCTGTCCGACCCGGAGCGGGGCCTGGGCAAAATGGCCGTGGAGCTTTCGGACGAGGCGCGGGAGTTTCTCCTGGCCTCGGCCGACGGCGACGCCCGGAAGCTGCTCAACGCCCTGGAACTGGCCGTGTCGATCACGCCGCTCGACCAGGGTCTGCACCATGTGGGCGCGGCCGAGGTCGAGATGGCCGTGCAGCAGAGACGCCTGCGCTACGACCGGGGCGGCGAGGAGCACTACAACCTCATCTCGGCCCTGCACAAGAGTCTGCGGGACTCGGACCCGGACGGGGCCTTGTACTGGCTGGCCCGCATGTTGGAAGCCGGGGAGGACCCGGTGTACGTGCTCCGGCGCATGGTCCGTTTCGCCTCGGAAGACGTGGGCCAGGCCGACCCCCTGGCCCTGGTGGTGGCCATGTCGGCGGTCGAATCCTACCGGCTGCTGGGTTCGCCCGAGGGGGACCTGGCCCTGGCCCAGCTCGCGGTTTACCTGGCCCTGGCCGAAAAATCGAACAGCATTTACAAAGCCTTCGACGCCGCGGGCCGGGACGCCCGGGAGCGGGGCAGCCTGCCCGTGCCCCTGCACCTGCGCAACGCGCCCACGCGGCTGATGAAGGACCTGGGCTACGGCCGGGACTACCGTTACGCCCACGACTACGAGGACGCCCGGGTGGATCAGGAGCATCTGCCCGAGGAACTCAAAGGCCGGAGGTACTACGCGCCCACGGGCCGGGGCCGGGAGCAGGCCGCGGCCCGGAAACTGGCCGAACGGGACCGGGCCGCGCGCCGGCCCATCCCCCGCCGGAAAAGGCCGGTCACTTGACCAGCTTGAGCGGGCCGTCTTTCTTGGACTTGGGTTTGTCCTCTTCGGTTTGTTTGAGGACGCTTTCGTTGAATAGGGCGTTCTTGACGCGCACCGCGTTGATCAGGAAAAAGATGAGGACCGATTTTTCCCATTCGCGCGTGGCTTCGAAGTGATCCATGCGTTTCTTGTACACGGGCAGGAGTTCGGTCAGGGAGGCCTCATCCAGGCCGAGAATCCATTCCGCGATATGGTCTAGGGTCTTTTCCAACATAAGAGCCGGCCGTGACAACGGTTTAAAAAAAGATTATAGTTGGAAATCGATCCTGTCAAGGCGTATCCGGGAGACCGCTGACGCCCGGCGCCGCGTCTGGGCCGGCAGGGTTGGCACTTAAAAGAGCACGCGCATCGATTTTTTCGGGGGAAAGAATATGACCGCAAAAAAGACCACGCCGCAGGAGTCGCTGCTCGAACTCGATTTCAACCACGTCATGGCCGAGAATCTTCCGCCTGAGATCGGGCTGGCCTTTTCCGAGATCGAGGCCCTGGGGCCGCCCATGAAGCAGGCCCACCAGGCCCTGATGAAGGCCCGGGAAGAGGGGCTGCTGCCCTTTTACGACCTGCCCTTTCAGACGCGGGAGCTGCGCGCGGTGCGCCGCGTGGCCGAGGAGGTCCGGCGCAAGGCCGAAAACCTGGTCGTCTTCGGCATCGGCGGCTCGGCCCTGGGCACCCAGGCCCTGTTCCAGGCCTTGACCCCGTCGAACCACAACCTGCTCGGTTCGCCCCCCAGGCGATTCCCACGGCTCTTCGTGGCCGACAACGTGGACCCCGAAAGCATCAACACTCTGCTGAGCTTCGTGGACCCCCGCCGGACCGTGTTCAACATCATCAGCAAGTCCGGGGCGACCACCGAGACCATGAGTCAATTCATGATCGTTTACGACCGGCTGCGACGGTCCCTGGGCCGATCCAGCGTCAAGGAACACCTCATTTTGACCACGGACCCGGAAAAGGGCTTTCTCCGCGCCCTGGCCGACCGGGAGGGCTACCAGGCCCTCGAGGTGCCGCCGGGCGTGGGCGGGAGATACTCGGTCCTGACCGCGGTGGGGCTGCTGCCCCTGGCCGTGGTGGGGATCAACGTCACCGAACTCCTCAAAGGCGCCGCGGCCGCGGCCGTGGACTGCACCCGGGCCAACTTCAAACGCAACCCGGCCTATCTCTTCGCCGCCTTGAATTATGCCTTGAACACCCGCCACGGACGCTCCATGCTGGTCATGATGCCCTATTCGAGCGCCCTGTCCGGCCTGGCCGACTGGTTCTGCCAGCTCTGGGCCGAGTCCCTGGGCAAGCTGAACTCCACGGACGGACGGACCGTTCGGGCCGGCCAAACCCCGATCCGGGCCGTGGGCGCCACGGACCAGCACTCCCAGTTGCAACTCTACATGGAAGGCCCTCAGGATAAGGTCATCGTCTTCTTGAAGCCCCGGGCCTTCCGCGTGGACGTGCGCGTCCCGGCCGTGTTCAAGGACTACGACCAGGTGAATTACCTCAGCGGCCACAGCCTGGGTGAACTCATGGCCATGGAACAGGCCTCGACGGCCAAGGCCGTGGCCCGGGCCGGGCAGCCCAACATGACGCTCACCCTGCCCCGCCTCTCCCCGGCCGCCATGGGCTATCTCCTGTACATGCTCGAAACGGCCACCGTGGCCAGCGGTCATCTGTACCAGATCAACCCCCTGGACCAGCCCGGCGTCGAGCTAAGCAAGCATTACACTTACGGCCTCATGGGCCGGCCCGGATATCAGAAATACATGAGCGAATTCAAGGCCGGACCCCGTCCCAAGAAGAAGTATATCCTCTAGTATGACCGGCGACGCCCAGGAAATCCCGCGCTCCGAACTTGAATCCCCGCAGGAAAACGGCGGGGCGCCAAACGAAAACGAAGCGTCTATCCGGCCGTTCCGGCTGGTCACCTACTTCACCTACACCGGCTTCATCGTCATGCTCTTCTTCGCCCTGGCCCTCAGTCTGTTCATCTCCCAGCAGACCCGGACCCGGCTGTCCAGCCAGAGCGAGGAATACGCGCGTTTGGCCGCGCGGTTCATGAGCCGGCAGATTTCCCAACAGTTCGTGCGCACCGTGCTGATGTTCTACTCCCGCTCCAGCCTGCGCGACCCCATCCAGTACGAACTCATGGACAAGGTCGTGCGCCGGTCCATCCGCGGCTTTCATATCAAGCGGGTGAACATCTACGACTTCGACGGCATGATCATCTACAGCACCGACCCCAAGCTGGTCCAGACCGAGGGGCAGGACTCGGCGGCCTACAAGGCGGCCATCACCGGCAAATCCGCCTCGACCCTGATCAACGTGCCCAGCGAAAAGCGGGGGCTGTTCGGCCGCCCCCAGCAGACGCGCATCCTTCAGACCTTCTCCCCCATCTGGCGGGAACTGATCGACGGCAGCCAGGGCTACATCATGGGAGTCTTCGAGATTCACCAGGACCTGACCGACGATCTGGCCGAAATCAACCGCTTCCAGTATCTAAGCATCCTGATCTCGCTCCTGGCCATGACCCTGCTCTTCCTGATCCTGCGTCAGATCATCAAGCGCGCCGACAATATCATCGAAGCCCGGAACGCCGAGCACCGCCGGCTGCTGGAACAACTCCACCAGGCCGAGCGGCTGGCCGGGCTGGGGCGCATGGTGGCCGGGGTCTCCCACGAAATCCGCAACCCCCTGGGCATCATCAGCTCCAGCGCCGAGATGCTGCAACGCAAGATCAAGCAGTACGAGCCGGACAACCGGCTGGCCGACGTCATCCTCGAAGAATCCCGTCGCATGAACGGCATCCTGACCGAGTTCCTGGACTTCGCCCGGCCCCAGGCCCCGGAGTTCACGCCGGTGCACCTGCCCGATATCCTGGACAAGAACCTCACCTTCCTGACGCCCTTCATCGAGCAGAACCACGTGCGGGTCGTCAAGCACTACAACGGGCCGGCCACGATCCAGGCCGACCCGGACCTGCTCTACCGGGCCTTCCTCAACGTCTTCAACAACGCCTTGCAGGCCATGCCCGAGGGCGGGGAGGTGGCGGTCAGCACGTCCAGGGTGTCGGGGGCCAATGGCGACCAGGCCCAGGTGGTCATCGAGGACACCGGGGAGGGCATTCGGCCCGAGGCTATAAGCCGGATTTTCGATCCGTTTTTCACCACCAAGATCAAAGGCTCGGGCCTGGGTCTGGCCATTGTCCGGAACATCGTGCATAATCACCGGGGCGAGGTCTTTGTCGAGCCGGCCGCGAATCAAGGCACCCGGGTCGTGATCCGCCTGCCGGTGCGTCCGGTCTGAGGGCCGGGGCACGACCGGAGCATTCCCATGGAAACCATTCTCGTCGTTGACGACGAAAAAAATTACCTTTTGGTCATGGCCGACCTCCTGTCCGAGGAGGGCTTCGAAACCCTGACCGCGCAAAACGGCCGGGACGCCCTTAGAATCGTCGAGGAAAACGATCTGAACCTGGTCTTGACCGACATGAAGATGCCGGTCATGGACGGCATCGAACTGTTGGACCGCATCCACCGCCTTGACCCGGAGCTGCCGGTCATCGTCATGACCGCCTACGGCACCGTGGAAAAGGCGGTCCAGGCCATGAAGATCGGGGCCTTCGACTACATCACCAAGCCCTTCCAGAACGAAGAGCTGATGCTGACCATCCGCAAGGCCCTGGAGATGCAGCGGCTGGTCCGGGAAAACCGGGAGCTGACCCGGGAACTCCACAAACGGCACAGCTTCGGGAACATCATCGGCAAGAACCGGGCCATGCGCGACGTTTACCGCCTGGTGGAAAAGGTGGCCGACACCCAGGCCAACGTGCTCATCGGAGGCGAATCGGGCACGGGCAAGGAACTCGTGGCTCGGGCCATCCACCAGGGCAGCCGACGACGCAACCAAAGCTTCATCTCGGTCAACTGCGCGGCCCTGCCGGAAACGCTGCTCGAAAGCGAACTCTTCGGTCACGAAAAAGGCGCCTTCACCGGCGCCGTGGCCATGCGCAAGGGCCGCTTCGAACTCTCGGACGGCGGCACCCTCTTTCTGGACGAGATCGGCGACATGCCCATGTCTCTCCAGGCCAAACTCCTGCGCGTCACCCAGGAACGGGCCTTCGAACGCGTGGGCGGCACCCGGACCATCAAGGTGGACGTGCGCCTGGTCACGGCCTCGAACCGCAACCTCAAGCAGGAAACGGCCGAGCACCGTTTCCGCGAGGACCTGCTCTATCGGCTGGACGTGGTCCACATCCACCTCCCGCCGCTCCGCGAACGCAAGGACGACCTGCCCCTCCTGGTCGCCCACTTCCTCAAGCTGTACGGCCCCCAAAGCGGCAAGCCGGACATGGCCGTCTCGCCCGAGGCCATGCGCGCCATCTACGCCCACCCCTGGCCGGGCAACGTGCGCGAACTCGAAAACGCCATCGAGCGGGCCACCATCCTCTGCCCGGGCGAAACCATCCGGCCCGAGGACCTGCCCGAAGACCTGGGGCAAGCTCCGCCCGCCACCCCCCTGGCCGATAGCGAACCCTTCACCGACTTCGACCGGTTCATCCCGCCTGAGGTGCCGCTGAACGAAGCTCTTGAAACCATTGAGAAAAAAATGATCGAGCGGGCCTTGAACATGACCGATCACGTCCAGGCCCACGCGGCCGAACGCCTGGGCATCAAGAAGAACCTCATGCAGTACAAGCTCAAGAAGTACGGCTTGAACTAGGGCCGTGTCCCACAAATACCTTGCATTCGATCTGCCACTTCCCGTCATTGCGGGGAGTCACGCTTTGGCGCGACGACGTGGCAATCTCATTCGTTTTCAAATAGTTACGACATTGCTTCACTTCGTTCGCGATGACGGGATAAAGCTTTTTATCCACCGTTTCCAGGTTGGGTACAAAGTTCTTGGCCAGCGGGTTCAATTTTTTGTACCCATATTTTTAATTGTAATTTTAACAGGTTACAAAAATAACCTTTAAAAGGTAAATCCACGGTTCAATTTTTTGTACCCATCCGGCAAAGAGATAAGACAGACAGAAAATGGGGAAAAACAGTTTTTACATTTGTTTTCGATGCCTTACACATAAAGATACGAGAAAAAATCGTTTTGGCAGGGATGTTGCTTTCTCCTTAGTACGCAACCCAGAAGTTGCGCCCAAGACCCAAACCCATTTTTCCCCTTTTCCCAGTCAACCGGAACCCCGCCCAAAGGTTCCGGTTGATTTTTTGTGTTCAAACTAGTCAGCCAGTCGGAGTCCCCAAAACGCGCGGGCCTGATTTTACCCAGTAAAATCAGGCCCGCGCTGCTTCGGCTGTGGGGAAACCCTTTTTTATTTGCGAGGCCGAGGCCAAACACAGGATGCCGAGACGAAATCGAGAAGGGCGAGGATCGAAGCCGCGGGAATAGCAAGCCTATTTCGAGGACTTCGAGCCGAAGCCCGACAAAGATTTCGGCCGGAAGCCGAAGTTTGGCCCGGTCTCGAAAAAGGGTTCCCCCATGTCCTTCCCCGCGCTATGATGGCCGCATGGCAATGGAACGCGTGAGGGTCATCGGCGGGGGATTGGCCGGGTGCGAGGCGGCCTGGCGGCTGGCCAGGACCGGGGTCGGGGTGGATTTGTATGAGATGAAGCCCGTGAAATTCTCCCCGGCCCACACCTCGGAGCTGTTGGCCGAATTGGTCTGCTCGAACTCGCTCCGCTCGAACGAGATCGAATCGGCCGTGGGACTGCTCAAGGAGGAGATGCGCCGGTTGGGGTCCCTGGTCATGGAGGCAGCCGATATTTGCCGGGTGCCGGCGGGCAAGGCTTTGGCCGTGGACCGGGAACGGTTCGCCGCCTCGGTCACCAGCCGCGTCGAAGCCCTGGCCGAGGTGCGTCTGATCCGGGAGGAAGTCACTACGCTCGATCCCGAACGGCTGACCGTGCTGGCCGCCGGACCGCTGGTTTCCGAGCCGCTGGCCGAGGCCCTGGCCGGGTTGATCGGGGCCGGGCATCTGCACTTCTACGACGCCATCTCGCCCATTGTCACGGCCGAATCCATTGATATGACGCGGGCTTTCATCCAGTCCCGCTACGACGAAACCGGCCAGGGCGACTACCTCAACTGCCCCATGAGCGAGCCGGAATATGCCAATTTTATCGAAGCCTTGGGCGAGGCCGACCGGGTGGAGGTCCGGCCGTTCGAGGAAGCGCGCTATTTCGAGGGCTGTCTGCCCATCGAGGTCATGGCCGAGCGGGGGGCGGATACCCTGCGCTTCGGGCCGATGAAGCCGGTGGGATTGACCGACCCCACGACCGGGCAGCGGCCCCACGCCGTGGTGCAGCTTCGCCGGGAAAACGCGGCCGGCACCCTGTACAACCTGGTCGGCTTCCAGACCCGGATGAAACGTCCGGCCCAAGACCGGGTCTTGCGCCTGATCCCGGCCTTGGCCCAGGCCGAGTTCGCCCGCTATGGGTCGATCCATCGGAACACTTTTATCCATGGTCCCAAGCACTTGAACGCGCGCCTGCAACTGATCGAGGCCCCGCGCGTCTTGCTGGCCGGCCAGATCAGCGGGGTCGAGGGCTATGTCGAATCGGCGGCCATGGGCATCCTGGCCGGCGAGAACGCGGCCCGGTTGGCCAGCGACCGGGGGCTGGTCACCCCGCCGCCGACCACGGCCCACGGCGCTCTGGTGGCTCACCTGACCGACCCGACACCCCGGAACTTCCAGCCGGCCAACGTCAACTTCGGCCTGTTCGCGCCGGCTCCGGGCGTGCCCAAAAAGCAGCGCAAGGCCTTTATGGCCCAGCGGGCCCTCAGCGATCTGACCGCCTGGATGGGGGAACTGGCCGAGAATTGAGAAAAAGGGGTCAGGAATCTTTTCAATGCAATGCCGCGAATATATGAACCGTAGGGGCACGCTGCGCGTGCCCCGGGCGCGTACAACGCGCCCCTACACCATTTTGCGGTCGGACGTCTGGAAAAGGTTCCCGGCCCCATTTGTCTTGAGAGGTTGACAGGCTCCCCAGGGTTCCGCTATACCGATCCAATTAGGCCGGGCCTTTGCGCAGCTTGGCGCGAACCCGGCCGGACAGGGGGATGCTCTTCATGACCGACCCCACCACCGCTCTCCGAGCCTTGCCCAACGGAGGCACCCACCGCTGCTTCGCTTGCAGCCCGCTCAACCCCAAAGGCCTGCACATGACCTTCTACACCGACGGGACCATGGTCGTATCGTATTTGACCCTGCCTGACCATCTGTCCGGCTACACCCGGGTGGTGCACGGCGGGATCGTGTCCACGCTGCTGGACGAGATCATGGGCTGGGCGAGCATGGTTCTGCTCCGGAAGATCACCATGACCAAGACGCTCAACCTGACCTTTCACAAGTCCGCGTACGTGGAGGAACCCCTGACGGTCGAGGGCCGCATTCTGGAGGTCTTGAGCAGGCGCGAGTGCCTGGTCGAAGGCCGGCTGCTGGACGCGGCCGGGGACCTGTGCGCCCAGGCCGAGGGCCGGTTCACCATGGCCTCGCCCGAGGTGGCCCGGCGCATGGGCATTGTCAGCGCCGAGGACATCGCCGGCTTCTTCGAACCGCTCCTGGAAGGGAGCCATTAACCGGCAACCAACCGGCCGTCAACCGGCCGTCTGAAAGCACTTCGTGACCCATCAAAAAACAAGCCCCGGCCCCGCGCCGGAGATCGAAAACCGCCTGCTGACTCCGGCGGTGCTCGTCTTCGCCGTCTTCCTCTGCGTGCTCTTCGGGGCCAATGCCGTGGCGGTCAAGATCAGCCTCCGGGGGCTCGGACCCCTGACCCTGGCCGGCATCCGCTTCGGCGTGGGCGCGATACTCATCAGCCTCTGGGCGCGATCGACCGGCGAACGCCTCCGCGTGCCCCGGGACAAGGCCCACCACCTGCTGGTGCTCAGCCTGCTCTTCACCGTGCAGCTCGGCCTGTTCAACATCGGCCTGAGCCTGACCTATGCCTCGCGGGCCATCCTCATCTCGAACCTCATGCCCTTCATGCTGCTGGTCCTGGCCCACTACTTCATCCCCGGGGACCGCATCACCGGCCGGAAGTTGGTGGGCATGGTGCTCGGATTTTCAGGGCTGATCTTCGTGGTATTGGAAAAACCCTCGGGCGGGGTGGGGCTTCAGTTGGGCGACCTGATCGTGTTTGGAGCGGCCTTCCTCTGGGCGGTCAGCGCCATGTACACCAAGCGCATCAGCCCGTATTTCTCCTCGGTTCACCTAAGCATATACCCCATGGTCTTCTCCACCCCGCTCTATTTGCTGGCCGGTCTTACGTTGGAACATGACCCGGCGCGATCGATCAGCCTGCCGGTCATCGGCGCGGTCCTCTACCAGATCATGACCGCCTCCTTCGGCTTCGTGGCCTGGAACCATCTGCTGCGGATTTACGGGGCCACAACCCTGCACACCCTGGTCTTCATCATGCCCGTGGTCGGCGTGCTCCTGGGCGGCTTCGTATTGGGCGAACCCATCACCAGCCACATCTTCCTGTCCATGATCCTGGTGGCGGCCGGCATCCTGGCGGCCAATCTCAGGCGGCCGACGCCGCCTCCGACGATCCGGCCCCAACTCTGAGCCGGCCGGGGCGGGCAGGTCCCATATCCTGAAAAATTCCTAACCCTTATCTTGACATCCCCAGGCGCGAACTTACTTTTTGAACAGGATATTTTCCCGCGGAACCAAGTGGTGCGAGCGATCTGGAGGAGTTAGAATATGCGATTCGACAAGATGACCCTGAAATCCCAGGAAGCGGTGCAGGCCGCCCAGGGTCTGGCCGAGAGCCGAGGCCATCAGGAGATGGCGCCTTTGCATCTGGTCAAGGCCCTTTTGGACCAGGCCGAAGGCGTGGTGCGGCCGATCCTGCAAAAACTCGGGGCCCAAATGAATCCCCTGGAAAGGGATATCGAGGCCGGTTTGAAGGGCATCGCCCAGGTGCAGGGCGGGGGGCTTCAGGCCTACATGGGCCGGGAGCTGAAAAAGGTCTTTGACATCGCCTTTGCCGAGGCCGAGAAGATGCACGACGACTATGTCAGCACCGAGCATCTGCTCCTGGCCATCCTGGCGGTCAAGGAAGACCCGGCGGCCAAGGCCTTCGCCGCCCAGGGCGTGACCCGGGACGGCGTGTTCAAGGCCCTGGTGGACATCCGCGGTTCCCAGCGGGTGACCGACCCCAACCCCGAGGACAAATACCAGGCCCTGGAAAAATTCGCCCGGGACCTGACCGAGCTGGCCAACAAAGGCAAGCTGGACCCGGTCATCGGCCGGGACGAGGAGATTCGCCGGGTCATCCAGATTCTGAGCCGGCGGACCAAGAACAACCCGGTGCTCATCGGCGAACCGGGCGTGGGCAAGACGGCCATTGTCGAAGGCCTGGCCCAGCGGGTGGCCAACGGCGACGTGCCCGAGGGACTCAAGAACAAGCGGGTGGTGGCCCTGGACATCGGGGCCTTGATCGCCGGGGCCAAGTACCGGGGCGAGTTCGAGGATCGGCTGAAGGCGGTGCTCAAGGAGGTCGAGGAGGCCGCCGGCCGGATCATGCTCTTCATCGACGAGATGCACACCCTGGTGGGAGCCGGCGCGGCCGAAGGCGCGGTGGACGCCTCGAACATGCTCAAGCCGGCTTTGGCCCGGGGCGAGCTGCGCTGCATCGGCGCCACCACGCTGAACGAATACCGGAAGCACATCGAGAAGGACGCGGCCCTGGAGCGCCGCTTCGCGCCCGTGCTGGTGACCGAGCCGTCGGTCGAGGACACCATCAGCATCCTGCGCGGGCTCAAGGAGCGCTACGAGGTGCACCACGGCGTGCGCATCAAGGACAACGCCCTGGTGGCCGCGGCCACGCTCAGCGAACGCTACATCACCGACCGCTTTTTGCCGGACAAGGCCATCGACCTCATCGACGAGGCCTCGGCTCACCTGAGGATCGAGATCGATTCCCTGCCGGCCGAGGTGGACGAACTGGAACGGCGGACCATCCAGCTTGAAATCGAGCGGGAGGCGCTCAGGAAAGAAAAGGACAAGGCCTCCAAGGAGCGGCTGGAAAAACTCGAAGGCGACCTGGCCGAGCTGAAGGAAAAGGTCGGCGCGCTCAAGGTCCGCTGGCAGGCGGAAAAGGAAGCCATCACCGGCATGGGTTCGATCAAGGAGCAGATCGAGCAGGCCCGGACCCAGGCCGAGGCGGCCCAGCGGGCCGGGGATCTCTCCCGGTCCGCCGAACTGACGTACGGCCGCATCCCGGAACTGGAAAAACAACTGGCCGAGATGAACGCCCGGCTGGAGGAGAACAAGGACCAGCCGCGCATGCTCAAGGAAGAGGTGGACGCGGACGACGTGGCCGAGATCGTGGCCCGTTGGACCAACATCCCGGTCTCGCGCCTGGTGGAGGGCGAGCGGGAGAAGCTGCTGAACATGGAAGACCGGCTTGCCCAGCGCGTGGTGGGCCAGGCCGAGGCCATTCAGGTGGTCTCCAAGGCCGTGCGCCGGGCGCGGGCCGGCATCCAGGACCCGAACCGGCCCCTGGGTTCCTTCATCTTCATGGGTCCCACGGGCGTGGGCAAGACCGAGCTGGCCAGGGCGCTGGCCGAGTTCATGTTCGACGACGAAAACGCCATGATCCGCGTGGATATGTCCGAGTACATGGAAAAGCACTCGGTGGCCCGGCTGATCGGTGCGCCTCCGGGCTACGTGGGCTATGAGGAGGGCGGCCATCTGACCGAGGCCGTGCGGCGGCGGCCCTATGCCGTGGTGCTCTTCGACGAGATCGAAAAGGCCCACCCGGACGTCTTCGGCGCGCTGCTCCAGGTGCTGGACGACGGCCGCATGACCGACGGCCAGGGCCGGACCGTGGACTTCAAGAACACCGTCATCCTCATGACCTCGAACATCGGCTCCCAGTGGATCACCGACCTGGGGCTCAAGGACCGGGAGGAGATGGAGCGGCGGGTCATGGAAGCGCTGCGCGGCCACTTCCGGCCCGAGTTCCTGAACCGGGTGGACGACATCATCATCTTCCACGCCCTGGACCAGGAGCAGGTCAAGGCCATCGTGGACATCCAGATCCGGCGGCTGAACCGCAACCTGGCCGAACACAAACTGACCGTGGAACTGGAAGACAGCGCCCGGGAGTTTCTGGCCCGGCAAGGCTTCGACCCGGTCTATGGCGCCCGGCCGCTCAAGCGGGCCATCCAGAGGAACATCCAGGACGCCCTGGCCTCGGCCCTGCTGGAAGGCCGGTTCCACGAGGGACAGACCATTGTCTTCACGACTGGCGAAGGCGGCCTGATAATGGTCGAAGGACGCGCCGCCGCCTAAACGGCTCCACGCTGAACACCGTCCCTTTCCCCTTTGCAGGCCGGGGAAAGGGACGTATAATTTGGAACAATTGATTTTGAAGGACGCATGAAACCATGACCAACAATATAAAAACCGTGCTTCTGCTCACCGCGCTGACCGTCCTGATCGTGGCTTTGGGTGACGTGTTCGGAGGGCGGCAGGGCATGGTCATCGCCTTTTTCCTGGCCCTGGCCATGAATTTCGTTTCCTACTGGTACTCGGACCGGATCGTGCTGGCCATGTACAAGGCCCGGGAGGTCGGGCCTTCGGACGAGCCGGGTCTGCACGAGATGGTCAGCACCCTGGCTCAAAGGGCCAGGCTGCCCAAGCCGCGGCTCTTCATCATCCCCCAGGATTCGCCCAACGCCTTTGCCACGGGCCGGAACCCGGACCACGCGGTCCTGGCCGTGACCGAGGGGTTGCTGAAGCTGATGGGCAAGGACGAGCTGGCCGGGGTGTTGTCCCACGAGTTGGCCCACGTCAAGAACCGGGACATCCTCATCTCGACCATTGCCGCCACGTTGGCCGGGGCGATCATGGTCCTGGCCAACATGGCCCGTTGGTCGGCCATCTTCGGCGGCGGCCGGGACGACGACGAGGGCGGGGGCAACATCCTCATCCTGTTCGTCATGTCCTTTATCGCGCCCATCGCGGCCCTCGTTATCCAGATGGCCATCTCCCGGTCGCGGGAATACCAGGCCGACGCCACGGGCGCGGCCATCGCCGGACAGGCCGGCGGTCTTGCCCGGGCCTTGAGCCTTCTGGGGCAGGCCAGCGGACGGCTGCCTCTGGAGGCCAAACCCGCCACGGCCCACATGTTCATCGTCAACCCCCTGACCGGACGGCAATTCGCCCGGCTCTTTTCCACCCACCCGCCTCTGGAAGAGCGCATCGCCCGGCTGCGGGCCATGAGATAGGCCGGGCCATGCGTTCCCCGATGCGCCGCTTCGCCCTTCTGGCCGCCCTGCTCCTGGTAATGGCCGGGATTTTTTCCCAGGCCGCGCCCGCAGTGGGGGCGGATGATACCTTCTCCCGGGAAACGCCGGTGGTCCGGGCCGTCAAGCTGGCCGGGCCGGCTGTGGTCAACGTCAGCACAACCCGGGTCACGGATAAGTCGGCCCACCCCTTTCCCCGGTATCAGGGGGACGAGTTCTTCGAGCGATTTTTCGGGGATTTCTTTGACGCGCCCGGATCGGAACGGCCCCAGCGGGCCTCCCTGGGCAGCGGGGTCATCATCGACGGCCAGCGGGGCTACATCCTGACCAACGAACACGTGATCCAACAAGGCACGGAAATCCGGGTGACCCTCAGCGACGAAAGCGAGTACCCGGCCGAGCTGGTGGGGTCGGACCCGGACTCGGACCTGGCCGTGCTCCAGATCAAGCCCGCCAAGCCGCTGCCTTCCCTGCCCATGGGCGACTCGGCCACGCTCATGATCGGCGAGACGGTCATCGCCATCGGCAACCCCTTCGGCCTGTCCCACACCGTGACCACGGGCGTGGTCAGCGCCACGGGCCGGACCATCCGCGCCGACGACCGGGTCTATCGGGACTTCATCCAGACCGACGCCTCAATCAACCCAGGCAACTCCGGCGGCCCGCTGCTCAACATCAACGGCGAACTGATCGGCGTGAACACGGCCATCATGGCCCAGGCCAACGGCATCGGCTTCGCCATCCCCATCAACAAGGCCCGGCGCATCATCCAGTCGCTCATCTCCTACGGCGAGGTGCGGCCCATCTGGCTGGGCCTCTACCTCCAGGACCTCAGCCCGCAGCTGGCCCTGGTCTTCCGCACGCCCAGCCGGCAAGGCGTGATCATCTCCGAGGTGGACCCGGGCGGACCGGCGGCCGGCTCCGGGCTGGCCCGGGGAGACGTGATCCTGACCTTGGGCCGGCAGAAGCTGCGTTCGGTGGACGATTACGAGGACCTGCTCAGAACCTACGGGGAGAACGATGTGATCGAGCTGAGGATCTTCCGCAAGGGTCGGGCCTATCGGGCGAAGATCAAGGCCGAGGCCTATCCCCTCAAGCAGGCCCTGCGCCTCAGCCTGGCCCGTTACGGCCTGAGCGTGACCGAACCCTCGCCGAACCGGCGGGCCAAGACCGGCCTGCCCATCGACCGCGTCCGGTCCGATTCCCCGGCCGCCCGCATCGGGCTAAGGCCCGGCGACATCGTGCATCAGATCAACGAAATGAAGATGGTCACCCACGAGGATTTTCTGAAGGCCATGGCCAGGTATCGGCTGCGCACCGCCCTGGCCATGATCGTGCAGCGGGGCCGGTACGCCTACCACATCACCTTGACCCCGTGATTCGGAAGTTGCGGATCAGAAAAGGGGTCAAGAGCCTTTTTCAAATGCAATGCCGCCAATGGATATGAATTGTAGGGGCACGCTGCGCGTGCCCTGGGCGCATGCAATGCGCCCCTACACCATTGCGCGGCCGAACATCTGAAAAAGATTCCTAACCCCTGTTCTTCAAGGCCGTATCAGACGCCCAGCTTGAGAATCCAGGCGGCCCAGCCCAGGTGCTCCCGCTCCCACCGGGCCTCGTCCTCGGTCATCTGCAGAAAATCGAGCAGCTCGGGATCGTCGGCGTGGTCCTGCCTGAGCTGGGCCCGGACCTTGTCCTCCGGTTCCAGGTAAGCCTGCCAGCCGGCGTCCCCGTCATCCAGAATCTCGACCACGGAACCGACCACGCCCATGCGACGGGTGGTCTCCTCCTTGCTCATGAACGGGTCGCCGTCCCGGTGTTCGACCTGGGGCAGGTAGTAGGGCTCGCCCACGACCAGGTGTCCGCCGGGCGAGACCAGCCTGGGCAGGGCTTTAAGCGTGCCCTCCAATCCGCCCCAGATGAAACACGCGCCCATCATCAAAACCAGGTCCCAGGTACGGCGGGCGCCGGCCGCGTACTCGGCCGCGTCGGCCGTGATGAAATTACACTGGGGATACAGCCCCGTGGCCTCGGCCCGGTTCCAGGCATCCCGGATGAAGTTGGGCATGACGTCCACGCCGGTCAGTTCCACCTTGTAGATGTGGACCAAGGGCAGGGAAACGCCGCCCCGGCCGCAGGCCAAATCCAATACCTGCTGGTCGGGCCGCAGATCGACCACCCGTCCCAGGCGGCGGATGCTGTCCGGAAGAAGCGGGTTGATAATGACCTTTTCCCGCTGAAGTTCGATGAAGTAAGACGCCAGCCGGGGGGAGATTCCCAGCCGCTCGGCCAAGTATTCGTTAGCTTCCTGTTCGTTCATGGGCGCACCTTTTCCTTCCTGGGGGTACGGGTATCACCCGGCCGGACGGGTGTCAAGTATTGTCCAGGTTTTGGAGGCCAGGCCGCGAGCGGGAAATCGGTCTGTTTGGAGATGAGGATGTAAAGTGTCGTCCTCATCTGTAGGCCAGTCTTAATGCCCCGGAATCTCGGTTGCTTTCTTTGACAAACGCCCTTATTTACCGCAGTCGGTTTCTTCACCCCCTCCCAAGCCCCGCTCGTCATTCCCGCCTGCGCGGGAATGACGTTTCGCACCATGGGGAATATAAGCACGTCGCCTCGGAGAAAATGAGGACCCTGTCCCACCCAGGCGGGACCGGGAAGCTGCCGCGCACCCATTTGCTGCGGCTACGCCCCGTGGGGCATGAAAATTCCCAAACCGCCCCGCTGTCCCCCGGTTCGGAGGGCAGGCCGCGCCCCGGCCGTTGACCCGGAGCCGGTCTTGGAGGTAAGGTGGAGCTCGCCGTCCAACCCATTCCACCAAGGAGGCCGTGACATCATGCCCAGCCGGCGTTGGATGATCTTCCTGACCCTGGCCTTGGCCTACTTCCTGGTCTATTTCCACCGGCTGTCCCTGTCGGTCGTGGCCGACGATCTGGTCCGGGACTTCCAAACCACGGCCGGCGCCATGGGCCTGTTGGGGTCCCTGTATTTCTATTGCTACGCCCTGATGCAGATTCCGGCCGGGCTGCTGTCCGATTCCATGGGCCCGCGCCGCACGGTCACCTTTTCCCTGGTCTTCGCCACGGCCGGCAGCCTGCTTTTCGGCCTGGCCCCGAACATGCCGGTGGCTTTTATCGGTCGGGCCCTGGTGGGGTTGGGCGTGTCCATGGTCTTCATCCCGACCATGAAGGTTCTCTCCCAATGGTTTCAGGCCCGGGAGTTCGGATTCATGGCCGGGCTGCTCAACGGCGTGGGCGGCATGGGCGTTTGGGCCGCGACCTTTTTCCTGGCCCTTTTGACCGGCTGGCTGGGCTGGCGGCTGTCCTTCATCCTGATCGGCCTGGGCACGTTGGGGCTAGTGGTGGCGGTCTGGGGCGTGGTCCGGGACCGGCCGGGCGACGCCATCCGGCCGGAAGAAACGGCCGCGGTCCGCATCCCGCTTCTGACCGGGCTCAAGCGGGTGGCGCTCGAGAAGAAATTCTGGCCCGTGGCCATTTGGTTCTTTTTCGATTGCGGGATTTTTTTCGGGTTCGGCGGGCTGTGGGCCGGGCCATACCTGATGCACGTCTATGGCATGACCAAGGCCGAGACCGGGGCCATTTTGAGCCTGATCGCCTGGGGTATGATCATCGGCAGCCCTCTCCTGGGCTTGATTTCCGACCGTCTGGTCCAAAGCCGCAAGTGGGTGCTCACGGTCTGTTCGGCCGTGATGACCGTGGAGCTGGCCCTGCTCTGCCTCTTCCCGGCCGGGCTGTCCACGCTGGCCCTGTGCGTCGTCTTCTTCGTCCTGTCCGTGACCGCCTCGGCCGTGGTGGCCGTGGCCTTCACCACCACCAAGGAACTCTTCCCCGTGGAGATCGCCGGGACCTCCACCGGCATGGTCAACCTCTTCCCCTTCCTGGGCGGGGCCGTGTACATGCCGCTTTTGGGCAAGGTGCTGGACGCCTTCCCGCGCACGGCCCAGGGCGGCTTCGCGCCCCGGGCCTACTCGGTGCTGCTGGTGGTCCTGCTGGCCTCGGCCGTGATCGCCTTGATCTGCACGCTGTTCATGAAAGAAACGCACCCGGCCCGGCAGCCGGCCGGCGTCTCGGCCGGCGGTTAAAAAGCCCCAACACCACCTAAGGCTAGCCCTGAAAATTGTAGGTATAAGATCGTTTGACCACCAGCCCGTTTGTCAAGGGCATGGCGCCCGCAATACGATAAAAATAGTCCGGGATTATAGGCAAACGGTCGCATCAATGGGTAGCCCTCTCTGAAAACGCGGCGGGAGTCCAAACGCGGTGCGGGCGGAATTGAACGGAGTTCAATTCCGCCCGCACGGTTGAAGTTTTTG
>Ga0209163_1002032_pt1 | contig 18497 bp, 15 predicted proteins | sample MTBAKSrepl2MetaG_FD_187457 | JGI IMG/M metagenome (GOLD analysis project Ga0209163, IMG submission 187457) | Enrichment culture microbial communities om Arthur Kill intertidal strait, New Jersey, USA, that are MTBE-degrading - MTBE-AKS2 (Arthur... | ecosystem: Environmental > Aquatic > Marine >...
GCATTGAACCTGTTTTTCAATCCTAACTGGATTCAGAACCCTGGCAGGATTGGTTAAAGGATAGTTTCAAATTCTGTTTTTGCTTTGATATCAAGTTGAAGGCCCAATTCATCATCGTATTTCCGTTTAATAACAAATACTTTTTGTTCTAATAATTTGTGCGTTTTTAGCGACTCAACGTACTCTGTTTGAATATCAATTCCTTCATTATGAATCATTGCGTTAAACCGTTTTGACGATATTTGAACTTTCAAATTTTCTGCTTCTATGAATTTATTTTGTTCCAGGAGATTTCGGTATTCACCTAAAAATATTGAGGGTAATACCTTTGCTCCGTCGAATTGTTCGTAGAAATCTTCTTCTTGTTTTTGATTATAAATGAATGGTTTCATTTCATTTTCAATAAAATTATCAAGAAGAGAAGTGATTTTGTCAAATTCTTCTTTATCCACTTTGTCCCAATCAGGGTATACAAAATCTATCATTTGCTGCAATTCTTCTTCTTTGATGATTCCAGTACCAATTTTCTCCTTCTCCTTTAGAATTTGAAGGGTTCGCCCAATTACTTTCTCGTTTTGATAGATATATTTATCCGCTTGATTTCTTTCTTCAAAAACGATGCAATCAGAAATTCCCTTGTTTCTTTTTCTGTTTACTCGCCCAAACCGTTGAATTAAAGCATCAAATGGTGCGGGTTCAGTATAAATTACATCAAAATCTAAATCCAAGCTAACTTCAATTGCCTGTGTACCCACCAATAATTTTATATCAGTATTGAAAAGTAATTTTTCCTTCTTACTTCGGTCATCTGCATTGAATGCGCTATGAAGTAATACCTTATTTTTGCAGGCCAATGCTTCATAAATATTCTGGGCTTGTTTTACAGTGTTACATACTACCAATACCTTTTTGCAATTATCCAGGTATTCCTGAATTAAACTTAAATTGTTGTTTAACAAACCTTTTTTTACTATAATCCTGTGTCTGTCAAATTCTTTATAAAGCTCCTGGCTTGCAGAGACTGAAGTATAATTTCTGATAGAACTTTCCAATTCTTTTCGCAGAAATGAAGGTAAAGTTGCAGTCATTATAAAGACTTTTACTCCCAAGTATTTTGTTGCAAACTTTAACAAACTGATTATTTGAGCAAATACTTTTGGATTGTAGGCATGAATTTCATCAAAAATAAAATAAGCACCAGTCCATTCGAATAATCCTTTTTCAAAACCTTTTAAAGCAAATATATTTTTGAGTAATTGGAAAGGTGTTACTATTTTTAACGGTGTTACAAGCGTTTTGTATTGTTCCTTTATTTCTTGTTTGCGTTTTTCATCTACCATATCGTCGTTTTCAAACTTTGCCTCGATAAAAGCAGACAATTTCCCGTGTAATAATCCAACTTTATTTGGAATATTATTTTCCAATCGTTCATACATTGCATTAATGGAGGCAGTGAATGGAAGAATATAGAAAGCCCGTCCATTACCTTGTATTGTTATTTGATTCTGAAGCCATAACAACGATGTCTCCGTCTTCCCTGAACCAGTAGGTGAGGTTAAAATTGTATTGCCAATCAACAAACAAGCTTTTTTTTGATGTTCGTAAAACTCATAACCGGATTCATGCAAATATCGAAAATCATCAACATTTAAATTGAATATTGTGTCAATGCCAGCTGAAGCCAAATGGTCACATTGTTTAAATGCACCTGCTAATAAAAGCAACTTTATTTGTTCTTTTTTATCTCTAAAATGCTCTTTAATAAATTGTTGAAGTCGCCTTCTTGGATTGTGAATAATCGGCGCTCGTAAATCAAAACAATAAGACTTTAACAACTTTAATACTTGTTCAACAAAAATATTATTTTCAAATTCTTTTTCAAATGTGCAAACTTCCTCTGTTCCTCCTAAATCAAGCCCAAAATCATCATCAGTACCATAACTTTCAAGATTTAGGATGAGCGTTTCAAAATCTTTGTGATGTCCTGCAATTATTAAGTAAATAAGTTCAATCTCATCACTGTTCAACGATTGGATAAAAGGCAACGAAAATAACTCGTGCCGTTGGTATCTCCAAGCATTTTTTAGTCCGCGTAAAAGATTTTGAAATTCTTTATGGGCTTTCCCCAAATCGTGAAAAACAATTATGGTTCTCAATAACTCCCAAAAGTTATTGGTAAAAACAATTTCTTCAATTTTGGGAAATGAATTTTTGAGCATTCCCTCCATCTTCAAAGCATCATCGATATGCGCTTTTAAAGTTTGCGGAGGATTTGATTTTGCTAACAGTTCCATATACGTTTAATTGTCCCTTACAGGATTTCAAATCCTGTAAAAAATGTATAACTAAATCGAAAAATTCAATCGATGAAAATAAATGTCTATATCCTTTTCATCAATAAAGTCGGTATAAGCATTAATTCTATCACTACCTATATTATTCGAAAAGCAAGAAATAACAGAGTAGGGTTCAGTCCCAATATTCTTTCGGGGAATGGTATTGGTAAAATATTTTGGCAGTGCCTGAATTTCTCCCGGAAGAAAATTATCAGAAAATGGGACCACCTGACCTTTTATGTTATCAGGTGTTGAATTCTCTGTTAAATCGACTTTCTCAACAGCATCAACAGAAACCAAGTCCCCGCTCCTTCCAAGAACTAACGAATAATGAGGCTTCTGAAAATATTCTGCTATTTTTTCATTTTGCACATAAATGTAAAGCCGGCAATCGTATAGGAATTCACGGATAATAACATTCGATTTTGTTGTATTGGAAGGATATGCCCCTGTTTTGGTCGTTTTCAGTTCAATTTGATAAATGGTTTCCAAATCAGTTGCCTTTGCCCCGTATTCAAAATAGTAACCAATAGTTAATCCTGAATATTCAATATAATGGCCAGCAGAAGCATTAATTAAACCCAATACCGTACTTATTGGCGGCACATCGAGTGTGGGCTGAAAACCGGAGATCAGGTTGGGATACCGGAAACTTGCCGTCCACGATGATAATTTTATACGGTAAACTTTCATGTTTAATCAATTTGATTTTTAAGTTGTTCGCAATAGTTGTCAATCGCTTCGTTAATTGTATTTAATTCGATAAATTCCGAAAATTCAGAAACAAGTTTTATCAACGCATCATTTTTTTCGTCCATAAATCCGGCACGCTTGCCAATGAATATTTTACCTTCAAAATCATCTTTATAGTCGGTTATCGCCTCTTTTAACGCATCTATGTCCAAAGTAGCATATTCATCGTAAGCCCCTGATTTTGTTGCAATATGAGAAAACGGATGATTGCCTGTTTTTGTGGTAGCCAATACGATAAATTTTGGTGTCACATCTCCCATATTATTGGTTTGCATTGCACCACCTGAAATATTTTTCAAAGCTTGCATCGTATCGGTTGCTCTTTTTACACGTATTTCTTTTTCAATTCGAATAAGTTTATGGTTAGGTACAAATTCATCATCAATTTCAGTGGCTCCACTATCCATAGCTTCTTTTTTCAGAATAGCTGACAGATTCACATAACCTGTTTTATTGTAATTGGAGAAGGTGCCAATCTGAGCTAAATCGAGGCTAAACATTCCTTTCATAATGGCACTGTATTCATGTTTTCCATACGGTACTGAATCGCCTTCCTGACGTGCCATGCTCGACCAGTTTTCTTCCGGATTTACAGAAGCAACTGAAATAATTGCCGAATTTTTTAACGGTGAGATTCTTGTTACTGTAATATTCTCAGCAACATCTTTTCCCTTTTTGTCTTTTTTGGGATTCCCATCTTCATCAAGCATAACTTCTTTTGCAGCTTTCATATATCCAAATACATCGTCATCAGCGTATTTTAAGGGATTAGCATCGGTAAACGCAATTTTAGCATCACGGGTTACAGGCGATAATTCCCACTTCAAATTCTTTTGTAAAGAATCACGCCACCACGAGCGCCATGCCTGACCGGAAACATAAACATAGGTGCGGCCGTTTTTACGAATTCTTTTGGTAGCAACGGCATTATCAAAATTACTTGCTGTGTTTTTCCCTGCATTGTTGAGTGCAACAGCATCAACGTCTATTAATACAAATCCTTGTGTTTTTAAATTTTTCATTTTTGATATTTTTTACTGTTCAATATTTTCAATTGATTCTTCGGGTAATTCTAATTTTAGATTTAGCTCGTGCATTTTCTGGTAAATAGCAATTAACAGTATATCGCGCAATTCCCCGGTATTTCCTGAATCACTAAAAAGATAATCAGTATATTCTTTTACTGAAATCAAGGGTTTCTCATTGTCCTTATTGTAATTTTCTGAAATAAGACTTAATAAGAACCTTCTTAATTCGTGTGCTTTTGAAGCACCATTCAATTTTGAGATAAATTTTTTTATTTCATCCTCACTTCGGTCATTAATAATGAAGTCGGCAAGTTCTAGCAATTTGTCAATGGTTTCTTTTTTCATGTTTCTAATATTTTGTTGATAAATTCTAATAATGTCGAGATGAAGTTTGTTGCCATTTTTAGACCACCGGTAAAATTCTGGCAAAATGCTTTGTCCGCTTAAGAGCTTGTTGTAAATCCGATTTGTCCAGATTTTGTATTCATCGTAATTGATTGTTTCAATTTCACCTTTCTTCTCAATTTTGAATGTTCTCTCTTTCCTATCGTAAACAGCACCTTTATTCTTTGAGTTTGAATAATGCGACCTAACAAAGTTGAGCCAATCCTGTTTGTAGTTTATTTTATGGCAGCGTGAATAGAAAAGAAAAACGGTTGCTGGAAGTCGAAAGATTTCAATACTTACTTTGTCTTTGTAGTTTGTATAATGACTTAATGTTAAAGAAGCTGAATTATCCAAAGTTTTATAAGTTTTCAATTCAGAAATCACTTTGTCTATAAAAGCAAATAAAGAATTTGAAGCATTCGTATATACTGATTTTGATACACCTTCTGAAATAGCTCTTAAATTTTGTTTTACATTGTTTTCTGTAAAAAAATATGAAAGCTTTTCATCGTTACTTCTTATTAAAGCTACCTTCCCAGATAGCATAACACTACCTAAAGGCACAAAATGAATCCGTATAAGAATTTCTTTTGAAAACCTTAATCCAGAATCAAATGAATGATGGAAATTAACAAATGGAGTAGAGCCAGTCATCATTGAGTTATGCCTTCCGGCTGAAAATAGTTTAGATTTTTTCCCAGAAATTCGACACATTCCTTCAACGAAATCTTCTTTTCCATAAATCAATGAGTTAAAATACTCCATTGTTTTTTCAATTTCTATTCCTTTATATGCAGGTTGGATAATTGTTGCATTTAAAAAGAATGTGTGAAGCTTGCAATTCCAATCATTTACATATATTTTTGTTACATATTCAATGAGTTCGGTAATGTCTTTATCAGGATATAAGCCCCATAAGTATTGAATTACATATCCACCGGTATCGGCAAACGGATCGCCAGTTGGCTTGGTTAGCCACTCGTAGTCAATGGTTTTAGAATTCTGTTTCATCTTATCGTTTATTATCACATTCTAAAAATTTGATTTTTTTTATTTGGTATACTTCAAATCAATCCCCCCTTCCTCAATTCATCCCTTAGCGCGGGAAGGTTAGGTTTGTGGTTGTGAAGTTCCCGGACGAGGAACCGATTTTGGGTTTTATACCCGGGAATTGCATCAGCAAGTTGCAGCCATTTCACAATGCGCTGGTAAACGCTCCGGCCCCTTTCGGTTTCAATGGTCCGCCTGGCTTTGCTGCTTATTTGGTTAAAGCAAAATTCAGGATACACCTCCAGAATTGGGGTAATCAATTCCGGGAAATGCCAGTCGCCAGGGTGAAGTGCAACAATCTTTTTTATTTCCTCATAACGTTGTTCAGCAGCTAATACCTTTACTTTAAAAGGTTTATCGTAATTTGTTTCCTTTAGAAGTTGTTCGAGCTTTTCCACCGGAAGATGTGGCCTAAGTTTATAGTAATCTTCCATAGATTTTTCATCCACCACCAACCTGTAAAATACGTTTACAAACAAGGCAGTGTCCAGCTCTGCCCTAATATATTCCCTAAGCTGTAAAGCCCAGTAGCCAGACTCCTTTTCAAACAGTTCGTTTGCCAGCTTAATGAACTCCGGTTTGTCATTATTAAAATAATGGGCAAGTAGCTGTGCAGCAACATCGTTATCCAGCCTGTAGTACTGCCTGGCCGACTGAAGCCAATCCTGCATATTTTCTGCCTTTTGATAAAGCAACAGTACCAGCCGGGGCACTGATTTTCTATCTGTTTTAGACTGGTCGATAACAGATAAAATTTTACCGGGTTGATTGGATTTTCCGGACACGGCTAATAAAAAATTCTCGAAATATGCTGCAAAATGCCCATTACCGGGGTATTCCTTCTGGGCATATCTAAAAAATAGGTTGCAGGTTGTGATTATGGCGAAATCGGAAATCGCAGAAAGTTTTATCTTTTCGGTTATATCGTTCATAATCCGGTTGGCCTCTTCGAGCAGGTACTCGTTCACATCATCAAAAGAACAAACCGGGTCGGGTACATCGGCAACCAAAGCTGCTTTGTACAGGCCGGCAAGCATGGCAGCCAGTTCCTCCGGTTTCTGTTGAATGACCGCATCAACTGCATTTGTCTTAAATTCATCGAAAATTATATCAAACTCCTGTTCGCTCGCTTCCTGGTATTGTTCCCATTCTTCCATATAACCTGTATCGGAAGCACGGTAATTATCCCAGTCCGGGTTTTCCAAATCTACTTCTTCAAAGCGTGCTTTATAATATTCCAGCGTTTCAATAACAATTTCATTAAACCTTTGATAGGTCATTTCTGCCTTTTGGTTTTTCACACTGTTTGCATAATTTTCAAATGCTTTTTGTAAATTCCGGTTTTCGCTGATAATGCCATCCAGAAAATCCAGTTTTAATTTTTCCGACGCGTTTTCGTATAAATCTTTAAAATCCATTATTTTTACTCTATTCAATTTTATCAATGTTTTTCAATCTCAATCCCTCATCAATCTTTTTCTCCGAAGAAGTCCTACGGACAACCTCCACCCATCCAAATCCACTGCTGCTCTTCTCACTTACACCTGCATTCCAAACCATCCGGTGCACTTCAACAGGGGCTGTCAACTCAAAGTCGAACAAATTCCCTACAACTCTCGATTCCTCTTTTGTTCCCGGTTTCATTATGAAACCTGCTCGTTTAAATGGCGTTGATATTGTTAATCGAATTTGATCCTGAATAATAATTCCGGAATCCCGGGTATTATTGAATTTCTCTGCCAGATGTTTTATGGCCAGTTGTTTAAACAGATCATCATTAGGGGAAAGATACTGAGGATACTTGTCCATTTCAGATTTATAACTAACCACCCAGGGAGTTTGCAGACAGTAATTCATTGTACCTGAAAACGCAGGTTCGGGCAGGACTTCCACTTTAGTAACTTTAAAATCAATGCCATTAAATTTATCACCAAGATAAAAGTCCTGTAGCATGAATAATCCTTTAATGAAATTCGAGGCTGCCTCGGTTACATCAAACGAAATTTGCAAATCAATTTCATGTGCTGAAATTTCAAACAGTTTTTTTTCTTTCCAGAGTTTTGGTTTACCGAAACTTAACCGTGAAAAACAAAAAAGTTTATACAGTTTGGTTTCTCCTTTCCCGTAGCCATGTTCATGCAGAAATAGCGCAAATTTTTTATCGGCCTGAAACAGTACTTTATAAATCCATGCACTAATGTAATACTGATAATCCATCGGCACTATCCGCTGCTTTGTGGAACGGTTTAATGTAAGTTTAAATCTCATTGGAGTTTTTCAATTTATTCAATCAATTCCTGCTAATTATTGGCAATATCTTATCTTGAAACTATAAAGAAGCCAAGAAAATACATCAAACTGTCAATTTGCGTCAGTTAAAATTTTTTTTGCACGTTTTTTTAGAAAAAACTTAAATTCTTCGGGTTCAATCACCTTTATATCGTTGTAAAGTCCCATTACAAAGCGACCAACTCCTTTAAAACTACATACTGTTGTTGAAAAAAGGTATTCTTTTTCGTTAACAGGCTTTATGTATTCTTCTGCCAAAGGATATTCTTCTTTCAGCAATTCACAGGCACGTATGGAAAGTTTCAGAGTGACCCTGGTTTGCTGATTAGAACTTATTCGGAATACATCAATCGGTAGTTTTTTATGTTTTGTTTCATGCTTCCAGGGTTGAGGCAGAACTCGTACAGACCTAATACGAGTATTCTTAAACGTTTTGCAACGCCCGGAATGGATATCATAAGCCCATGTTGCCACATAATTGGTAGTAAAATCAAAAGGTTCAATCGAGCGATCTCTTGCTTCATTACTGTTAGCGGATAGATATTCTTTAAGTACAACCTGATTTTTATATTTAATTGCCTGGATTAGCTGGTGAATATTCTCGGAATACTCCTTCTTAACTATAGTATTGGCTACCCTGTCGAAATCGTATAAAGCATACAATTTTTGTATCAGGTTCTGTTTTAAAAGATTTTCATTATCTATAGAATGAATAGCTTTTTGAAGAATGACAGCTTCTTCTCTTGAAAAATGGAGCAATTCACTGATCTCCCTGAAATAAGGTGAGTTTTTATCTATTGAATAATACCCGCTTCTGGAATCCGGAATTACAAATCCGGCATCTCTAAAAATATTAATGTAGCGATAAGCAGTCCGGACAGAAATATTGAAACGCTCAGCAATTTCCTCAATTTTGTATCTCAGACCGGAAGATAGAAAAATTAGCATTTCGAGCAATTGAAGTAATTTTGGTTGTTGGTTCATGGTTTGTAAAAAATAGAACCCTGAAATTATAAATTATTTTATAATAATCATCGTAATATATTGAGAATTAAGAATTGAGGTAATGGAACCATTTAATTCAGTTGCACATCCGACCAATAAATAAAAAAACAAGTGACTTTATTTAAAAAATATTCTACTTCTTTAAATAAAACCGGGCTAAAGGAGAGTATTTGAAAGGTGGTTCCGTTTTCAACCGATAAGTGATACTGTTGCTGCTATATTACCCGTGGGTCCAACCGGGCTTGAACAAGCGATCCCCTGATTATGAGCAGGTAGATTTCTGGTTTCATCAAATTTCATAAATTTACATTTATTTGTATATCAATAATTTATGATTTTTTGTTTTGAGATGATTTGGTATTTATTTACCTTTAAAGCCTCATTTGTTGTACCTGTGTTGTACCCAAAATTGATTTAAATGATTAGTATTAAGACTGTTCTGAGAAAGAAAAAATAATCAAACGATAAATTTCCTATTTTTTTGAGAATTACGAAAGAGAGGAGGTCAATTTTTTTTCGTACACCATATATTTCTGAAACAAAAAAATGGGACTCCAAACAGGGGAAGTTTAATGATAAAGCTTCTGACTATTTGAATAAAAACAGGTTTTTGCTAAAATTTCAGGATAGGGCTACAACTATAATTACTCAGTTGGAGCAAGAAAAAACCTATTACACATTGGATGATGTTGAAAAAGCGCTTCGCATCGACACGAACCCCAAAAATAACTTGATTTATCCGTTTTGGGAAGAGATTAGAGATTATAGCAGAACAGAAATTGGCTGGAAGAAACGGAAATGCACGAATTCACTCGGAGGTCGTTACTTCAACTAGAAAATTTAGTGGGGGGTAAAGCCTTAACCTTCCATCAAATTACAACTGAATTTCTTGAAAAGTACGAGGCCTGGCTTAGCTCAAATGGATTTACCAGCGGCGGAATTGACGTAAAAATACGCTGTATAATGGTTGTATTTAATCCGGAAATTAAAAGTGCAAGAATTTAAGAAAAATTTATATCCTTTTAAAATTTATAAAGTCTCAAAGTTAAAGTCCGCCGGTATAAAAAGAGCATTAAGTCTTGAAGACATTCGAAAAATTGCCTAAATAGATTTTAACAATTATCCTCTATTAGTAAATACCACGAATTAATTTATTTTCAGCTTCTATACGAGAGGGATGAACTTCGCTGATATGATGACTCTGAAATGGAGAAATGTCGATGGTGAAAAGATTTTTTATACATGTTCATAAACAAAAGCTACTTTTCAAATTATAATACTCCCCCCGGTCCAAATAATTTTGGATTTTTTCAAAGCAGAGAACCGGCAAATAGATATATATTTCCAATTCTCCTGAAAAATGAAATGACTTTTAATCAAATTGAAAATAGGAAACGGAATAAATAATGAATAGAAAAATCAGAAGTGTTGGCGCGGGGTTTCAAAAAGGTGTAACCTGAGTTTACGCAGGTTACGTCTTTTTGAATTTGGCTTGTATGGCGGGAAAAACCAACTCTTTCGATTTTGGAGTGAATGGCTTTATGCCGTAGCCTTTTAAAAATAAGAAGGGCTTGTTTTTCGAAAATGTATGTATATTATGAAAGGGTTTGAAGAAACTTTTACTCTGGCTTCCTTTTCAATAGTTTAAAAACAAATTGCCTATTTCTGTAATACGATACCTTTGATTGGAACTCTGTTCGGTGTCCGGTTCTGTCCATTCTGCTAACAGGACTTTTCTGATTTTTGATACTACTTTTTTTTTTGTCCTGATACAGATTTTTGTCCTAAAGCAAGAGATAATTCTTTTGTTGATGATGTTTTTTGCAATACCAAACGAAGAACTTTGCTATATAAAGTTTCCTTTTGTAACTCGTGCTGCAACTCGTGCTGCATTTCTTGCTTTTGCTGGAAGTTTTTACTGGTAAAGGTTACCCGAAAAGTAATTCCCGGTTCTTTCCACGACAATTCGATTTCAGGATAAGCTTGCATTTCTTTGGCAATTAACCTCAGCCCGTTTCCCCATTGTTCAATGATACCTAATCGTTTAAAAACCGGAGCCAGGATTTTGTTTCGGATGTCGGACTGACCGGAATTCATATCGTTAAAACCCACTGTTGACAATGATTAAAATACGACGTTAAAAATAAATGTGTATTTTCCGGGCATAACAAAGATTTTTTGCAGCTCTATTTTGATACAGAACAATAGTTTGCAGGATTACACTGAAAAACAATATGAACTTTCCCCATTTGGAGAATATAACAAAAGATTAAAAAAAACCAGGAGCTACGCAGTACTATAAAGGTTTAATCAGGCTATGTAGTTTGCTGAATTGAAGAGACAAAATGAAAAATATATTATTGCTGTTAAATTATATATTCTAATTTTGAGCTATCAACTATTTGTAATGTCTAAGCTTGTTATCGAAAAAGAACTTGTAGATAGACTCAGGCTGGGAAATGAAATGGCGTTTGAGTTGATTTTTCACCGGAGTAAGGGAAAACTAATGGGCTTTCTTAAAATAGTTTTACCCAAAGATGAAGATGAAGAAAGTATTTTACAGGAAATCTACCTTAAACTCTGGTCAGGCAGGAAATCCATAAAAGCAGATAAAAATTTTGAAACCTTTCTTTTTGCCATTGCGCGGAATATGGTTGTGGATGTGATGCGGAAAAGATTTCACAAACAAAAATACCTCGAAGAATTATACAACCAATTAAAAACGGGAAATAAAAACAATATGGATACGCTTGCCCATGTCGAATATTCAGAATTGGAACGAAAGATTTTTGGTTTGATTGAGCAATTACCCGAGCAAAGGCAAATAATTTTCAAGTTAAACAGAATCGACGGACTGACTTACAAAGAAATTGCTGAAAAACTGGAAATTTCAGAAAACACTGTTGATTCACAAATACGCAAAGCATTAACTTTCTTGCGTACAGAAATGAAGTACTTTTAAAATTTAATGCTTTTATTATATAGGAACGGCAATTTGTATTAATCCGAGAACATGCGTTCTCAACCTAAGAGGTGAAAACAAATCTTCATTTCTTTCAATAGATACACAAAATTTTCCAAGGTTTTATTTTGTTAATACATTGCGACTTATTGCGGGAAATAAAAAATAATTCAAAAAAATTTTATCCGCCAGTCACGGGAACTTACTTTTCAAACGTATTCTGGTTTGTAATTAATTAATTAAAATGGGAATGGATAAAATGCCAGATAAACTTTTAGATAAATTTATTTCAGGGGAAAGGCTGACTGAGGATGAGTTTATTCTGCTCGATAAGCTTTTAAATAATCTAAACTACCGACAGGAGCTTATGCAATATCTTGAAAAAAGCTGGCAGAACAGCGAAGCTGAACCAGTTGATTTACAATTTAAAAATATAATGACAAAAATCAGGACAACATCCATTCAGTCAAAAATGAACCGGTTTTTTATAGTTTTATCAAAAGCAGCAGCAGTTTTGTTTATTCCAATACTTGTTGCTGCTCTTTATTTTTATACTAACCAACCATTTTCCAAAGAACTCCTAACACTTTCCACACAAAAAGGGGAAAACACAAACGTGATACTTCCCGATGGCTCAAAGGTTTGGTTGAATGTGGATTCAAAATTAAGATACCCGGTTAATTACGGAATTAAATCCCGTGACCTCGAACTGGAAGGCGAAGCATATTTTGAAGTGAAAAAAAACGAAGAATTGCCGTTTGAAATAACAGCAGGCGATGTATCAACAAAAGCGCTCGGAACCCGGTTTATTATTTCAGCGTATCCTGAATCTTCCGAAATTAAGTCCTCACTGGTTGAAGGTTCGGTAGAGGCAGAATATAATAAAGACTTTACCCTGTTAAATCCCGGACAACAATTGGTTGTCACAAAAAATAAATCCGGTTTTGTAGTTAAGACATTTGATGAAGAATACGAGCTGGGATGGAAAAATAATCAATTGGTATTCCGCTTAACTCCATTTGACCATGTTATAACGAAACTTGAAAAGTGGTATGATGTAAATTTCGATTATAATCCGGCCTTATTCAAATCAGAAACACTTACAGTCCGTTTTGAACAACACGAGACTTTAGAAAACGTGCTAAAGGTTATTTCAAAAGCAACAGGGTTTAAGTATTCAATTGATAATAAGAATATTAAAATTACAAAATAAATGAAGTGAATATTTTGAAATAAAAACGGGCAAGGTCGTTGGAGCCGACCTTGCCCGAAAACTTAAATGTTTTTTTAACTTTATAACAGTTCAAATCTATGAAAAAAAGAGAAACTATCCTAACAGGGTATAAATTTCCCTTGTTAAAGAAAATTTTGAAAATTATGAAACTAACAACTTTTCTATTGTTGACAACAACTATGTTGGTTTCTGCGAGTGTGTATTCACAGAGCACCAGGCTAACTTTAAAGTTCACTGACATTACCTATTGGGAATTGTTTCACGAAATTGAGAAACAATCCGAGTTCAGGTTTGCATTTTCCAGGTCGAAGCTCGATCCAAGCGCGAAAATCCAGATAAATGCTATGGATGAGACCTTGGAACAGATATTGAATAAAGCGCTTCCCATCGGTATTGCGTATGAAATTATCGACCGGTATGTTGTAATTTTAAACGCCAGTGAAAAAATAATGTTGCCTGAAAGTCAGCGAATGCAGCTACAGCAGCAACAAACAGTTTCAGGTAAGGTAACAGACAGTAACAACCAGCCCTTACCCGGAGTAACGATTGTGGTTAAAGGGACTACACAAGGAACAGTCTCTAACGATCAGGGTGAATTTTCTCTCATAAATATTCCTGATAATGCAGAACTGGTTTTTTCCTTTGTAGGGATGCAAACCCAAAATATATTCGTGGGTACCAAGACAATCATCAATATTACAATGCAGCAAGATATTATTGGACTTGAGGAAGTTGTTGCTGTTGGTTATGGTACGGTAAAGAGAAGCGATCTGACAGGATCGGTAAGCAGAATAAGTAGTGAAAGGATAAGAGATATGTCTCTTACACAAATGACAGAGACATTGTCAGGAACCGTTGCAGGGCTTTATTCTCAACAGGCGACTTCTGCGTCAGGAGGTGGTTCACTGGAGATCAGGGGACCATCATCTCTTTCTGCCCATACGGATCCATTAGTTGTAATTGACGGAGTCATATATTACGGTAGTATCAGAGACATTAATCCTAATGATGTTGAATCAATTGATATATTAAAAGATGCAAGTTCATCCGCAATTTACGGATCAAAAGCAGCTTCGGGTGTTATCATTATTACAACTAAAACCGGACAGATCGGAAAACCTACGATTAATTTCTCTGCCAAATTAGGTGTGTCTTCAACAACCAATGATCTTAAACCATATGGTATGGATAATCCCAAGGAATATTTTAATGCTCACAGAGATTATCAAAGGCAACGCAATCCGGATCAGCCTGATTATTATTATTTTCACCCGGACGACCTCCCTGAAAGTATCGGACTTGATGAATGGATGAATTACAGTGCAAATCCGGCCGATGATCCTATTGATGAATGGGCAAATCGTTTGGTTCTGTGGCCGATTGAATATGAGAATTATAAGTTGGGTAAAACAACTGATTTTTATAATATTGTTATTCGTCCCGATCTGAGACAAGATTATTCTTTAAGTGTTGGAGGAGCCAGGGAAGATATGCAGTATTATTGGTCGATCGGTTATCTTGATAACAAAGGTATCATCAAGGGTGATCAGTTCTCAGCTATCCGTTCAAGGATAAATTTTGACCTGAATGTCACTGAATGGTTAACTGTTGGAACTAATACTCATTTTTCCAGCAGGGATGAAAGTGTAATACAGGCAAATATGTCACATTTGGCATCAATGAGTCCTTACGGTTCAATGTGGAATGAGGATGGTTCACTGCGGCGATACCCAAATGATTATACATTAATCAGGAATCCGTTGGAGAATTATTATGGAGCAGATAGGTTAAGAAACATAAATAGCCTTTTTTCCAGTTTGCATGCACAGTTAGAATTACCCTTTGGAATAAGTTACAGAATATCCTTTCAACCCAGGATACAAACTTTAAAGGATTATGTATTCTATTCATCAGAAACACATACTGGCAGAGTGACTTATGTTGGCGGACGTGGAGAACGTCAGGATCAAAGCGAATTCGAATGGATGCTTGATAACCTGATAAAATGGAATAAAGAAATTGGAAAGCATAATTTTGACCTTACCCTTTTGGCCAGTGCTGAACAGCAAAAGTCGTGGCAGAGTGACCAGAACAATGTAAATTTTTCACCTAACGAAAAACTATCGTATCACGGATTGCAATTCGGAACTAATCCGGGTATTAGCAATTATGATTCTGAAAGTACTGGTGATGCTTTGATGGCACGGTTGAATTATACATACAAGGGAAAATATCTATTTACTGGCTCAATACGACGAGATGGTTATTCTGCATTCGGACAGAAAAATCCACATGCAACGTTCCCTGCAATAGCTATTGCATGGAAGATGGATGAAGAATCGTTTTATAACATAAGCTGGATGAACCATTTGAAATTAAGATTGTCATGGGGCATTAATGGGAACCGGGATATTGGGCCATATTCGGCTTTGGCTAGATTGGGATCGATTGAAAGTTATTCATTAAGTGGTTATGGAATAGGTGTATATAGTACTACACTGGCTAATTCATACCTTGCGTGGGAAGAAACAGAGGCATTTAATATAGGATTTGACCTCGGAATGATAAATAACCGGATAGATATTACTGTCGACGCTTATAAAGGTACTACCCGTAACCTATTGCTTAACCGCCAACTTCCAAGAATTACAGGTTTTTCCAGTATTACTTCAAATCTGGGTAAATTGGGTAACAAAGGAATTGAGGCAACAATTAATTCTTTCAATGTAGATGATAAAAATTTTGATTGGAGAACATCTTTGGTTTTTTCTTTAAACAGGAATAAGATTGAAGAGCTTTGGGGGGATTTTGGCAATTATAAACTTCTAGGTGAAGATAGATATGGTGAACTTCCTGATTTTGAAAATGAATGGTTCCCGGGATATGCACGTGATATTATCTGGAATTATAAAGTTACAGGTATCTGGCAACTTGATGAGATGGAGCAAGCAGCTAATTATGGAATGAAACCGGGTGATTTTAAATCTGTCGATGTTAATGAAGATGGTGAATATACGCAGCTGGAAGATAAAAAGTTCATTGGATATACTGCTCCCCGGTACCGACTAGGATTGAAAAATGATTTTTCTTTTTTGCAGAACTTTTCTGCCTCTATTTTCATACGTGCAGACATAGGCCATCTCAGATCAATGAGTATACTTACACCAGAAATGTCAACTTTCGGAATACGCAACGCATGGGGTATCCCTTACTGGTCACCCGAGCATCCCACCAATGATTTCCCAAGGTTAGTCTGGCCTAGTACTCTCAGCCAATATGGCGGCGGTATTACTGCTTATAAACCAACTGGATTTGTAAGAGTACAGGATGTGTCGGTGTCTTATGACCTACCTTCCGCTGCAGCTCAAAAAATTCAGGTAAATAGCATACGGGTATCCGCTATCATACGAAATCTTTTTACTTTTACTAATTATCCTGGATTTGATCCTGAATCAGGTATGGATCCAATGCCAAAAACTTTCACCCTGGGAATTGATTTAACCTTATAATAAATTTGAAAATTCAAGTAAAATGAAACGAATAATAAAAATATTAATCGCAGTTGCAATGTTTATATTTATGAATATTTCGTGCAACGACGACTTTTTAAAAACAAAACCATTATCATTCTTTGCTCCTGAAAATGTTTATCTAGACAAGGAAGGTTTTGAAACAGCCCTGGTCACGGTGAGGAAAAATTTGAATCAGGAGGAATTCTACGAAGCACTTAATCACTTAGATATGGATATTCACGGATCTGAAATGGGAGTCAGGCAAACAGCAGGAGATTGGAGGACGTTGACACCTTCAGGCTCACATCAGGGTGTTACAATTCTTCCAATTTTTACACGGATATATGGTTACATTAAAAATACCAATGTAGTTATATCTAGAATTGATGACATAACATGGGATGATCAGCAAGATAGAAATGAAATATTAGCCGAAGCTCTTTTTTACCGTTCGTATTGGTATTACCGATTGGTACACTCTTTTGGAGATGTTCCCTTCATCGGTTATGAAGTGGATAAGGCAAAACTTGACTTCAACACACATTCCAAGTTTGCCATTCTTAAAAAAATTCAATCTGACCTCGAATTTGCCGCAGAATGGCTTCCTGCAATCAGGTTAAAAGATCGTCCTTCGAAATATGCTGCATTGCATCTTTTGTCAAAAGTATATCTGATAAATCTGGAATTCAATAAAGCCATTGATGCAACCACAGAAGTGATAAACGGTCCATATGCCCTGATGCATGAGCGATTCGGCAAATGGAGAAATGATCAATTCCGTAATTATATCTGGGACCTCCATTGGCCGGAGAATAAAGCCTCACAAGAAAATACTGAAACTATATTGATAACCTTTGACAGGGCAGATGCTCCTGAAAATGCCAAAACTTCTGGTACCAATACCATGAGATCTCATAATGTTAACTGGCATGGACAGCTGGTTAGAGACAGTAAGGGAAAACGAGGAACAATCGATTTTAATCCGGATGGAACAAGAACACAGATGCAAGATACCCTTGGCAGAGGAAATCCTAATATTACGCCTTCACCTTACGGGACTTTCGATATCTGGAATGAAGGGGGCTATGGCGCATTTACGACTCCTGATCTCAGGAGGGCCAATTGTAATTGGATTGATTATCACCTGGGTGAATTAAAATACAACAATCCTGCATCAGTAGATTATGGCAAACCGTTTAATATAAATTACTTTGCAAGAATATCAGATTCACTGACAACCACTTTCCCATTTCCAATTTATAAAACATGGTACCCTCATGAGGAAGGATACAATGGTAATATCAATGGGGGTAATGGTGACCGTTATGTTTACCGTCTTGCTGAAACCTATCTTATAAGAGCAGAGGCTTACTACTGGAACAATCAGCTTGACCTGGCAGCAAATGACATTAATGTTGTCAGAGAACGTGCTAATGCTGTACCTGTCACACCATCGGATGTCACTCTTGATTATATTTTTGATGAACGAGCCAGAGAATTGTTTCTTGAGGAAATGCGGCATACAGAGCTGGTGAGGGCATCTTTAATAATGGCACAATTAAATAGGAATGGTTATAATTATGAAAATTTTGCTGAAAAAAACTGGTGGTATGACAGAGTAACTTCACATAGTAATTTCTACAAGGAAGGAGAGATAAGAGGATTGATATTCTATGTTGAACCACATAATGTTTTTTGGCCAATAGATATTACGGTGATAACTACAAATACACTGGGGATTATCAATCAAAATATTGGCTATGATGGTGATGAAAATAATATACCTCCTCTGGAAACTATAGAAGTAGAGTAGTTTCTTGCTTTCTGCATATTTACCAAATTATAAGCAATATTTTTTATATTTTTTTGCTACATAAAAAGAAAATATAGATTTAATAAATATTTGTTAAAACCTAAAATTTTAAATCCATGAAGCGTATA
>Ga0209163_1002035_pt1 | contig 18469 bp, 10 predicted proteins | sample MTBAKSrepl2MetaG_FD_187457 | JGI IMG/M metagenome (GOLD analysis project Ga0209163, IMG submission 187457) | Enrichment culture microbial communities om Arthur Kill intertidal strait, New Jersey, USA, that are MTBE-degrading - MTBE-AKS2 (Arthur... | ecosystem: Environmental > Aquatic > Marine >...
TGCCCGAAACCTTCAAGGCAAGCTTTCAGCTACCGGTGGATGACAGTGAAATGTATCTCAATCGGACCCATCCACTGGTTGAAGGTCTTTCCGATTATGTGCTCAACACGGCGCTTGATTCCGCTTCTACCGATGCGCTTGCTCGGCGTTGCGGAGTAATCCGCACCAATGCGGTTCAGCGCCGGACAATTCTTCTCTTGCTCCGGCATCGCTATCATCTGATCAGCACCTCCGATGGCCAGGAGATTTGGGCTCTGGCTGAAGACACTCAGATTGTCGGTTTTTTCGGCAGCCCCGAACGGGCGGAATGGATGGAAGAAGACGGGCTATCCTTTCTTCTCGAAGCACGGCCCAACGGCAATGTTCTGCCCGAGCAGGCAAAAAACGATATCCAGCGGGTAGTCGATGGATTTCCGTCCCTCTTGCCTCAGTTACATGCCTATGCTGAAAAACGTGCCCAGGAACTACAGGAATCGCACCAGCGGGTGCGCGATGCCTCTCTTATTCGGCGTTCCCATAAGTTGGATATACAACCGGAACTCCCACCGGACGTGTTGGGCATCTATATATATTTGCCGGCAGGAGGGATATAACCATGGCCAGCCGGACAAATATTTTCAATACCATTCGTTCCGAAGGGGCTATTTTGCCAGCGGATCTGCTGCAGCGAATTGCCTCCGGAGACAAAACTCTTCAAGGTTTACGGCCGGAAGATTATCACTTGGCCCCTGGCGAAAGGCTCAACGAAGCCGCCACCCGTTCGTGGAATCGGTTACGTGGAGTCTGGGAAACCTTCAAAAATATATTGGAGAAGCTTTCCGAAGAGTCCATCGGTACCACTGAGACCCGAGAGCGGTGGCTCACCGTACTTTTCCAGGAATTGGGTTACGGCCGTCTGCAAGCCGGCCGTGCTTTGGATATAGATGGCAGGACCTATCCTATCAGTCACCATGCCAACGAACCGATTGCCGTTCACCTCGTCAGTTTCCGTCAGGATCTGGACCGGCGCACACCAGGCCGAGCCGGTGCCGCCCGTGTTTCGCCCCACTCCCTGGTGCAGGAATTCCTCAATCGCCATGAAGAATATCTGTGGGGCATACTCTCAAACGGCCTGAAGCTGCGAATCCTGCGTGACAATGTATCACTGACACGAGTCGCCTACGTGGAGTTTGATCTGCAGGCGATGATGGACGGGGATGCCTATAGTGATTTTTTTCTCCTCTTTCTGCTCTGTCATCAGTCCCGGGTAGAGGTTGAACTTGTTGAATCCGGCAAACCGAGACCGCCGGAAACTTGTTGGCTGGAAAAATGGTACAACACAGCGGTTGCCGAGGGCGTCCGCGCCCTTGATGCTCTACGAACAGGAGTCGAAAAGGCCATTGAGACGTTGGGAGGCGGTTTCTTGGCCCATCCGGCAAACGGCGTACTTCGTGAACAACTTCGCAGTGGAGAGCTTACAACTCTCGATTATTACCGTCAGGTACTGCGCCAGGTCTACCGGTTGCTCTTTCTTTTTGTGGCGGAAGATCGCGATCTTTTAGCGCCCTCCGATACACCGCAGCAGATCAAAGAAATCTACAAGCGCTATTACTCTTCAAGCCGGTTGCGCGAACTGGCGGGCCGCAAACGGGGCACCCGACATGGCGATCTCTGGCAACAACTCAACCTGATCTTTGCTAAGCTTTACAGGGGATGTCCAGAACTCGGTCTTCCATCTCTTGGCTCATATCTTTTCAAGGCAGAGGCTACAGAGGCATTGAATAACGGCGCGCTTACCAATGTCGATCTATTGGCCGCCTTGCGTAATCTCTCATACACTTCAAAAAACAACGTGCTGCAGCCTGTTAATTACAGAAACCTCGGGCCTGAGGAACTTGGCAGCGTCTATGAATCCTTGCTGGAGATGCATCCGGATATCCATCTGGAAGCCGCCCAGTTTAAACTCAATGTCTCCGCCGGCTCAGAAAGAAAAACCACTGGCAGCTATTACACCCCGACTTCTTTGGTAAATTGTCTATTGGACTCGGCGCTTGAGCCGGTTATCGCCCAAGCTATTAAGGGGAAAAACTTTGAGGAGCAAGAACAAGCAATTCTTAACCTTAAGGTCTGCGACCCTGCCTGCGGCAGCGGACATTTCCTTATTGCCGCCGCCCACAGATTGGCCAAACGCCTGGCCGGTATACGAGCACGGGAGGAAGAACCGGCGCCTACAGCGATTCAGCATGCTTTGCGTGATGTTATAAGTCGCTGTATATACGGCGTCGATATCAATCCCATGTCTGTGGAACTATGCAAGGTCAGCTTGTGGATGGAGGCAATGGAGCCGGGCAAACCCCTTGCTTTCCTTGATCATCATATCCAGTGCGGCAATTCATTGCTCGGCTGTACTCCCGCATTGCTTAAGCGAGGAATTCCTGAAGAAGCCTTTAAACCCATTGAAGGGGACGACAAGGAATTCTGCTCGGTCTGGAAGAAAAAAAATAAAGCAGCCTTGAAAGGGCAGCACGACCTTTTTATCCACGACGAAGCAGAATGGAATTACCACAAAGCCTTTGAACAGGCCGTAAGACAGCTTGACACGTTTACCGATGATTCTCTCTCAGAGATCGAGCGAAAAGAATCCGCCTATCACGAATACCTCAATTCTTCAAGTTACCAATTCGGCAAGCGACTTTATGATGCCTGGTGTTCAGCTTTTGTCTGGAAGAAATTGCCATCGGAGGAGTTGCCCTATCCAATAACCCAACAAATTATCCGAGAAATGCGCCGCGATCCGCACCGCTGCCCTGGGTGGATGGCAAACGAGATCGACAGGTTGGCAGATGAGTATCAGTTCTTTCATTGGCATGTAGCTTTCCCTGAAGTGTTTCAACCAAAAGCAGATGATGAAATTAAGATCGATGATGCTACAGGATGGATTGGCGGGTTTGATTGTGTGTTGGGCAATCCTCCATGGGAACGTATTAAAATTCAAGAAAAAGAATGGTTCGCAGAAAGAGATCCCGAGATAGCGAACGCACAAAACACTTCTGCGAGAAGGCGATTGATATCTGAGTTAAAACAGAATGATGATCCGTTGTACTTTGCATTTAGGCTTGCATTACGTCGCGCAGATGGGGAAAGTCAATTATTGAGATCATCTGGACGCTACCCTTTGTGTGGCAGAGGGGACCTTAATACATACCCTCTTTTTGCAGAGCTAAAAAGATCTTTACTTAACTCGTATGGTTACGTTGCCTGTATCGTTCCTTCTGGAATTGCTACTGACAATACTACACAATACTTCTTTAAAGATTTATGTCGATCAAAATCATTAGTTTCTATTTGCGGTTTCATTAATGAGGAAATGCTGTTTCCTGCAGTACTCCATAACTTCAAATTCTGTCTTTTGGTCATGGCAGGGGAAAAAATCAAGGTCGATAGCCCAGATTTTGTGTTTAATTGCTACAATATTGAGCATGTTGCAGACAAAGGACGTCATTTTTCTTTAACTGATAAGGATATTGAACTTCTCAACCCCAATACAGGCACGTGTCCTGTATTTTTTTGGGCAAAAAGCGCTGAAATTACAAAATTTATTTATAGGAAAGTCCCTATCCTCTGTCATGATTCAATAGCCAACGAATGGGACATATCATTGTCGACAATGTTCCATATGTCTAATGACAGCAAATATTTTGAAATAGAGCCATTCGAGAACAGCCTCCCTCTTTACGAAGCCAAAATGATGCATCAGTTTAATCATCGATTTGCATCTTATGAGCATTTGAATGCGGGCGATAGAACACATATGCTCCCAGAGTGTGAAGTTTCTAAGTTAGAAGATCCTAATTATGTTGTATCTCCTTGTTATTATGTTGCTGATCATGAGGCTAAAAAGAGACTTGAAGGTAAGTATCCTAATCGCTGGCTTATGGGGTATCGTGAAATAACAAGTGCCGGACTTTATCGCACCACCATTTACTCAGCGCTACCGCTGTGTGGAGTAAGCAACAAGATTCCTCTTGTGAGTTTTGGTACAAAATCCATCCGATATGCGAGAATGTTTCTTGGGTGCATGAATAGCCTCATCCTTGACTTTTGTTCAAGGCAAAAACTTGGAGGAGCTTCATTTAGTTTTTTTATTAAAAAACAAATACCTGTTTTACAGCCATCAACTTATGACAAGGTTTGCCCATGGGACAATTCTCTTTCTCTCATGCAATGGATAGAAAGCCGGATTCTTGAATTGTGTTTTACCGCATGGGATATGGAAGCATTCGCCCAGGACTCTGGCATTGATTGCCCTCCTTTCATTTGGGATGAGGGACGCCGTTTCGAAATTCGTTGTGAGCTTGATGCAATATTTTTTCATCTTTACCTCGGGACAGAGCTTGACTGGGGTGAGCAGGGAAACTCAAAGCTTTTGAGCATGTTCCCTTTTCCCAGGCAAGCTGTGGAGTACGTCCTTGAAACATTTCCCATTGTAAAACGCAAAGATGAACAAAAGTATGGTCAATACCGAACGAAAAATCATATTCTCGAAATTTATGACGAGATGGCCGAATGTATGGCAAACGGTACCGAATTCAAATCATCACTCAATCCTCCCCCCGGCCCTCCTGTCAATTCAGATGGCAGTTTTTTGTCTATGTATCAATGGGACCGACATGATCTTCCGGCTCATATTCATCCACCACATTCTGACTGGGACGAATCTCTTCTGTCGGCTTGGTATTCTGTCTGCCAGAAACGTTGGAAATATTTAGATGACGATCAGATCTTCCCTTGGGATGGCCGTGAGGCTTATACGTACGCGATAATTCCTTATTTAGTGCAAGAATTGCCCGGGGAGAAATTTGAGTTTTATCGTGATGCGGCGTTACTGTCGGTACAGGTCAGCCATTGTGAAACCTTGTTGCTTGAGGATAAGACTCGCAGTGAATATCGCCAAATAATGAATGACATCGATTGGCTTGCTTTTCCATCCACACATCGAATTCATCCTTCTAAGATTCGTGAAACTCTTCAAAAGAAAAAACTCATCGAAACTGATCCAAGTTCCGGAGTAACAACAATTCTGCGTGAAACCAAATTTCCACCCTTGCCAAAAGCGTTGAAACCAATATTGCCTTTAGCCCTGAAGGCCGCAGGCAATTTAGATAAGTTACAGCGACAAGCCCTCGAAAAGTCTGAAGCCAGAAAAATATCTTTCACTGCGGATGAGATTGCCAAGGAGTTGAATTCGGTGATGGCAGCGTAAGGAGAGTCGGGTTGAACCAGGATAAAAAAGAAGAAATCAGCTCCCCACGCCTATGGATCAAAAGAGTAGTTCTTTTTGCTTCTCCTGAGAAGGGGGAAGATCCTATACGCGATATTTATTTCCACCGTGGTCTTAACATTGTTTGGGGAGTTGAATTGCCGGACGATGCCGGGACCAACGGCGCGCATCCTGTTACTCTTTTAGGTCATTCTGTCGGCAAAACAATACTCTGCAGGTTAATTCGCTACTGCCTAGGGGAATCCACCTTCGGAAATCCTGGCGTCATGAGCCGCATCAAGTACGTCTTCCCGAAAGGTTGGGTGGGAATGGAGTTGACTCTGGATGGTCAGGATTGGGTGGTGGTGAAGCCCATAGGTCTTTCCGGCGATTCAAAGGCAGCCCGGGCAACTACTGTTGAAAATATTTTTTATCGTGACAGCAGTGTGAATGAATACCGGCAATTCAATGACCATTTACAGAACGCCATGCTGTCGATGTTGAAGACAAATGCTCCTCCCAACACAGACAAACCGTATGAATGGAGGCAATTGCTTGCCTGGTTGGCCCGCGATCAGGAAGCACGCTTTCAGAGCCTCCATGACTGGCGGTCACCACGGAGCGGAGCAGAAAAACTTAAATTTGAGAAGCCGAAGAAGGAACACGCTCTTTATCTGATCCGTTTGATTCTGGATCTGGTACAGGACAACGAGTTGAAGCTTGCCCGGGAGCTTGCTGGGTCCGAAAGAGAGCTGAAATTGAAAGAGGATCATCTCGCCGAATTACGGCGTGCGCCCCAGTATAGCTTTAATGAACAGGGGAATGCACTTAAACGATTTCTGGGTTTATCATCGGAAAACGCGCTGAATGCTGATAAATATAACCTTACTTCACCGGTGTTTACCGCTCTCACAAAGATAAAAGGCAATATTTCCAGGTTTCAAGATGAAATCGAGGCAATTGACCGGAAAATATCACAAAAGCGTATATGGTTGGCCTCGTATGACGAACAACGCCATGTCTTTCTGGCTGTGATCTCCGCTACCCAGGAAGGAACTGAGTCCAGGGAAAAAGGGGAACCGGAAGATGATACTATTCAAAAACTACGGAAACTCTGCGGAAGGGATTGTATATATGGAGATGTGCCCTTTCTGCAGTGCTCATATGTAAAAGGGCGACTGGAGCAAGCGGACAAAATTATTGATCTTCGGAAAGCACGCGAAGATAAGCGGGTTGCGACCGTAACAGAAAAGCGGCTCAGCACAATCGAACAGCAGCGAAAAGACCATGACCAGATAGTGGCTCTCCTCAATGAACTGCGCCAGAAATTAAACAAGGATATCGCTGAGAAGAGAAGAAAGGAAATCGAGTTGGCAGGATACCGCGAAAAACTGCAACGTCTTGACAACCTTCTTGAACAATTCCAAAAAGCTCTTGATTTGCTTGAAGGTCGAACCCCAAACACCGAACTCCAGCAGGAAACCGTTAAAGTTAATGACCTCCGCGAAAGCATTGAAGGGCAAAAGAAAAAACTGCTGAAAACGCAGGAGGCCAATAAGTATCGGCTGAAGGCCATCGGCGAAGTTTATGATGGTCTCATTAAAGCTGCGTTGTCTGATACTTATTCCGGTGCTCTGCGCATGCCGAAAGGGGAATTGAGGTTCGACATTGAGGAGGAAGCCGGCCTGACGGGTGAAGCTGTCGAGACCTTGGCCTTGGTTCTTGCCGACGTGGCGGCGATGATATGTTCCTGCAAGGGTATCGGCCATCATCCACGCTTCCTCCTGCACGATAGCCCTCGGGAGGCCGATCTTGACCGTCACATCTATGATCGCTATTTGCGTTCCATGTGGGAATTGACCAATGAATATGGCGGCCAGGAACAAGCACCATTCCAATATATCGTCACAACCACAAGCAGGCCGCCAGATGAGTTGGAATCGGCTATTTGCCAACGTCTTAAAGCCCACCCACAGTCGAAAATGTTGTTTGGCCGCTTGCTGAAAAATCCTCCACTAAAAAAGCAGATTTCAATGTTCGATCAATCGGGAGAGGCAGAATAAACAAAATGAAACTTGATCAAGCAAATGAGGTGAAAGAATATTTAGTGAGGAAGCTCCCATCGTGCTAGAAAAATGAAAGGGACGCTGGTTCTAAAAGAACTTCCTCTCAACTCTTTTCGATATTATTGTGAGCCTAGCCAGTATAGCTATATACCCACTATAGCGATCCTAATCGCCAGGCCGGTGTTGCTTTCGCGCCTTTCCTCTCCTTTAGCTGCAAGCGTGCATTTGATTGACTGCCGTCGGCCCCCATTGCCACTCTAAGCTGCTTCTACACCACAAGACATTCAGTAAAACGGATGTTGAATACAAGATATCAATCGGGTATTTTATTATCGAGATAATTTTGATAGGTTAGCACAAATAAAGAAAAAATTTCTTCTCTAGATTTTCTAACAAGAGCAAACCGTGCCTAGGAAAGTATCCGGATCGAAAGTCCGGGGCAATTGGTGACAAATGGGATGCACCCCAAGGAACTATCGCCATAACAAATTGCGAGTGTGAACGTTATGCCCATGGATAAGCACTCAGCGAAACAATTATGCAAAAAACTCCTTAATAAGAAATTAGGGGGGTGGCTGCTTAAAAAATACATCGATCATGGGAAATCTGCTGTCGTTTTTTATGCCTCCAAAGAAAGGCAGAATGCGGCACTCAAGGTGTTTGACCCGGAAATCATTGATCGATATGGGAGGGATGCGCAACGGCAGCGAATTGAACGTGAACGATCACTAATTGGTAAGAACCATCCCAATCTCATTTGTGTGTATGATACAGGAGAAGATGATGGGTATATCTTTGTAGTAATGGAATATTTTGATGGAAATAACCTTGCGGAATCCCTATTGGATATTCCAAAGTCGGAGATACGGTCTATTATTTCGCAAATAGCTTCAGCAGCAAAATTTCTAGAAGATGCCTCTTTTGCTCACAGGGACATTAAGCCAGAAAATATAGGCATATCTCTGGATATGAAAATCATCAAATTATTAGATTTTGGAGTACTCCGCCCTTTTGACATTAGCAATGTGACCGATGAGGGAGACCAGCTGCATTTTATTGGAACCTTACAATATAGCCCCCCGGAGCTTCTCTTTCGCGAAGAAGATCAATCTATTGCCGCATGGCGGGCGATTACATTCTATCAAATTGGTGCAGTATTGCATGACCTATTGACGCGGAAGCCTTTATTTGAGGAATTTAAAAACCCTTACGCTAGGCTCGTTCGAGCTGTGGAAAAAGAAATCCCTCTCTTCCGCGACACAACAGCCGATGCGGATCTCCGTTTGCTTGCACAGAATTGTCTAGCCAAATCTTCTAACCACCGGCTCGAAACGGTCAAATGGGAGGACTTCTCAAAACCAGAGGTCACTGACCCGATTGAGGGAGCGCGAAGAAGAATCGCTCAACATAGGGTGGCAGCAACTCAAGTGACAAAGAAACAAACGGATAGAGAAGATTTACTCAGCAACCAAATATTCACCCTAAAAACTCGAATCTTTTCCGCAGTAGTAAATACAATCAAAATAGAGAGCTTACCACGCTATACCACAAAAATACCACGGGGATTGTCGAGTAACACCTATTTGCTGAGAACACTTTTCGAACCATCTGAAAAAGACGGTTTAATGTGTTATTTCGCACTATATTGCCAAGGAGTGGTCCTTGACCCCGTGGCAAACTTCTGCGAACTTTCTATTTGGGCATGCGGCAGTACCACCAAGAAAGCCATCCCATCGGAACCCGATTATAGCGTTCCTGAAAGTAGAAGGAAAATTGAGGGTGCACTCATCGAACAAGATATTAGATTGAATATTCATGAATCTCTGGTGTTTGCTTATGCTGAAGCACTTGACCTCAGCACAAAAGATCACAAGGCCATTCAGTGGCTCAACGTTGGGGGAGAGGGATGAGTTGGTGGCTCGACATAACCGATTTAGATGAAGACCAAAAAAGCATCATTGAATTGCCGCCAGCAGGTAATTATCTTATACTCGGTCCTCCTGGCTCAGGCAAAACTAACCTGTTATTGATCCGGGCCGAGTACCTGATTAGGACGGGCTACCCTAATCTGTTTGTGTTAATGTTTAATGAGCCGCTACACGACTTTGTTGTCCGCGGGGGTGTCCAATACGAAGTCCCTGCCAACAAGATCAGAAAGATGCTTTCTTGGGAAATCACTTTATTACGGGAGCATGGCGTTCCCTTTGATGATATCACCGAAGAGGATCTATTCGAAAGAAGGAAATTATTAGCAAACAAGGTCCTAGAATTAATTGAACGCAACCCAATGCTGGAACAGCATATAGAATGCTTGCTGGTAGATGAAGTACAAGACTGCATTCCTGAGGAGATAGAAGTTTTCTTTAAATGCTCAAAGCATGTTTGCTTTGCTGGCGATAATGCTCAAAGAATATATAGCAGCCGCGAAGTGGTTCCATTGATTCAGGACAGGGTAGAAACGATTGAGCTTAGGACACATTACCGCATCGGCCATGAGGTTTGCCGGGTTGCAGATGTCGTTGGCAGTTCTGCAGGTTTGTCTCCAATTCTGGATACTTGTAACTATAGAGGGCCAGAATCAAAAGCGCAGTTTTTGAAATGCAAAACAGATGAAGAACAAATTCGAAAAATAACCGAAGCATTAAAGGTCCAGTTGACGGCTTACCCTGAGGAACTTCTTGCCGTAGCTGGTCCCCGCAAGGCCGATCGGGATTATTTAAGAGACATGCTTGAAAGCACGGACCTTGCATCGCTCATTCTACCTCATCGGCGATCAGGAGGGGACGACCTTAACCAGAGGATATACATAGCTCATCTGCTCGAAATCAAAGGATTGGAATTCCGTACAATTCACCTTGCTCTCATGCAATATCTGCATCGTTTAAGAGAGAATCAAAAAAGGATTGCTTATACCGCAATCACTAGGGCAAAAACAACCGTTTCCGTCTATTTCACTGACAAAATTCCTGGTTATCTAGAGCAAGCCCAAGTGGTGGTCGAACCACCCAAGCCAAGACCTCAATTGGAGGATCTTTTTCCTAAGAAAAAAGGCAAGAAATGAGTTCATATTACTATTCGTTGGTTGCTCGGCGCGACTTTGGGGATCTCATTGCGGAAGAAAAATTATCGCGCCTCAATGTAGTTTCGGAGACGAAAAATAAGTTTCCTAAGCTTCCGTTAGATGGCAATCTAGTATTAGCTTTGTGGTCAAATTTTCCTCAAAAAAATCCACAGCTACCCCAGTTATTAATTTGCAAAGATGGCACGCAGGACGATTGGTCTGCATGGATAACTACTTTTGCCGCAAAAATACGTCCATTTAGTGCATACATGCGGTTAATGCCCTACAGCGATTTTCAATGGATCGAAAAAAAGGCACCAGCGCCTGAATTGGGTGTACTCACGTGGCCAGCAGCTGGACTCATTCTCGGAGAAGTTCTAGGGGCATCGGGCTTACCGGATAAGTCTTTGGACACATTACCGGCTACAGCGTTTACGAGTACTTTATCTTACGTTATGCTGCGAGCGGCAGCAATGTATCCTCACTTTAAAGAATGGACATCTCTTGTAAGGTCGTGGGAGTCCACCAGGGAGATAACCAACCAACGAGTTAGGTCGGTTGAAACTTCTGATATAGCTCGTGTCTGCGCCATTATAATTGAGGCCATGGGTCTCAAGGGAGTATCGAATATCTTTACCACAAGAGACAAGGAAGTACGTGAAGCTTGCCAGCACTTAATTAAGTCACCTAATAATGCTCCTCCAATATTCTCAATAAGCAGCATTTTTGATGATACTGAACATATGATGCACGGTTCACGGGAAGACAGGGTGGTTGCCTTTGAAAAGTTCCTCAAGATAATTGCTAATAATCCAACAATTGAACCGGAAATAATGTCGTTCATGGTAGGGTATCTTGCCAGCCGAATAGCCCCTGGGACGATCAGGCATTCAAGTGTCTTGAGTCAAGTTACTTCCCGTTATCCGACTGCCATGCTTTGGTATGGATTCTGCTCCGGATTCGCTGATACAACAAACTCCTTTCAGAGATGGAGCGTCGATTTTCCGTTAAGTGCTAGAAGGGTTACCCGGGAACTTCTTCGAGCAGAATCGGTCTTGAGTATCCCTTCGTGCGATATCGGCTACCTGGAATTGCTCGCACTTTCACGCACCAGCGAAGACCCTCTTGAAGGCCTCATCAAGACAACCCAAGGATCTGCTAATGTAGAATTGCTGCCAGACGTTTGCACTTCGGTCAATATTGTTTCAAAAAGCCCTATCGATTCTAAAAGTCGAGAATCGCGAGAGCGGGAAATACTTGCAACAATGGGGGAGCAAATCGAGCGTCTTTGCGAGACTTACAAGAATCTCCTCATTTCTGAGACTCCTAGTAAGAAGGCTGAACAGAGATCATTGTTTTCCTCCGGACGTAAGAAGAAGTAGCATTCTTGCATGACCCCCTCCCATAATTCCGTGACTACAAAAATGGAAACTTGACTTGTTGGAAGGAACTGCAGATATTAGGGAAAGGAGTGAAGCCCCGAAAATAAGGCATACTAAATGGCAACCACTTTAAAAAATGATACTGCTCATTGCCCCCATTGCGGTTTTGAATCCCACGATAATGAGCTATGCCGAGCTTGCGGTAAATTGATAGACGATAAGGCTTCCTCTAGTCGCCATGTTCAACTGTCCGGAATTTTTAAAGGTTTCTTTTCCTGGTTAACAAGCAAAGGGCTACAAGGAATTGATCACCAAGAAGTCTTCAAAAAAGATCCCATGATCGACCCGGAATTTTCTGCCTTGTCTGGGAATATTTTTAATGAAGAGGAAAAATAAATCCTTGCGCATCCAGGACTTCTATTTTTTATCACCAAGGGTTGAAGGTGATCCTTTGGGAACAGGTCTTGGGGCTGGTATGTTCACTCCGTCAGTCTCACGAGGCGGATCATCAAAATAGCCCTTCTCGGTAGGGCTCATTCCCGGGCTGTCTATAGTTCCTTTGAAAACATTTCCTATTCCTTCTGTTGCCATTCCGGTTGCCGTTGTCCGTATTCTACCTTCACCTTTTTCTTCACGCCTGTTTACATCGCGGAGGTGATCCGAATCCATTATAGTTTTTCCTCCGTCCGGACTTTCTAATGGCGTGTAATTTGTCGAGGAAGAGAGAGTGTTCGAGCTGATATCAGAGGTTATGGCTGACGCAGTGGCCGCAGAGGCTTCTGCCGTGGAACCGGTACGCGCTTTTCCTGCTTGAATTCGGCTCATTGTGCCATTAATGGTATCATGCACCTCATTTGCTGTGCTGCCCCAACCATAACCATTGCCACTGAGAAAGCCATTGACAATATCCTGCATATTGTTGACACCTTGGCTTCCCTGCTGTGTTAAATACTGGTTGAAATCAATTATTGTTCGCCGGATATTTTCAGGCGATTCGCTTCCATAGCGTTCGGTTGCATAATTTCTAACCAAAGCAGTTGTCAGGTCTGCACCATAGGATTCTGTGTTGGTTCTCAATTCTCTGGCATCCTTGAGAAATGAGTAAGCCTCTGATGCGCCAATCTGTTTAGCCAGGTTTGTCATATAATCTAGACTGCGGGTATCGTTAAAAGTCTGTTGAATTGATTCTGAACGTACTCGTGCCTGATCCCTGGCAAAAGCTCTGGAAGTATCCTCGGATACATCAAAGCTCACTCTTTCGTTGTCCTGTCCTACAACGGTGATCTGGCCCCCTCCGCTTATGATGTTTTTAAAGCCGGCTCCTATAGTAGTATTGAATCTGGTAAGGGTGCTTTCATTCATTGTGTGAACAAAACTCGACTTGTCATTAAATAGTCTTTGCCAGTTGCTTCTTATTGCATTGTCCAGTCTACTGGAATAGCTTCTGGCTTCACTGCTGGTCAAGCTGTCTTTTTGCATCTGCTGCCAGGTCATGTTCCAATGCGTATCACTTCCCAAGCGGGATGATGCAGCGGAAATCATCTGATGTTGGGCCATAGCGCCCACTGTGACAGGATTGAGGCCATTGACCGTGGCTCGGGTGGTTATTGTGTTGCCAGCATTGTCCAGGGAATAGGCTGCACTGCCTTGGGCCATATTATCCATGGCCACTCCGGTACCTTCGGCTCCAGTTGTCATAACAGTGGTGGAGCCGTCAGCATTCACTGTCTCGGACTTTATCCTGGTCCCGTGTCGATCCGGAGCAGTGGAGACTTCCACTGGACCCGTGTCTGTGCCGGCACGTACTCCGGCCGAGGCCATCATACTTGCCATTTCGCCATCCGATGCTCCGGCATCCATCTGGCCAGTTTTCTGCAAAACATTTCTGGTATTCATGGCAGCGCTATAGCTACCCACCGAACGATGCAGGCCCCATGCCTGGGCCGCGGCCATATTGGTAAACCGGTGTTCCGGCATGCCCTGCAACAAGCCGGCGGCCTGTACTTGCTGGTTCAGGGCGGCGGATGAGCCTTCCGGGGTAAGCAATTGGCCGGCTTGCGCACCAGCGGTCTGAGCAATACGGCTCAGATTTCCCGCGAGCAGGGCCAGGGCATGGCCGCCAAAACGGATCAGCATCATAGAGAAAAAACTAGCCAGCATGATACCGGCGGAACGGATCACCCCAAACATAGCCAATAACTTGAGCGATATGGTCGGGAAAGCAGCCATGGCATACACGCCAAGGCTTGATTGGCGCATATCCTCGAAGGCATAGGAGGAATAATCCATTGCCGCCCCGTGAATCACGGCATCGGTGATTCCCCAGGTGGTGAGAAAAACGAAAAATCCGAACATGACTGAAGCGGCCTTGCCGACAACCGGTGTGGGCAGAAAAAGCACCAGAAACGGGATGACGCCGATGGCAATGGCGGTCATGATTGCCCGCATGATGGGGATCCATTCGTTCATGGTCAGGCCGATCCCAAGTCCCGTGGCTGTTATTTTTCGATTGCTTTCCATGAGCATGGCTGTCTCGTAGTCATCCTGGAAATAAAAGTTGTAGAGGATCTCTGCAATCTGCCGCTGCTGGATGATCTTTTCAGGAGTGACCGCGGTTCCGGTGGTGAAATTGAGAGTGCTGGCAAGCAGGGATGTACAGGTGTTCATCTCCACCGCGCTTTCTGGGTTGAAATAAGCCTTGCTGCAGACCTTTTTGAGGGCTTCGTCGTAATTGAGCGGGTTGGCGTAGATTGGCTGCAGTCTGTTCCAGGCTTGCGTGCAGGTCATGGTAGTACCGGCGGGATTGGCGGCATCATAGTACACCGTGTACACCGCTGGATTCACTGCCTGGCTCAAGTTGCCGAGGAAATCGGTGGTATTGTTGCGCAGATCGTCAAGCGACAGGGTTGTCCCGGGCCGCATCAATTCAAAAGTAACGCAATCCTTGACGTAGCGGATCATGCTGGTCCTGACATAATTATCCTTGGGAGCGGAACCCTTGATCGACTCCAGTGTCTTGAATCCTATGCCGCCGGCAGTTGTCTGATACTGCGCATCAGGAGCTGCCGCGGTATCGATGATATCGACCATGCCTTTTTCGATCTTGTTGAGGAAACCGGCGGTAAAGACTATGGCATCCGGCACCTCGCCTATGGTCTGGAACCGGTTCAGGACCGGGTCATAGACAGTGATGCTGCCCTTGGGCACAAACAGGGCCAGGTACATGACCGCACCGAACAGTACCGGTACCGCCCATACCAGGGGGATAACCTTGGCGCCGGTAGCTGCCCGTGCCATCCAGGCGGCCGCAGCGGCAAGAAGACCGAGGGCGGTGACGACAAAGAGCAGTCCCTGGTATCCCGAATCGCTGAAAATGAGGGCGATTTTCGTAAAGGCCTGGGTAATCGGGTTGAAGCCGCCATAGGTATAGTATTCCATATCCAGGGCCAGAGCCGGCGAGGCCAGAAGAAGACTGAAGAAGGCGGCAAATGTGAAGGAGGACTTTTTCATGGGCTCAACTTACATCTGCAACCTTGCTGCGATGTCTTTGCCGTAGCGCCGGGTGATCTCCGCGGTCATCTGCAATTCTACCTTCTGCATATGCTCGAGGTATTCCATGATGATGGACATCTCCCGGGCCGATGCCACATAACTGGCTCGGGCAGAGTCCTGGAGTTGCCTGATCCTTCTGATCATGAGGGTAATATCCTGGTCCGCTTTCTGGGCAAAAATCACCGCAGCACAGTTTTCAGATGACTGGCCGGTTGCCGCTCCGGCCTTTTTCTCAAGCATTTCCTTAGCCTTCCGGGCAATAGTTTCCGCCCGGACGTACAGATCGGACAGCATCTGCAGGCTGTAGGCCTTGGCGGTGATATCGGCAAGACCGCTTATGACAGCATCCTTCATATCCGTTGAAACACTTGTCTTTAGAATGGGCAGGGCAGAAAGGGGATTGGTTTCCAGGAAAGTTCGCTCGGCCGGACTGAGAGCCGCTTTGTTTTCAATCTTGCCGGCAATACTGTTCAACGTATCGCTGACATATTGAACCAGGTCCCGATTGGCGTCGGTGATCTGACTGCAGAATCCTCCTGCATCCTTTGCGTATACATCGCCGTAGGCAAAGGACTTGATGTCATCGGGATTGTTTTCGGAACAAGGTGTTTCATAGGAGACCTTATAGGCATTTGCCGGGCCTTCAAGTTTCACGTCTCCGACCAGGCCGCGGATAAGATTGATATGGTCTGTCGGGATGCCCATCTTGCCGCCAACATTTTCGAGCAATGAGCCGCTGGCAAGAAAGGTAGTGGTTATCTCGGTGTTGCAACCACTGGTGACCCTGGCTACATCCCCAGATTGCGGGACGTTGTTATTGGCCTGGTCCTCCTTGGTGATGATGTCCCACATTTCGGACACGCCCTGGATCAGCTTGTTTTCCTTGATGGATGTGCCGAGCTTTTCTCGCATAACCTCGGAGGAATGAAACCCGTTTTCATCCATGACCACCCCGACCAGCTCCTTTGCCGCCGCACATTCATCCAGCTGCATGGAGTTGAGCTTGTCGGACAGGGCTTCGAAGTTTTTGATGGTGTTGGCGCATTGTTCACAGAGTGTTTTCAGGGCGAGGTCAAAGGCCACAGCGGCAGCACCGGACAGGATTCCCTGGAGCTTGTCGACCAGGTAATCAGAATTCATGAAAGAAAACCCACCCATGAATACGTCTATGCCGCCGCAACCGCTTTTTATACGTGGCAATTCAGCTGTCAGCGGGTAATCGTTATTATTCGGCCACCGGGTACTGAACCCGCCTCCCGAGTAATACCCCCTTTGCTGGCCGGAAAAATAGTTGGGCGAGGTTGTCGTTCGCTGTTCCAGCCAGTCATCGACCCATGCAGCCGAGGAAAGAGCTGGAAGCAACAAAAGGAAGACTGCGGCAAGGAAAGAATGAACAGTTACTTTGATTGTATCCACGGCTGTTTTCCTTTGTTGAGGATGGATGTCGGGTCAAGGGCGCTGCCTTTCTGAAAGTCATACATCAGGAAGTTGTCATTTTTCGTATCACCCTGCAGGTGCCGGATGGCCCGATAGAGTTTTCTTTCCAGCTCGGTCAAGGCGATGACGCCGGCAGCCACGGTCATGTATTCTTCCTGTCCTTTCTCGATGAGCAGCAAGGTCGGGGTGATAGTGATATTGAACCGGGCAGCGGCACTACTGTTTTGACTGATGTCCACCGTCTTGATCTGCCAGCCGTATTTTTCTTTGAAATAGGCCAGGATCTGCGCCTGCTTTTCGCAAAACCCGCATCCGGGTCGGGTAAAAAAGAGCAGGGCATGGTTATCCATGGCCCGGCTGATGGTCTGCTCGATTTCATTCTGCTGCATCCTGACCCTGGCAGTGATCCCCGGCTCCGCTGTCGGATATACCTGGTTGACCGAAAAGAGATCGGAGTATTTCTGCGTGACATACATGCTGGCATGGGTATAGGCCAGGGCCTTGCGCCGGGCGACATCCTGGATGGCCAGGTATTGCAGGATGTTTTTCTCGGTGGGGTACTGAACGGCTCTCTTCTGCAGGCCGTTCAATAATGCCTGGAAATCATCCGGATACATGCTCCAGAGCTCATCGATGGAATAGTTGTCCAGGTTCGGGGTAGGACGGGGTGACTGGGGCTGTTCCGGTTTGGCTTCCTGTTCTTCGATCTTTTGGGGAGGGTCTTCATACCAGAACCAGCCCTGCCTGGTATTCTGGTAGAAGCGATTTATGGTGTCTTCTCGATGGGCGATATCGGCAGCCTTCGCACCGGTTATGGAAACCTGCAGGCAGAGGACCAGGCACAGCCACCGGGCGCAAGCCGGATTTTTACCAGAGCGGCAGTGCCTTATAAAGGATGTCATCGGCATGAACAAAACCAAAATACCTGGAGTCAAAGCTACGCGGGTTGGACCCGATCATGAAAAAGTTGTCGTCCGGCACCGGGCCGTTAAACTCGAATTGCGGCAAGGGTCGTCCCTGGCTGTCCTTGTTCAGGGCGAGGCCCACTCTTCTTTTATTGCAGGAGAACAGCCTGTCCGCATCACTTGTCAGGATCTGACCCGGACCGCATCCGACTTTTTTGATCAGGCGATCATTATCCTTACTCAGCCCTTGCTTGACGAAATCCATATCCCTGTGCCTGAACACGAGGTAATCCCCGACCCTGATCCTGTTCGCAGGAACAAGGAAGAACACCCTGTGTTGAAGCGACGAGCTGGTGGAGACGATGATCCGGGCAGGCAGCCAAGCCCCGACCAGCAGGGCGGCCAGGATAACCAGGGCAATCGTTTTCTCCCGGCTGCTGAGTTTCCGAAACATTTTCCTGTTTCCATCATTCGACACGGATTTCGTCCCCATTTTTCAGCACAACCTCTTTCAACACGATGACATGGTTCGCCCCGGAGGCCTCCCTGTTCAGGACCTCTTCCATCCTGTCCAGGCTCGCTGTCCACTGGTCTTCGGTGATCTCCCCGGCAACGAGCAGGGCCTTTTGCGTTCTGAGATATCCCTGCAAGTCCAGGACCTTGATTTTCTGCGCATACATCCTGTCATAACAGGCAACCACAAGGGCAGCCGCTATGAGGGCTATGCCGATCACTTCCAGGTATCCCGGACCTTTTTTGGGCCCGGGGTTGTTTTGCTCGCTCACTGTAGTCCACCCCTTAGTTTGCGAATGAGCTTGTCCAGGTTC
>Ga0209163_1002043_pt1 | contig 18358 bp, 13 predicted proteins | sample MTBAKSrepl2MetaG_FD_187457 | JGI IMG/M metagenome (GOLD analysis project Ga0209163, IMG submission 187457) | Enrichment culture microbial communities om Arthur Kill intertidal strait, New Jersey, USA, that are MTBE-degrading - MTBE-AKS2 (Arthur... | ecosystem: Environmental > Aquatic > Marine >...
GATGAACATTGTGCCAATTGAAATTTTATATTTGGGTATTCTTCTGGTTGCCATTTGTTTCGTATTCGTAATATTAAAAAGACCCATCTACGAGGCAATGCTTTTTGGCTATATTGTAATGGTCGTAGTGACAAAGCAATGGACAAATATATTTGCTTTTATAAAAATGACATCAACGAATACCTTATTCTATGCCATCGTGGCATTCCTTGCGGTTGCGCAGGTTTTCGGAGGGACCAAAGTCATTGACAAAGTCATTGAAATTGTCCTTTCCATTTTCGGCCGCTTCCGCGGGGGAGCAGGCTATATTTCTTTAATTGGTTCCACGTTCATGGGTGCATTGTCAGGATCCGGTGCCGGCAATGTGGCTGCTACAGGTGTTTTCACGATTCCTGCCATGAAAAAGTCTGGATTCCCTTCATATCTTGCTGCAAATGTAGAAATGTCCGCATCAACCATGGGTAATATGATTCCTCCTGCGGGCGTCATCACTGCTGCGTTCGGGACCCTGGCTGTCTTTGCCCCGGATTATACGATGTCTGATTTTTGGATCGTGGTCTGGGGTATTGCCCTTTGGTTCATTCTTCAGCGTGCACTGACTCTTTATTTCTTCTGCCGTTATTATAAAGTAGCTCCGATGGCAAAAGAGGACATCCCGAAGTTCTCGGAAAGCTTTAAAAATGGCTGGAAAGCGCTGATGATTGCAGTCATCATTTTCCTTCCTTTTTATCTGGACTCCAAGTTCAAGACCACTTTCTTTACGATGCGTCTGGGCACCGGCGCGAAAAACCTGTCCAGTTGTGTTCTGTTGTTCACACCGGGCCTTGCGGCTCTGTATGCTATGCTCATCGCCCGCAAAGACTGCAAAACAACTCCGAAGGCAATCGCTTCGATGTTTGCAAAATCGGTTAAGAGCATTGTCCCTGTCAGCGCTACCATTTTCTTTGCCTATTGCATCAGCAATCTTTTTGAAACCCTCAAGGTTGGCTCGACCATCGGAGAATTTGTAAGCTCGTGGGGCCTTTCCTACGGTCTCTTAGTGTTCATCATTCCACTGTTTTGTGCGATTCTCGGCATGATCATGCCCGGCTCCTCTCAGATCGCTATCTTTGGCACCGCGTTGATTTCCATCATGGTTGGGGCAGGCGCCAATCCAATCCTGATTGCTGCAATCTTACCCGCCATTACCGGCGCAATGGAAGGCATGACGCCGCCTTTGGCGCTCTGCATGTACACAGCAATGGGCATTGCGGACTCCCCCATGAAGGAAACAACAATCAATTGTTTGATCTGGGTTGGTCTGCATTATTTGCTTTCGGTTACTGTGATGCTTGGAATCCTTCCAATCCTCGGACTTTAAGGAGGTGCCGCATGAATAGAGAAAAATTGACAAAACTGTGTGAAACCATTTTCAGCTGGGGGTTATATTTTTGCCTGATTGCCGGGGGATTGGCCTTCTTTGGATTCCTCACTGCAATCATCATTGGCGGCGGTGCGGATTCAACCGCTCAACAAATGGCAACTTTTATCCAGAAACAATATTTCCCAGTCGTGATCCGATGTGCAGCTGCAACCATTGGTATCGGCTTGATTTCGATGTATTTAGGAAAGGTCCAGGCACTTTCTCTGGCAACCGAGAAGAAGGAAGCTGAGGAAGAACTGGCCTCGATCAAGCACAATTAAACCGTTTAGCAGAAGACTTGGGATGTCATCACCTTTATAAGTAAATACACCTTCCGAAGAGTGGGTATAGTCGTTGGGAGTCCATCGTCTATACCCACTCTACACTAAATCGTGGAAAAGTTATGAAGAAAAAGATCATATTAACGATTATATTTAGTTTTTGTCATTTTCTTGCATTGAATGCTTCCCGGCCATTTCTTTCTCTGCTGGCCTCCAACCTTGGGGGCAATGCCTTTCAAATTGGTTTGGTATGTTCATTGTATAGTGTTATCCAGATGCTGACCGCGTTTTGGAATGGCCGGTGGATTGAACGCTATGGACATAAGTTGATCTCCTGTATAGGAGCTGTCCTTCACATCATGGGTATTTTACTGTTGGTCAATGCGAAAAATCTATGGATTGCCGGCGCAGGCGCTTTAATTTCGGGACAATCCCATGGAATGATCCTTCTATCGTGCCAAAGCATTCTCACCGGCATTGAAGAACCGGCACAGCGCAGCCGGGCGATCGGGTTTTTTTCTTTTGCAAATTCCGTGGGAGGATTTTTGGGCCCCTTTTTGGGTGGCTGTTTTCATGAATTATATGGCATTGGAAAGGGCTTTTGGGCAGCCGCTGCGATGGCGGTTCTGGCGGCTGGATTATCGGCGGCGCTGCCTAGCATAACGAGGGATCATAAAAGCAGGCCTTCCAGTCTGGAAGACTTGCTTCTCAATAAACCAATCATAAAAAAAATCTTTCTTAGCGGTGCAATTTTCTTTGCAACGGATGTATTCACGATTTATTTGTCGCTATTAGGCAAAGAACGTGGATTATCCATTTCAGCGATCGGGATCATATTCAGCGCAAACGGTATGACACAAATGCTGGGCCGGCCTTTTTTGGGGATGCTGTGCCGCCGGTTTGGCAGTACCAAAAGCCTTTTTTTCAGCCTCATGGTCAGTGGCTTGGGATTTTTGGCAATCAGTGCCTCCTCCCGCTTTCTGTCGTTTCTTATTTTATCCATGATGGTTGGTCTTGCGGTGGGATTAATGAATCCCCTTACGCTGCTCACCGTTTCTGAAGGCGTTGCTCCAGGAGAAAAAAATAATGCTTTGATCCTGAGGATGATATCCAATTATGGCGGACAAACGGCAAGCCCGCTGATTTTCAGCGTGTTAGCCTCCATCGCCGGTTATGCGCCGGTATTTGTAGCCGGAGGTGCATTGCTGCTCGTTTATACTCGAATGGTTCAAAGCATGTCAGAATAAGTCATTATTCTTGATCACCGTTGATCTTCGATATTCCATGGGGTTATGAGAGGAAGAGATAGTCTATATAAAGGTGTAAAAATAATGAGTCATTCGCTCAAGACCTCGGATATGATGGTGTTACCAAGCAACATCAAATCGAGAGGAGATGAACTCATGGCTCTATTCAATATTTTACTGGAAACAGATCTCTTGCTCGGCCATTTTTCATAGGGCGGCCGAGATGATGTATTTTAAAATTACTCGAAACAATCCTCAATCAAGTGCTTCTGACATAATCATCGGAGTAGTTATTGCTGCTCCCTATGAACGCACAGAAGACTGTACAGCCCATCGAAACAGCTTCTGGGATAGAGATCTAACGCCCCGGATCGGGACGATCACGCTGCGCGTTCCATGTCACAGAAACGGTAACTTCAGCACATCGATGTTCGCGCGCTATCAGCGAAGAGAGCAAGCGCTTGTGCAGGCCATGATCGATATGGTCTCCAACTTGTTTCAACGATTGGGTCCTGTTGTGGATACCTTCAGAAACCGCCCGTTGAACAACCGGTATCCTTTTCTCGTGGCCGATGCCATCTACCTCAAGGTTTGTGAGGATGGACGCGTTCGTTCCAAAGGATTGCTGATTGCCGCTGGAATCAACGCGGATGGGTGCCGTGAAGTTATCGGCTTCCAGATTGCCGACAGCGAATCAAAAGCAAGCTGGGGAGATTTCTTTGCTGAATTGAAAGAACGCGGCCTTGAGTCCATTGATCTGATAACCTCCGATGACCACAAAGGTTTAGTTAAAGCCAACCGCAAGCATTTCCAGGGTGCCGCCTGGCAGCGCTGCCAGACGCACTTTTCACGCAACGTTCTGGACAAAGCCCCCAAAAAGCGCCAGCCGGAACTGCAACAATCCCCGAATCGAATCTACAACGCCAAAGACGAAAAGGAAGCAAGACGGCTACTCACGGAAACTGTTGAAGCGTTTGCAACCGACGCGCCCAAGGCGGTGGCAGTTCTTGAGGAAGGTTTTGATGATATCATCGCCGTCATGGGCTTGCCGGAGAAATACCGGCAAAAGCTTAGGACCTCCAACGGGCTGGAATGTCTCAACGAAGAGATACGTCGCAGAGATCGGGTCATTCGCATTTATCCAAATGAGGCATCCGTAATCAGGCTTTTCGGCGCATTGCTCATTGAGCAGGATGAACGTTGGGTTACCGGTAGGAAGCATCTCGATATGCAAGCTTACTATGACGCATCAACTAAGCTAAATAAATCGGATCAGGTGGCAGTCTGATTGGCTAATGACCGGGAAAAGTATTTGTGCACGAATAAGAACTTGAAAACGAACGCCATACTCCTTTTTTTCGATATACACAACAAAATAGGTTACACGTAATTATAAATACGGGAGAAAAATTCTATACACGTAACCAAAAATGTTGTAAGCTTTAAGATATTATTTGAAAATACAAAATATTTGACAAGTGAGGACAGAAATGACTAATTTACATCTAAAATTCACAGATAATAAGATGTATTACACTGAAGGAAGTCTTCATCAAATCCACCAATTGATTTTCGAAAATATTCATGACGCAATTGCAATCTATTCTCTCGCAGATTATTCAAGCAAGTATACTAATCTGACGACATCAAAGATTTTAGGATATACAAAAGATGAATTGTCAAATATGACGCTTTTCGATCCGATTCATTCGGAAGATAGAGTCTGGATGCAGAATAAGTTAAAGTCGACCTTTACATTGGGGCATTTTAAAAATGAAGTGCGATATTTGAGGAAAGATGGCATTTCTATTTGGCTGGAGGTCAAAGGGACAGTTTCACAGCATGAAAATGAAGAAGGGGTATTGATTTGTACATTAAGGGATGTCTCAGAATATAAGAGGGTGGAGAATCAACTCAGAAAAACCCAAGAAGAGCTTGAAACTCTGGTTCGTAAAAGAACGGAAAAACTTCTGAAGGTCAATATAGAACTAGAAAACAAGATTAAAGAAATGAAAGAATTTGAAAACGCTTTAAGAAATTCTGAAAATTATTATAAGACAATGTTTGAAAACAATGGCACGGCGACGGTATTAGTGAACAAAGAATTGAGAATCATTGCAGCTAATTACAAGGCCGAACAACTCACCGGATATAGTAGAGAAGATTTGATAGGACTAAATCCTTTCGAAAATTTTGTAACAGAGGAATATTTGCCGATTGTTAAAAATAACTATGTTCGGCGTCAGGTTGATCCACGGAATGCTCCTCAGGATTATGAAATTGAGTGCGTTGACGCCAACGGAAAAACAATGACGGTCATAATGAATGTCTCGCCGATCCCTGAGAGTGAGAATATGGTGGTTTCTATCCTTGATATTACTGATCAACATAGGTATCAGGAGGAAGTACAATCAAGTGAAAGGCGTTTTCGAACTCTGTTTGAAGATGCTCCTTTTGGAATTGGAATCAGCAGAGATGACAAGGTGCTTTTTGCAAATCGCGCTTGTAGGCAAATGTTTGGTTATGATGAAAATACGGATATGGCAAATGTACCAATTGAAAAATGTTTTATTAGTATTAGCAGCGATGAGAGTAAATCAAAGTCGAAAGAAAATAGTAGTGACTTAATACAAGGTAATTCCCTTGAAGTAAAAGGACGCCGCTTTAATGGCTCCACATTTCCTCTGTATATTCAGTACGATACGATCAGCTTAAATGATGGGCCGGCATACTTGTGTTTTTTAAAGGACATAAGCGTGCAAAAGAAATCCGAAGATAGAATCAGGCGCCAGATCAATGCTCAAAACCTTCTATTGGAGATAGCCAAGGAATTTACATTCACGTTGTCTGATGACATCGACTTAGCGATTAATCTAGCATTGAAAAAAATTGGAGAATTTGAGAAGACCGATAGAAGCTATATTTTCCTTTATTCTAATGATCGAAAAACAATGAGTAACAGCCATGAGTGGTGCGCTGAAGGGATTATACCTGAGATTCAGTTAAATCAGGCTTTGCCGGTGGAATGCTTTCCATATTGGATGACCAAGCTTAAAAAATATAAAAATATCTGCATAAACAATCTCGATGATTTGCCCAAAGATGCCGCGAATGAAAAAGAACATTTGGAAAAACAAGGCATACAATCATTGCTCGTAATACCGATGGTCTATGACGATAAACTAATCGGTTTTATGGGGTACGACGCAGTCCGCATAAAAAGAGAGTGGACTGAAGATAGTATTGTTATTTTGGAATTTGTCGCACAAATCATTAGTAAAGAGTTGCAGAGAAAGGCGAACGCCGAAGAAATTGAGTCATCAAAGAACTATTATCAGACAATATTCGAAAACACTGGTGCTGCCACGATGATTATTGAAGATGATATGACTATTTCGATGGCAAATCAAAAATGTTCAGAACTTATATCAATCCCAAGGGAATCGATCTTAGGCTTGAAATGGACGGGTTTTATTCCTGAACATTTACTCCCCCAAATGAAAAAGAATCATAGGTTACGAAGAATGGACACTCAACTTGCCCCTGATCGATATAAGACACAGATCATTACAACACAAGGCCACAGAAGGGAAGGGATACTTGAGGTATCAATGATTCCGGGATCAAAAAAATCTGTTGCGACATTTATGGATATGACGGATTTCACCAGAATGGACCGCGCCTATAGTTCAATCAGTAGCGTTAATATAGCAATGATTCAAGCTGGTTCTGAACGGGATCTACTTGAAACTGTATGCAAAATGATTGTGAAAAAGTGCGGTTATTGTTTGGCGTGGGTCGGATATGTTAAAGATGATGAATCGAGAAAGGTTGAAGTGATAGTAAGCGCTGGCAATGACCGGGGATACACAGACCGATTAGATATTGCATTAAGTGATCCTCACCGGAGTAACGGACCGACAGGTCGAGCCATTAAACTTGGTAAGTCGATCATCTGCAAAGACTTTCAAACAGATTCGAAGGTGGCATATTGGGCACCTGATGCAATAGAACGTGGATTTAAATCTAGTATAGCGATTCCTTTGAAAAATCACAGTCAAGCATTTGGGGCAATTAATATTTACTCAACTGAAAAAAACGTATTTAATCAAGAAGAAGTAAAACTCTTATCAGATATGGCAAATAATCTATCCTTTGCGATAGTCTCTTTACAAACACGAGAAAATCTTAAGCGGGCAAACGAAAAGCTGGAACAAAACTTAGAGAAGATGCAAAGACTATTACTGCAGTCTGTCACATCTCTCGGTAATGTTATTGGGATTCGCGACCCATACACAGCAGGGCATCAGAAGAAAGTCGCACGATTAGCAGTTGCAATTGGGCATGAATTAGGTTTACCAAAGGATAAGCTTGATAGCATTGAGGTCGCAAGCAGTCTTCACGATATTGGGAAGCTTAGCATACCAGGTGAAATACTGAATAAACCGGGGCATCTGACCCCATTGGAATTAGAAATGATTAAGACCCATACCAATGCGGGTTACAAAATTATCCGAGATATCGAATTTCCATGGCCAATCGCGGATATTATTCTGCAGCATCATGAAAGGATGGATGGATCTGGATATCCCATCGGATTATCTGGGGAAGAAATTATGTTAGAGTCTAGGATCATTGCGGTTGCTGATGTTGTTGATTCAATGGCGACCCACCGACCGTTTAGGGCGGCGATGGGTATCAAAAAAGCCCTAAGCGAAATTGAGACCAATAGAGGAAAACTATACGACGCAAGGGTTGTTGATGCGTGTCTTCATTTGTTTAGAGAAAAGAGATTTAGGCATAGTTAAGTTCAATATAATTATAAACCCCAAAATTGCGATCTCTTTTTTCAACGTGATATATATACAAATAGGAGAGTGAGCCATGAGTAATAGACTTCCTGATATTCGCAAAAGAGTTGGGATCAGGCAGGGGGATCTTGCGAACAGTCTTGGGGTTTCGAGACAAACAATATGTTCAATAGAAAAAGGACATAGGGATCCATCTATAATACTCGCATATAAGATAGCTAAATATTTCGGAATGCAGATTGAAGATATTTTTATATTCGAAACATGACAGACATTGTGGGACTTTTAAGTGCCGCTTTTCTTGCGAAGGACATAGTCAAATGCTATGATACTATGGGTGTTGAGGATTGGAGGCCATATCGGTTTCCCGGAGGCTTGACCAATAAGGCAACATACTTCTATCGAAGGCATTATTAGCTCATCAAATGATTGATCGAGTGCTTGTTATGCAATAACAAATGGTATTTTCAATAAGCAATAAAGCATATATAGTTAAACATAAACAGCAGTTGCTTTTCAACCGAGTTCTGGCGACGACTGAACCTAATCATCAAAAAATAGCATGCAATATTAAAGGGGATGACTTGTTTTGACGGTTGATAAAAACGCGCCCATTGGAGTATTTGATTCGGGCGTAGGCGGCTTGACCGTGTTGCGGGAACTCGAAAAAGCGATGCCGGCCGAATCATTTATATACTTCGGAGATACGGCCCACGTTCCCTATGGTGCAAGGAATCCGGAAGAAATTAAAAAACTGGCGATCAGAATTGGACGATATCTGGAGAAGCAAGGTTGTAAAATGATCCTGATTGCCTGTAATACCAGCACGGCACTCGCCCATGATCTGCTAAGCCAAGCCTTATCCATCCCGGTTATTGGAGTAATCGAGCCGGTGGTGGACAAAGTATGTGCTCAGTCTCTCCATCTTGCCGAAAAAGAAGCTCTGATGAACGACGGGATGTCCCCTGTGGGTGTGATCGCCACACAGGCAACGGTTAATAGTAGCGCCTATCAGCGCATGTTCAAAAAAAAATCTCCAAATCAGACCATTCATTTGGTTGCCTGTCCAACCTTCGTTCCACTTGTGGAAGCTGGTATTACGGATGGCTCCCGGGTGGAAACCGCTGTAGATGCCTATCTTACACCTCTCAAAGAAAAGGGGATCCGTACGCTGATTCTGGGTTGCACCCATTACCCTTTTCTATCATATCCTATCCAACGTTTCCTCGGAGATGATGTTGATATCCTGGACCCCGCTATTGAAACCGTACAGCGAGGCAAAATCATTCTCGCCAAACAAGGCCTCTTAGCGAATGGACAGAAAGTGATCCGACGTTTTATCTCAAGTGGCAATGCAGATGATTTTCAGAAAGGGGCGTGCCTTTTTTTGGATCATCCCATCGAACAAGTCGAACAGGTTGTTTTGTAAGCAAGGACTAAAAGCGGATCATTTTGAGCAGCTGTCTGCACATAGAAGAATATTGAATTCCTAATGGAAACAAGCGGAAACCTCCCGTATTGGCTTGCCATTGACCGGAAAATGAATCCTGGCTCTTCATTAAGGAGCAATCCGATGGGATGCTTAATCCGCATATAGGGAAAGAGCAGGTTGTGCTGAAACTCAGATTATAGAAATAGGGAATTGTCTATTTTTCATAACATGTGTTAAAGTATCTCTATGATGATAATAACTTCTAAAACATCGAAAGGCGGCCGACCATGATCGATACTCGTTCAGCAAAACCGTATTATATACAGATTGCGGATACATTAATGGAACAAATCAATACAGGTGTATATAAACCGGGAGATAAACTCCCCTCAGAAAAAGCCTTGTGCAATGAGTATGGCGTCAGTCGAATCACGGTCCGGCAAGCCTTAAACATGCTGATCCAGAAAAACTTGGTTTCTTCAGTATTTGGGAAAGGGACTTTTGTTAAAGCGCCGGAAATCACCCATGACTTGAAAAGGATCATCCGATTTGGCACGGCCCTTCAGCAAGAGGGGTTGACGGGATTCACAAAGATATTATCATTCGTACCAACCGTAATACATGATGCGGCCCAGAAACAACTAGGACGTGCTATTTCCAATCTGAATCTGATTGGTTACGTTCAAGACACACCTGCTGTTTTCTATAAATCTTATATTAGGGAAGATATCAGCCAGCGTATGTATGAAGCTGCCATGGAAATTGAAAAGGAGAAAACTGCCTTTTCCTCCTTTGACCTTTATGACAGGATGGGTATCCACTTGAGCGGGGTAGACCAGACCATCAGTGCAGTGAATGCTGATAGCAATCTTAAAAAGTTATTAGGACCTATGCCCTCAGACGCCTTGATCGTGCTGGAATCGGTTTTTTACTCAAGCACGGGAGAGCCGATTGAATATAAAATTGGTTACTACCGTCCTGATATTTATATTTTTAAGCTGAAAAGAGATCTCTGATCCCCTTCCTCATCAAACAGGTTATTCGATTTCCATCCATCAAAAACCCGCAAAACCTTCTCAACTGATATGCTCCCCTTTGGGTAGACACCTGAAATAACAAAAATTCAGGACTGCACAAAGGGGGGCATTTCTATACTCCCTTGGAGATAATCTGGCCAAATCCCATTGGTATCGCTCGATGTTGTAATAATCAGTCCAGTCGCTGATTGCCCGGTGAATTTCTTCAAATGTTTTGCACTGGGAAATATCAATTTCGTCTTTCATGTGACCGTAAAAGGATTCCTGCGGAGCGTTATCCCAACAGTTTGCCTTTCGGGACATGGACTGTCTCAGTTCACTGTCTTTTATTAGCTGGATAAACTTAATACTTGTGTAGTGTGCCCCTTGATCCGAATTAATGAGGGTCTCGGTTGTCAGAGAGATACCATGATTTTCAATGATCTGGTTCACGGTTTCCAGAACGAAATCGATTTCGAGGGATTCGCTCAGCACCCAGGCGAGCAACTCTTTGGTACAGGCATCGATGATTGTAGACATATAGCACCGTGGTGCCTTCCCGTTAATGATGTAGCTAATATCCGTCAGCAGAACCGTACGAGGACCGTGTGTTTCAAATTCCCGATTCAGTAGGTTAGGGGCAACATTGCTGGTTCTTAGTGCTTTAGCCATTCTTCGGTACGGATTTGCTTTGCGGATAGGACAGCGAAGGCCATATTTGTTCATTAAACGTCGGATCTTTTTAATGTTCATGTGTTCAGGAGGGTCCATATGAAGAAGCCGCATGTAAATACCTCGGGCCCCCTTGTCATAACCACGAAAACGGTAAGCCTCCAGAATGATTAGGAAAGCCTTGTGATCTTGCTCTTCACGTTGTCGTCTGAGGTCTGCCGTTTCAATGTAATGGTAATAGCCGGACCGCGAAACACCGGCAGCAGCGCACAGCCAGACAATATTCAGCAAGTTGTTGTCTCGCTGGGTCATCTCACGAATGATTGCATACTTGGCAGATGCAGGGACATTCATGATTCCGAACCCTCCCGGCTTAAAGATACAATTTTTTTTTAGAAACTCTATTTCCTGATCTTTATATGCCAGTTGCTGCTCAAGATACTTTACTTTTGCATCTGGATCTGTGTAGTCTTTGAGATATGATCCGTAGGTTTGCAAGTCTCTGAACCCTTTTCCTGCACGGACTTCATTCCGGATCATGCTCTTCAATCCATTTAGACGATATTCGCCGAGGATGTCCGGATCGATGCCCAGCTCGATAACAACATCTCGCGGCCCTTTTCCTTCCTGTATTGATTTCCAAAACATCTCCTTAAATTTGGCCGAGAAATGTATCATACTAGGACTTACCTCCAAAACAAAATGGCTTGCCCGGAGATGATTCATTTCTTCTTCAGTTAATTTTTTGTTGGCCATGCGGCATTCCTCCAATTCGGTTCAGTTTTATTCTATTACCTGTCTGAACTGGAGTCAAAACCGCCACTTGCCCGAAATGAAGGGTTTTTAAAACCCCTGCTGTCCATTTTCTAGGGTATATTTTACACCCCCGCACCAAAAAACCCGCAAAACCTTGTCACCCAAGGCCTGCGGGTTATTTTTCGTGGAGCTGATGATGTGATTTGAACACACGACCTGCTGATTACGAATCAGCTGCTCTACCGACTGAGCTACATCAGCAAAGAGGATTTGCACAAAAAGTATCATACCATAATGGTATGAGACGGTCAATATCGGTAGCGGGAAAAAGTGCGATCCCTGCCGATAGACGGCATCAGGCCTGCAGCTGCTTCAGGATGCGGGCTTTGGCCTTATCGATATAGTGGTAGATTTTTTCTATATCCATCGTCAGGTACCGGCCATCCCGATACAGGATCTTGCCGTCCACCATGGTCAGACAAACGTCGCTGCCGCTGGCGGAATAAACCAGGTTGTTCAGCAGATTGTGGATCGGCTTCATGTTGGGCTGGCTGATATCCATAACCGCGAGATCTGCCTTGTTGCCCACCTTGATGGAGCCGCAGTCCTCCCGGCCCTGGCCTTTGGAGCCATTGAGGGTAGCCGCTTGGAAAGCCTCTGCCGGGGTAATCACCGTGGGATCTCCGGATCGGTTTTTATGCAGCAGGGCGTGAAGCTTGATTTCTTCAAACAAGTTCAGGCTGTTGTTGCTGGCGACGCTGTCGGTGCCCAGCGTCACATTGATGCCGCGGGACATGGCGTAAGGCACATCGCAGATGCCGCTGGCCAGCTTCAGGTTGCTGACGGGATTGGCCGCCAGGGTGACGCCTTTGCGGGCCAGGATCTCAAAATCCTCCGGCTCCAGCCAGACGCAGTGGGCGGCGGTGGTGGGATTGTCGAAGATGCCCAGGGATTCGAAATATTTAGCCGGCGTTTTGCCTTGCCGCTGGGTTTTGCAGTTTTCGTGCTCGGCTTTGGTTTCGGACAGATGGATCTGCATCCGGACACCCCATTGGGCGCATTGCCTTGCCACGGCGGCCACCACTTTATCCGTGGAGGTGTATTCCGCGTGGATGCTCAGGTCAACCAGGACCCGTCCGCCGGCAGCCTGATGATATTGTTCGTAAAAGGCGACATTTTCCTTATAGATGGGCAGGTCCTTGTATTCCTGATCCGTAAAGCAGATGATGCCCAGGGACAAGTTGCTCTTAAATCCGCTGTCGATGACCGCCCGGGCCATGCTGTCGCCCACGTAATACATGTCGGTCACCGAGACCACGCCGAAACGCAGCATTTCCGCTACGCCAAGGAGGTAGCCGTAATAGATATCCTCGGCGTTCATTTTGGCTTCAAAGGGAAAGATCCTCTGGTTCAGCCAGTCATGGAGCGTCATATTTTCTCCGTAACCCCGAAGCAGGGTCATGGGGGTATGGGCGTGGGAATTGACCAGGCCCGGGATCAGGAGCTTGCCTCTGCCCCGGTAGGCTTCGCCGAAATCGGTTTCGGGGCGTTCGCTTCCGATGTACGCGATCCGATCCTCCGCTATGCCAACATATTGATTCTCCCGAACCTGCATCCGGTCGTCGATCAGGGATATGTTTTCAAAAAGCATACGGTCACTCCCCAGATATTATTTTTCTTATTATAACATAGGGAAATGGAGCCATCATCTGTTTTTACGATTTAACAAAAAGACGGCGCAGAGCACATTATCGCCTCTGCGCCGCTATGTGATGCCGGTACGGATTGCAAGGGAGAAAACCTTTGGCCGTCCGGACGGATTTTGGCCGGGATCAGCCGACCGCCTCCGAGAGGACGATGCGCAAGTCGATTTCCTTGTCGTTGGTGGTGCGGAAGACCTTGATGGTGACGGTCTCGCCGGCCTTGCAGCGATCCTTTTCCCGGTTCAGTTCGGACTGGGATTTAACGGTGACGCCGTTGAAGGCGATGATGATGTCCCCGGCCTGGAGTCCGCCGGCCTCTGCGCCGGAACCGGAAGTCACCGTCCGCACGAGAAAGCCTTGGGGCACATTGTAATATGCGGCGGCTTGGGCAGACAATTCCTCACCGGAAATTCCGATGGATGGGCGCCCGGTCACATGGCCTTCAGAGATCAATTCCTGGATGATGGGCAGGGCGTCGCTGATGGGTATGGCGAATCCAAGGCCCTCCGCGTCGGTGCTGCTGACCTTCACCGAATTGATGCCCACCACTTCACCCCGGTTGTTGAGCAGGGGACCGCCGGAGTTGCCCGGATTGATGGCGGCATCCGTCTGGATCATGGTCATGTAGCGTCCATCCACATCCACTTCCCGGTTCAGGGCGGAAATCACGCCGGCCGTGACGGAGCCGGCAAATTCCAAGCCCAGGGGATTGCCGATGGCCACGGCGGTTTCGCCCACCACCAAATTGTTGGAATTGCCGAAGGCGGCGGCTGCCAGTCCGCTGGCACTGATCTTGATGACGGCTAGGTCGCTTTTGGCGTCGGAGCCGACGACGACGGCTTCATAGGTGGTGCCGTCCGGCATGGTCACCGTGATGCTGCGTCCCCCGCTGATGACATGGGCATTGGTGATGATGGTGCCATCGGAGGAATAAATGATGCCGGTGCCGGTGGAGGTGCCGTAGATGGAACTGGTGCTGATGCCGACGACGGAGTTTTTCATCTTTTCGGCAATTTCCGGAATCGAAAGGGTTCCGCTGCCGACAACAGCGGTCACGGCTTTGCCGGAATTGATGCTGCTGCTGGACTGGGCAGGAATCTGGGTGATGACGGCCGGCGCGTTTTCCAAAACAGACGATGCGGTTTGCGCATTTCGGCTCCAAGGCAGCTCGCTCCGGCTTAAAGCCAGAAACCCGCCGATGGAGGCGGCGCTGACGCAGGTTGTGAAAACAACGCCGGCAAGAAAGCCCGCCAGAAGCTGTTTCCGTCTGCCCCTGGGGGGGTTGGGGGTGGAAATGGCGATTGAAGCGCCGTATTCAGCCTGTTCCTGGGATTCCACAGAAATCTCCTCCGTGTCGGATGGTCCATCGAGGATCTCGGCGGCCACGTCGTTGGCCACGGCCTCGATGTCCGAGGCGGTATCGCCGCCATCGGCGGAATACGGGCGGAAGCCCGGCTGATCTTCATCATGATTCCATGGGTTTTCGGTCATTGCTGATCATCCTTTCCTTTTTGCTGTGGTGATGTCCCTTCTGATTGTCAAGAACGATTGAACTTCCTGCGCATATCCAATATAAAAAACGAATGTGAACAACACGTGAAGGAATGATTAAAACATCATGAAGGTTCTCTGAGTCCTCCCTCCCGCCGTATTATTTCCGAAAAACTTACCCAAAAAGCCAATGTTTTAGTATAATGGAACGAAGAATGTTTAGGATGGTGAAATCATTGATGTGGATCGGCTCTCATGTTTCGATAGCCAAAGGATTTTGTGCCGCGGTGGAAGCCTCAGTTGCCATGGGGGCAAATACCTTTCAATTTTTTACCAGAAATCCCCGGGGCGGCAACGCCAAAGCCCTCGACCTGGCGGATATCGCCAAGGGGCGGGCCATCATGGCGGAGAAGGGCTTTGGGCCGCTGGTGGCCCACGCACCCTATACGTATAATCTTTGTTCCGTGAAACCGGAGGTGGTCAGCTTTACCATGACCCATCTGGAAGAGGACTTTTCCAGACTGCGGGTCATGGGCGTTGACCGGGTGGTGCTCCATCCGGGCATGCATGGCGGTCAGGGGACCGAAACAGGCATCCGCCTGATCAGCGAAAAACTGAACCGGCTTCTGCCTTTGGCGGAGGAAGCCGGCGTGAAGATCTTGCTGGAGGGCATGGCCGGCGCCGGCAGTGAAGTGGGAAGCCGCTTCGAGGAACTGGCTGCCATCATCCAAGGCTGCGGCACGCACCCTTGCCTGGGCGTCTGCATCGACAGCTGCCATATGACCGGCGCCGGTTACGATCTTCGCCACTGGTCCGCGGTCCAGGAGGCCATTGAAGCGGTGATCGGCTGGGATAAGGTGGGGGCGCTGCACCTCAACGATACCCTGTATGGTCTTGGTTCCCGGAAGGACCGGCATGCCCGTCTGGGTGAAGGCTATCTTGGCTACGAAGGCATCATGGAAATGCTGGAGGACATCAAGGACCAGCCGCTGCCGGTGATTCTGGAAACCCCCAACACCGAAGCAGGCTATGCCATGGAAATCCAGTGGGTATTATCAAATATAGATCATAAAGTTCAGGAAGAGGGGTAGTACGGTATGAACAGTGGAGAAAACAGGGCGACGGAAGCATGGATTTGCCAGAGGATCAGGGAAATCGCTCCCCGGGACAAGGCCGCCGAGACTCAGGCCAGGGCTTGTCTGGAGGAGAAGGTCAAGCCGGTAGGATCTCTGGGTGAATTGGAAGAAATGGCTGCCGTCATGGCCGGAATTTTCGGAACCCTGGTGCTGGATATCCGGTCCAAGGGCAATTTGATTTTTTGCGCCGACAATGGGGTCTACGAGGAAGGGTATCACAAATATCCACGCCAGATCACCCGGCTGGTGACCGAAATTATGGCTGCCGGAAAGGGTGGTGGCGCAGTCATCGCCAAGAGCGTCGGCGCAAGGTTCAAAATCATCGATCTGGGCGTGATCGGTTTCCCCAAAGCGCCCAACATCGAACATGCGGTGATCCGTCCGGAAGGGACCGGCAATATTGCGGCGGGACCGGCCATGACCCGGCAGGAAGCCTGCCAGGCGATTGAAATCGGCATGAAGGAAGCGGAAGCCTTTTTTGATGAAGGGGTTCAGGTGATCACCACCGGAGAGATCGGTTTAGGCAACACGGCCACCAGCGCGGCGGTCATCGCGGCCCTGACTGGGCGGGATCCTTCGGAAGTGACCGGAATGGGCAGCGGCTGCACCGAACAAACCTTCGCCAAAAAGACCACCGTGGTGGCTCGGGCTTTGGAAGTGAACCGCCCGGACCCCTCAGATATCCTGGATGTGATCAGCAAGGTAGGCGGTTTTGACATCGGCGCCATGACCGGCGTCATGCTGGCGGCTGCCCTGCGCCGCAAGCCGGTGGTTGTGGACGGGATCATCGCCCAGGCGGCGGCTTTGTGTGCGATCCGCTCCAATCCGCTGGCCAGGGACTACATGCTGGCCTCCCACATGTCGGGAGAAAAGGGGGCCGGACCGACCTTTGAGAGTCTGGGAATGATGCCGCCGCTGCGCATGGGGATGCGCTTGGGGGAAGGAACCGGCTCCTGTTTGCTGTTCCCCATGCTGGATGCCGCTGCCGCTGTTTTGTCGGAAATGGCCTCCTTTGATGATTTGGCCATATGGTTCCCGGAGGACTGGCCGCCCAAAGCCTAGATCCTGCTCCGGAGCCTGTATACATCAAAAGGCAGGTTTTACAGGCGTGCCGCGTATGATATACTCAATAGATGCAATGCGAAATCTGCAGCCATTGGTTTCATGGAACCTCTGCAGAATGTGAAACATAGAGATCGAAATGACAGGCAGGGAGAGTGAATCATCAAATGATTTGGAATGAACACGCCGAATGTATGCCGAGAGAGGATCTGGAAGCGCTGCAGCTGCGCCGCCTGCAGGAACTGGTGGTGCGGGTGTATCACAATGTTCCTTTTTACAGGAAAAAGCTGCAGGCTGTCGGCTATGAGCCCGGCGACATCACCAGCCTCAAGGACATTGAGGAACTGCCCTTCACCACCAAACAGGATCTTAGGGACAATTACCCATTCGATATGTTTGCCGTCCCCATGTCGGAGGTGGTTCGGGTCCACGCCTCTTCCGGCACCACCGGCAAGCCTACGGTGGTCGGCTATACCCGCCGCGACCTGGACATCTGGGCTGAAGTGACAGCCCGCTGCCTTTATATGGCCAACACCGACCGCAAAGGCGTGATCCAGATCGCATACGGCTACGGGCTCTTCACCGGCGGCTTGGGTCTGCACTACGGTGCGGAAAAGGTAGGGGCCTCGGTTATCCCCATGTCCGGCGGCAATACCGAGAAGCAGCTGATGCTGATGGAGGATTTTGGCAGCACCACCCTGGCCTGTACCCCCTCCTATGCCCTGCATCTGGTGGAAAGCCTTGAGAAATCCGGCAAAGACCGCAGCAAGTTCAAATTAAAATACGGCATCTTCGGCGCCGAGCCCTGGTCTGAACGGATGCGTAAGCAGATCGAGGACCGCTGGGGTATCAAAGCCTACGATATCTATGGCTTGTCGGAAATCATGGGCCCCGGCGTGGCCTGCGACTGCGACGTCCGAAACGGCCTGCACATCAACGAAGACCATTTCTATCCGGAAATCATCCATCCGGAAACGGGGGCTGCATTGCCCAGGGGGGAGAAGGGGGAGCTGGTTTTCACCACCTTCACCAAAGAAGCCTTCCCTCTGATCCGCTACCGCACCCGCGACATCACCACACTCCACGACGAACCCTGTGCCTGCGGCCGCACCACAGTCCGGATGGAGAAGATCACCGGCCGCAGCGACGACATGATCATTGTTCGCGGTGTCAATGTCTTCCCCACCCAGGTGGAATCCGTCCTCCTGGAGTTCGGCGAGACCGCGCCTCATTACCAGCTGATCGTGGAGCGGGAAGGTACCCTGGACAAACTGACCATCGAGGTCGAGTTATCCCCGGCCCTCTTCTCCGATACCGTTACCGAACTGTCCCATCTGGAACGGCGGATC
>Ga0209163_1002044_pt1 | contig 18355 bp, 15 predicted proteins | sample MTBAKSrepl2MetaG_FD_187457 | JGI IMG/M metagenome (GOLD analysis project Ga0209163, IMG submission 187457) | Enrichment culture microbial communities om Arthur Kill intertidal strait, New Jersey, USA, that are MTBE-degrading - MTBE-AKS2 (Arthur... | ecosystem: Environmental > Aquatic > Marine >...
CCACGAAACTTGCCTCTCGCGATATTCGGGCTCCCATGATCTCCTCCAGGCTGGAATGAACACCATTATAACATATATTTCAGTATTTTATATCCTTTTTTTAACACATTTACCGTGCAACGGTCTTATTTCCGAAAAAGCACGGGTTAACCGGATGAACCAAAATAAATCCTAAATTAATTCCCCTCCCTTGATGGGAGGGGATTGAGGGGAGGGTGAATTATAGAATATTATTCCTGATAACGGCCAAGACACCGGTCAGATTTTGTAAAACTTCGTTATTCCAAAACCTTAAGACCCTAAATCCCTGTTGCCCCAGCCATCTCTCCCGCTCTAGATCCCGGGCTGATTCCACCGCATGCTGGCCTCCATCAATCTCGATTATCAGTCTCTTTTCAAAGGAAACCATATCGACGATGAAACGGCCGATGGGCTGTTGACGTCTGAATTTGACCCCTTCGAGTTGTTTGGCTCTCAGCTTTCCCCATAAAAGTTGTTCGGCTTCGGTGGAGTCCCGCCTTAAAGTTCTAGCCAATTTCGTAAGGTTCGACATAATTTTTCGGTCTACTTCACCAACCTTGGCAGATAGGTCGCTATCTCCGGGGCCAGCATCAGTAAAATGACGCACGCGATATAGGCGGGCAGAAAATAGAGCGTCCCTCTGAAGACATTCTTGATGGGGATGTCCGGGGCCATGCCGGCCACCACGAAAGTGGTGGCCCCGACCGGCGGGGTGACCGCGCCCATGGTCGTGATCACGGTAATGGTCACCCCGAACCAGATGGGGTCGTAGCCCAGTTCGACGGCCACCGGGAAGAAAATAGGAATGGTGAGCAACAGCAAGGCCAGGGCGTCCATGACCGCGCCGCCGATGATGAAAATGCCGAAGATGATGGCCATGACCACAAAGTGAGGCACGGGCAGTCCGACCACCCATTCGGCGATGTTGAAGGGGATGCGGGTCACGGCCAGGAAACGGCCGAAGATCATGGCCCCGGCCACGATGACGATGACCATGCAGGATATGCGCAGGGTGTCCACGACCGAAGCGATAAATCCCTTCCAGGTCAGGCGGCCCTGAATCAGACTGAGAGCCACGGCGAAGAAGGAACCAACCGCTCCGGCTTCGGCCGGGGTGAAGATGCCGAACAGGAGCCCCAGCATAACCAAGGCGAAGAGAATGATCATCTCAAAACCCCCGGTCAGAGACCGTATCTTTTCGCCGATGGTGGTTCGGGGGCCGACCGGGCCCCATTCCGGGTGCAGAAGGCAGACGCCGTAAACGGAAAGAATCAAAAGCACGGCCAGGACTATCCCCGCGCCGATCCCGCCGTAGAAAAGCCTGGCGATGGACTGTTCCGTGGACAAGCCGATGACGATCAGGACCACGCTGGGGGGAATGACCACGCCCAGGGTGGAACCGCAGGCGATGGCGCCGGTGCTGAGACGAGAGTCGTATTTATACCGCCTCATCTCGGGCAAGGCCACCGTGGTCATGGTCGCGGCCGTGGCCGCATTCGAGCCGCAGATAGCCGCAAAGGCCGAACAGGCCAGGACCGTGGCCATGGCCACGCCGCCGCGGATGTGCCCGACCCACTTGTAGGCCGCCCGGTACAGTTTCTCGTTCACCCCGGAATAAAAGGCGATCTGGCCCATGAATATGAACAAGGGAATCACCGTCAGTCCGTAGCTGGAGAAAGTGGACCACAGGGTGGCCCCTAGCATGTTCAGGCTGGCCTGGAGGGAGACCACGTAGCAGAAGCCGCAGAATCCGATGATGCCCATGGCGAAGCCCACGGGCATGCCCAGAAAAAACAGGGCCAGGAGCAGGATCATGATGCCCAGAATGCCCACGGCGGCCGGACTCACCCCCTCACCTCCTTTCCGGGGAACAAGACCAGGAGCAAATCGGTCAGAAAGACCAGGGCCAAGGCGGCGCAGCCCAAGGCCGTGCCGTAAACAAAAGGATAATAAATGATCCTGAGCGACTCGGACACCTCTCCCGTCCGCCACAGGGTCCAACCCTTGGCCCCGATCTGCCAGGCGATCAGAATAAAAAAAACCAGGCAAAGGGCGCTGTTGGTTACATTCAAGAACCGCCGAATATTTTTGGAAAAAGAATTGACCAGCACGTCCACGGCGATATGGCCGCGTCTGATTTGGGTGTGGGCCAGGGCCAGGGCCGCGGCCATGGCCCCGAAATAACCCATCAGCTCATAGGCCCCCGGAATGGGGACCCAGACCAGGCGCAGGAAGATGTTGCCGCAAGTGAGCATAATCATGGCGGCGAGAAAGGCCCCGCCGATCCAGAGCAGGAATTGGCTGAAAAACCGGTTGATTTTTTCCACGGTCTTCATCGGGGCGCCTTACCGCCGTTCCATGTGAAATCAAACTATTTCGAGTGCTTCTTGATCAAGGCCATGATGTCGTCCACAATGGCCTCCCCGGACAGACCCTTGGCCTTGGCTTCTTCGATCCACTTGTCGGTGATGAACTTCAGTTTTTCATCCCACTTGGCCTTTTCTTCGGGGGACAAGGCGATGAATTCCACCTTCTGGGTCTCCTGGGACCATTTGTTGGCCTCCTGGACGTGGTTGTCCATGTAGTCGCCGGTCCATCGGCACTGCTCCAGGGCCAGATCGTCCAAGACCTTCTTGATGTCCGCGGGCAGGGAGTTCCAGGTGTTCATGTTCATGACCACGGCAAAGGGATAGACCACCGTGTCGGTCAAGGTGACGTATTTGCACAGTTCGGCGAATTTGAAATCCTTCATCACTTCCAGGGAAGAAAACAGCCCCTTGACCACGCCTTTTTGCAAGGCTTCCGGGGTGGCCGACATGGGCATGCCCACGGCGTTGCCGCCCAAGGCGCTGATGATCACGGCCGCCCCGCCCGAGGCCCGGATGTCCAGGCCCTTGAGGTCCGCCAGGTTCCGGACCGGGACTTTGGACATGATGTTCGACGGCGCTGTCACGAACATGGTCAAAACCTTGACCTGGGCGAATTCCTCGGGTTTGTACTTGTTATACAGGTCCCAGAGCACCAGGCTGCCGACCAGGGCGTCGGGTATGCCTAAAGGCAGGCTGGTCGAGTTGGTGACGATGAAACGACCCGGCTGATAAGCCATGCACAGGCAGCCGATATTGGCCTGGCCGGCGATGACCCCGTCCATCATGTCCTTGGCGTCCAGAAGGGTGCCGCCGGGATAAGTATTGATGAGGACCTGCCCGTTGGTCCGCTTTTCCACTTCCGTCTTCCAGCGCTCCATCTGCACGCAGGGAAAGGTCGGGGCGGGCGGGAAGTTGGCGTAGCTGAGCTTGATCGGTTCGGCGGCCGCGGCCGGAACCGTCCCCAAGACTCCCAAACAAAACGCGGCTAAAAGCACTCCGACCAGGCCGATAACGGTTTTTCCCCTCATGATTCACACCTCCTTGTTATTGTTGAAAAAAAATATCCGGATCAAGTCCGGTAATCGAAGACTCTCTGGCTCTTGCGCTCGCTTCGCGGCAGATCGCCGTAGTTGACGATCTCGACCTGGACGCTGATCATCAGCCCTTTTTTGATTCGGCTCTTAATATTCTCGGCCAGGCTCGGGTCGCCGGCCAAGTCGCCGCCCTCGGCCCGTTCGATCTTGACGTTCATATAATCGCGACCATCCTCGCCTCGGGTTAAAATCACCTGGTACTCGGAGCCGACCCCTTTGACACTGGAAAGGATTTCATCGGTGTGGCCGGGATAGATGTTCACGCCCCGGAAGATAATCGTATCGTCAGACCGTCCCAGGATGCGGTCGTGGCGGGGCAGGATCGAGCCGCAGGGGCAAGCCCCAGGGATGACCCTGGTCAGGTCCCTGGTCCGGTACCGGATCAGCGGCGCGCCTTCCTTACGCAAGGTGGTCACCACCATCTCGCCGGTCTGGCCTTCCGCCACCGGTTCGAGAGTGGCCGGATCCAGGACTTCCAGGAGATAGTAGTCGGCCCAGTAATGAATGCCGCAGTGATGGTGGCACTCCAGGCCGGTGCCCGGACCGTAAAGTTCGGTCAGGCCGGGAATGTCGAACATGTGTTCGAGGCCGAGCAAATCCTTGATCCTGGCCCGCATGGCCTCCGAGGAGCGCTCCGAGCCGTAAATCATTTTTTTAAGTTTGATCCCGTCTTTGATCCCCCGCCGGCGGACTTCCTCGGCTAAAAGCAGGCCCATGGAGGCGGTGCAGCACATGACCGTGGTTTCCAGGTCCAACAGAAGCTGGCACTGCATTTCCAGGTTGCCCGGCCCGGCCGGGATAGCCATGGCCCCGAAAAGTTCGCAGCCTCGCTGGAAGCCGACCCCGGCCGTCCACAGCCCGTACCCGACGCAGATTTGAACCCGGTCTTCCCTGGTTAGCTCGGCCATTTCATAACACCGGCCGAAAAAATGGGCCCAGTCGTCAAGGTCTTTCTGGGTGTAGGACAAGATTTTGCGTTTGCCCGTGGTCCCGGTTGAGGCGTGGATGCGGACGATCTTTTCGAAAGGCACGGACCGGAGGGGAAAAGGGTAGCCGGCCCGCAAATCGTCGGCCGTGGTGAAGGGCAGGCGCCGCAGGTCGTCCAGGCTTTTGATGCCCTCGGGTTTAAGCCCGGCTTCATCCAGTTTGGTCCGATAGAAATCCGAACCGCGGTAAGCGTGGGCCACGGTCCACTTTAAACCTTCGAGCTGGACAGCGGCCAGCTCGTCGGCGGTTTTTATTTCAGGCATGAAGGTCGCTTTGATCATTTTGGCCGCCTACTGTTTGAATTCAGGTTTAATTTTATTGTTGGCTTCTTTATCCGCCGCCAAGGTCATCGGCCGCGGGCAAGGAGAATCTTATCCCCGAAGCCGTCTTCCCGGCAGGACCGTGTCCCCTGGAGGACATGCCCGCCCAGGTCCTTGGTTGTGAAAAGATATTCCTTCCCGTGGGGATAGTAAAGCTTAATCACGTTGAAGCTCCCGTCTAGGTCAACGCCGATATTGTCCATAATCGGAGTTCCTCGCCCGGTTCACGTTTTCAGGAAGATACAAGGTGAGTAACTATGATGGAAGCTACTTGCCGGTTCCCGTCAACCTGTATTTAATGCCCCGGGACCTTGCCGGCCGAAACAAACCGGTGTCAAAATTAGGACGAATCTTCCCTCAAAATCCCCCACTTGGATTAGGGCGTTCAGACCAACAGGCCCAAGGCGGTCCGGGCGATGAATTCCTCGAATTCCTCCGGCCGGCTCGGCTTGACCAGGCAGTCATCCACCTTGTTTTCCGGGCTGAGGATCGCCTCGATCTTGTCTTCATTGGCCGTGCAGATGATGAAGTGGGCGGCGGACAGTCCGGGGTCATTCTTGACCGCCCGGCAAAGTTCCAGTCCGGTCAGGCCCGGCATTTCCAGGTCCGAAACGATGACCTTGGGCTTCTCTTTCTTGGCCGCTTCCAGACCGGCTTGGCCTTCGCCCGCGGCGGTCACTTCGAAACCGGCTTTTTCCAATTGCTGGCGAAAAAGGTCCAACTGGTACCCCGAATCGCTGACCAACAGGATCGATCTTTTTTTATGGGGCAAGGCCGCCGACTCGATCAGCAGTCGATTGATCAGAGCGTAGCTGATTTGCAGGAGTCTTTTCCGGCGGGATATCTGAACCGTCTGTTCGACCGAACCGCTTTTTTCCCGGTCGATCAACCGTCGGCAACGCTCGATCTCCTGGGCCTCGGTCTTCTCGGCCGTTTGTCTGGTCAGGGCCCGCTGGACATAAAGCCGCAAAGACTCGGGATTGATCGGCCGGGACAGGACCGCGGCCGCTCCTTCGTTGAAGGCCAGGGTCAAATGAGGCGGATCGATCGGTCCATCTATGAAAAAAATGAACTTGAGAAAGGCTTTGCGGTCCAGGGCCGACTGCATCACCTTGACCGACCAGGCGTCTTCGACGATCAGGTCCATCAGGATCAGGTCCGGGTCCTGGGACCCGATTCGCTCGGCCCAGGTCTCGGGAGGGCCGGAAAGGTCCTCGGTCATTTCCGTCAGTAAAACATCGTGCCCGGCCTGTTCCAGAACCTCCACGACCTCGGTCGCCGGCGTCTCCGAACCGACCATAACCAGAATCCGGGCCATAGGCGCTACTCCATCAGAAGGTTTTCAAACTCGATGACGTCATAGTGTCGGACCAGTTGCCGGTCCATGAACCGATTGACTTCCTCGGACGAATGACGAGTGGCGAAAAGGACCTTGATTGAGTCACGGACCAGACCGTGCTCGATCTTGTCCAGGGTCGGGACCGTGTCGATGACGTCGCCGATGAGGGCCAGGCGGAGGAGGACCAGGTAGCTTAAAAGGCTGGGTTCCTGAAATCGTGGTTTGAACCGGAGGAGGGATTGGAAGATGTTGGCGCCTTGGGCTGTTTTGGCTTGAAGCAGCAGCCGGCTCAGGGCCGGCAGCCGAAAGGTCTCATCGAAGACCTCCTCGTTTTCCCCCTCGGCCGAGACCTCCTGACGTCGGTATTTCTCCAGTTGGGCCAGCAAGTCCCGGTCCTGGACTTCATACCGCCGACCCGCCCGCAGATGTTCCAGGGCCTGTTCCAGAACCTTGACCGCGTCCAGAAGCAGGTCGACGATCTCTTCCGTCACCCCCAGCTCCTTGTCCCGGACCCGGTCCAGGACCGATTCGACCTGGTGGACAAAACCGCCCAGGGCGGAAAACCCGGTCATGATCAGGTTGCCCTTGATCGAGTGAAAATGTCGGAAGATGGTATTGATCCGGCGGGCGCTGTCCGGCTCCTTTTCCAGTTGAAAGACTTCTTCGTTCAGGTCGGTTAAAATCTGTTGGATTTCCAAAAAAAACTCTTCGGCCAGCCGGCCGGTCACTCCTGTTTCGGCCTCCGGCTCCGGCTCTTGCTTTTCCACCGCCTTTTGAGTCGTCGGTTCTTCTTCCACCCCGATCCTTGTCTCTTCCTCGAAGATTTCCACCTTCTCCCGGCTCAGAAACAGGTCTTCGGACATCCCCCGACCCTGGTTGGTGGCCCGGGCGATCAGGGCGAAGGGGTCCAGGACCAGCCCAAGCTGGTTCCCGCCCAGGATGGTCGTGCCCGAAACGCCCTGGACGGTGAAAATGTCCGGTAATGGAATCAGCACCAGCTTCTGGGGGCGGATGAACTCCGAGACCCTGAGGCCGAGCCGTCCGTTTTTGGCTTCGATGATGATGATGGGGATGACCTCCTGTCCCTGGTCCAGCGTTTGGCCGGAAAGAAGTTCCCTGAGGTCGTAGACCGGGACGATGGAACCGAGATAAATAATGCTTTCCGTCACCTCCATCATGGTGTGGATGTCCTGGGGCAGAAAGGCCTGGGTGGCCACCACGTTGCCGATGGGCAGGGCGTAGAAGTCCTCGCCGGCCCGGATGATCAGGGCGTCGGTGATATTGACGGCGGATAGTTGGCGAATCTTGTAGGTGAAGACGGCGCCGCTCCCAGGTTCGGTCTCGATCAGGACCTCCCCGCCCAGTTCCTCGACCGTGCTCTTGACCACGTCCATGCCCACCCCGCGGCCGGAAATCTCGGTGGCCTCCCCGGCCGTCGAAAAACCAGGCTGCATGATCAGGGCCAAGGTGTCGTCCCTGGTCAAGGCAGCCGCCGCTTCCCGGCTGAGCAGGCCCTTTTCCACGGCCGCCTGCTTGAGTCTTTTTTCCTCCAGGCCCCGTCCGTCGTCGGCCACGCTTACGTAGGTGAATCCCTCTTTCTTGTAGGCCGTCAAGGTGAGCCGGCCCAAAGGGTCCTTGCCCTGCTGCTTGCGCTCCAGGGGGTCTTCCAGGCCGTGGTCGATGGCGTTGCGGATTTGATGGGCCAGAGGCTCGTACAGCCGTTCGGCCACGGTCTTGTCCACCAGGGTGTCTTCGCCCACGATCTCGAAATTGACCTGCCGGCCCTTCTTCTTGGCCAGGTCCCGGACCAGTCGCCGGAACCTCAAAAAAGTCTCCCTGATGGGGACCAGGCGGATGTCCATGACCAGATGATGCAAGTCCGAAGAGATGCGGCTCGAAGTCAGCGAGGCGTTCTTGAGCATCTCCATGGACTCCTTGTCCATTTGCGCGGTCTGGCTCTGGAGATGGCGCTGGAGCAAGGAGATATTGCTGGCCGTGATGATGACCTCGCCGGTTAGACTAAGGAGCTGGTCCAAGTGGGAAATCTTGACGGCCATCCGGTCGATTTCCGGGCCGACCTTACCATTCATGATCAAAAAGCCTCCCCAGCACGGTTTCGAGCATCTCGCGGGTGGCCGGTTTGGTCAAATAATCGTCAGCCCCGAGTTTTAAGGCCTTGAAAATATAGCGGGCGTCGGCATGGGTGGAAATGACCACCACCGGAACATGCCGCCATTCGGGACCGTTTTTAATGGCCTCGACCAGTTCGAACCCGTCCATCTCGGGCATGACCAGGTCCGACAGCACCAGGTCGGGCCGCCTTTCCCTGAGCCGGGCCTGGGCTTCGAGGCCGTTTTCCGCCTCTCGACAGGTCAGACCGAGACCTTCGGCCAGCTCCCGAACCGTCTTCCGGATAGTCGGATAGTCGTCAACGATCAAAACGGATTTGCCGGCCCAGACGGGCTGTTTCTTATCGGCCCCTTTTGCTTCCATAACAACCTTGTCCGACCTGAAAAATATTTTTATAATTTTTAACATTCTCAGCCGCCAAAAAACAAGATTTAACTTGACTAAGGCTTTCAGTCGACTAAATGAGCTTGACAGGTTGGCGGAAATGGCCTAAATTTTCTTTTCGTGTGTTTTAAAGAGGTTACGCTGGCATGGTGCGACTAAGGCTCGAGAAAAACAGGGGAAAACAGCCTTGGACCTCAATGTTTCCTCCAATGGGTGTTGGGTGTAGGAACCAGGTTTGAGCTGGCCGGAATAAATATGTCCCTCGACAAGCGACTTAAAACCATTCGGAACATCGGCATCATCGCCCATATTGACGCCGGTAAAACCACTCTGACCGAGCGCATTCTGTATTACACCGGACGAACCTATAAGATGGGCGAGGTCCATAACGGTGAAGCGACCATGGACTGGATGCCTGAAGAGCAGGAACGGGGCATCACCATCACCTCGGCCGCCACCAGTTGCCAGTGGAAAGGGACGACGATCAACATCATCGACACGCCCGGTCACGTTGATTTCACCATTGAAGTCGAGAGGAGTCTGCGGGTGCTCGACGGGGCCATCGGCGTCTTTTGCGCCGTAGGCGGCGTCGAGCCGCAGTCCGAGACGGTTTGGCACCAGGCCGACCGCTATCGGGTGCCCAAAATCGCCTTCGTCAACAAAATGGACCGGATTGGGGCTGATTTTGGCAATGTTTTAAGTATGATGAAAGAGCGGCTCGGGGCCAGGCCCCTCGTCATCCAGCTTCCTTGGGGCAGCGAGGACCATTTCCGAGGCGTGATCGACTTGATCCGCATGCGGCTTTTGGTTTGGGATGAAACGAGTCTGGGGGCCAAAATGGGAGAACAAGACATACCCCCCGACTTACTGGCCGAAGCCGAACAGGCCCGGGAAAATCTTTTGGAAACCGTGGCCGAATATGACGACGCCCTGATGGAAGCTTATTTGAATGAGGAAGAGATCCCCATCACCCGGCTTTTGGGGGCCATCCACCAGGCCACGATCAATTTGAAGCTGGTCCCGGTCTTCTGCGGGGCCGCTTTGCGCAATCGGGGCGTTCAGCCCCTCCTGGACGGCATCATCGATTTACTGCCTTCTCCCCTGGAAGTGCTTCCGGTCCAGGGCCGCTTGCCCGAAACCGGCGAACCGACGACCCGCCCGCCTACCGAGAAAGGCCCTCTGGCCGCCCTGGCCTTTAAGGTGTCCATGGACCAAGGCCGCAAACTTACTTACGTCCGACTATACTCAGGCCGAATGAAGACCGGGGCCGAGGTTCTCAACGTCCGGACGGGGCAGAAAGAAAAGATCGCTCGTATTTTGCGTATGCACGCCAATAAAAGGGAACGAATGGACGAAGCCTGGGCCGGGGACATCGTGGGGGTCATCGGCCTGAAATCGGCCACCACCGGGGACACCATGACCGACCTGGACCAGCCGATCATCTTGGAGTCCATAGAAGTGTCCGCGCCGGTGATCAACGTGGCCGTGGAGCCCAAGGTCTCCTCGGACCAGGACAAGATCATGAATTCCCTGGCCAAACTGGCTGAAGAAGACCCGACTTTCCGGTTTCGTCTGGATGAGGAGACCGGCCAGACCATCATTTCGGGCATGGGGGAACTTCACCTCGATGTCCTGGTTCACCGGCTCCATCGAGAATTCTCGGTCGACTTGAACGTAGGGCGGCCTCAAGTCGTCTATCGGGAAACCATCACCCAAGAAATCGAGATCGAAGGCCGTTTCGACCGGGAACTGGGCGGCACACCGCACTTTGCCGTGGTCTGGCTCCGGCTCCGGCCGCTTAAAAGAGGTTCAGGGGTGCGCTTCTATAACGGCCTTGACGGTGATGTTTTACCGGAGAACTTCGTCCGGGCGGTGGAACAGGCCGTGCATGAAGCCGCGGCCAGCGGCGTGATCCTGGGCTATCCGGTCATGGACGTGGGGGCGACCCTCTTCGAGGCCCAATGCAAGGAAGATATGTCGACGGAATCAGATTTCCGGGTGGCCGCCAGCCAGGCTTTTCGGGAAGGACTGCAAAAGGCCGCCCCGGTTTTGCTCGAGCCGATGATGAAAGTGGAAATTATCTGTCCGGATGAATTCATCGGCGAGGCCATTGGCGATCTGAACACCCGCCTGGGTAAAGTCGAGAACATCGCCGTTCGTAAAACGGTGAGAATTATAACCGGCCTGGTCCCCCTCTCTCAGATGTTCGGCTATTCCACGGCCCTCCGCTCGGCCACCCAAGGCCGCGGCACCTACTCCATGCAGTTTTCCCACTACGACCTAGTTGAACGTAAAAAATAAACAGGGGCTGTCCCGGCCCTTACAACAGTTTATCCTCGACCTCGATTTCCGCCTGGGCCTTGAGGGTCTCCAACCATTGTTGGAGATATAATTGGCCCTTGCCGGCCTCCAATCTTTTCTTTAATTCCTCCCGGCTCTCTCTCAGCTCCTTTTCCGAAGCCGGCAGATGCTCTTTGAGGCGAATGGCGTAATAGCCCTGGTCCCCTTGATATGGTTCCGGCGCTACCTGGCCCGGATCGGTCAGGGCAAAAGCCGCCTTTATTAAAGGCAAGGCCGGGCCGATCTTCGGAACCGCCGCGCCCCGGGTGAAGGGTCCGGTGGTCTCGGCGGCCAGACCGCCCTTTTCGACCGCCTGCTCCCAACCGCCCTTGTCCTTTAATCCGGACAGGAAATCCGAGGCCGTTTGCCGGGCCATCTCCAAAGCCTTTTCCTCGCTCAGGTCCCCTTCAACCGCGGCCCGGAACTCTTCGAGCTTCGGCAAGTAGGAATCCTTGCGATCCAGGCACTTCATTAGGACATATTGGCCGCCTTCCAGGTCGACCAAGGGGCCGATATCACCCGGTTTAAGAGTCAGAGCCACCTCGTTGAACTTGGGAGGCAGGTCCCGGTCGATCAGGGAGGTGTTGGCCGAGAATAATTCGGTGGTTTGGAGGCTGCTGTCGAACTTCTCGGCCACGGCTTTAAAATCGCCGGTTAACCCCAGTTGTTCATACGCCTCGGCGGCCTGGTCCGCCGCCATTTCCCTGGCCCTTTCCGTGATGATCTTTTCCCGAATCTCATCCTTGGCCTCTTCAAAGGTCCTGGTCCTGGCCGGCCGCCGGTCCTCGATCTTAATAAGGTGAAGTCCGAAATCGGTCCGGACCGGATCGCTGATCCGACCCTTTTCCAATTTAAAGGCTGCTTCGGCGAAGGGTTCGATCATCTGCTCCCTGGCCAGCCAGCCCAGGTCGCCGCCGGTCTTGGCCGTGGGGCCTTCCGAGTATTCCTGGGCCAGTTTGGCGAAATCTTCGCCTTTCAAAGCCAGTTGTCGAACCGTTTCAGCCTTGGACCTGACCAAGGCCGCTTCTTCCGGCGAAGCATTAGGGTCGATCCGGAAAAGGATGTGGCGGACCTTGATCTTTTCCGGTTCACGATAGCTGTCCACATTCAACTCGTAATACTCGGACAGCTCATCCTCGCTGACCTTGAACTTGCCTTCAAAGTCCTTGGGCCTGAACAGGAGGTAAGATGCCTGGACCTGAAGGGGCACCCGGTAATTTTCCTTGTTTTTCTCGAAAAATTCCGCCAGTTCCCCTTCCGTCGGCTTCACTTTCTCCCGGAAGTCCTTGACGGCGAATAGGATAAAATCCAGGCTGACCTTGTCGTTGGTCAAATGATAAAAATCCTCGATTTCCCGAGGCGAAACCTTGGCCAGGTCGGAGACCAGACGGATGATCTTGCGGGTCAGCAACTCCCGGCGGACCAGTCGTTCATAATCCTCGGGAGTATACCTGAACCTGGCCAGCATATTGCGGTACCGGTCCGGATTGAAAACGCCGTCGACTTGAAAGGCCGGCGTCCGGGCGATCCTGGCCTGGAGATCCTCATCGGTCACCTTCAGGCCCATGGACCGGGCTTGTTGAAACATAAGCCGCTCATTGATCAATCTTTCCAGGGTCTGCTTTTTCAAATCCAGGGTTTGAAGCAATTCCTCGTCCAGATAATCGCCGTATTGAGCCCGGGCCATTTCCAGAAGCTGACGATAGGCTTCTTCAAAATCGGCTATGGAAATGGGTTCGCCGTTGACTTCGGCCGCCTTGGTCAGCTCTTGCCGCCGAAAGGTGCCGGCTCCCCAAAAAATGAAGACGATGACAATGGCCGCAATGATGATGTTGATAATCCAACTTTTGGCGTGCCGCCGCATCAGGTCGAGCATAAATCTATCCTTGTTCCTGTCATTTTGGCTTTGAACCGTCACCGGTTTGAGCCGGAAACACTTCGTGAACTAATAATACACTTGCCTGGGAAAAGCAAGAGAGGGGAGGCGAAGTTCAGAAAATCGGGACGATCAGTCGGTCGAATCGTCCAAGACCCCCCGGACCGTCTTCAGCAGGTCGATCAGATGGTAAGGTTTGCTGATGAATTCCTTGGCCCCGGCCTGCATAGTCTTTTGCCCGTTACTGTCAGCCCAATAACCGCTGGCCACGATGACCTTGACGCGGGGTTTGATCTTGAGTAATTCGGTCAGGCAGGCCTGTCCGCCCATGCCGGGCATGCCTAGATCGAGGATGACCAGATCGATGCCGTCTTTTTGCTCCCGGAAAATGGCCAGGGCCTCTTCCCCGGTCAAGGCGACCAGGACCGAATAGCCCCGGCTCTGGAGAAGGTCTTTGACCATCTCCAGGATGGGTCTCTCATCATCAGCCAGGAGGATAGTTTCATTACCGCCTTCGATTTTATCCCCAAGTTTTATTTCCGGAGTTTCCGTGGATTCGGTCGAGAGGGGGACCGGGAAGTAAACGTTAAAAGTGGTCCCTCGCCCGGGCTCGCTGTAACAGGAAATGTTTCCCTTGTGGGCCTTGACCACCCCGTAAATCACCGATAATCCCAGGCCGGTGCCCTGACCGACCGGTTTGGTGGTGAAGAACGGTTCGAATATTCGGCCCGCTGTTTTGGTATCCATGCCCTGTCCGGTGTCGGTAAAACGTAGCAGCACGTAATCACCGGGCTCTACGCCGAAATGCTCTCTGGTGTATTGGTGGTTCAAGGTCGCCTGTTCCGTTTCTATGACTATTTTCCCTCCTTCGGGCATGGCGTCCTTGGCGTTCGAGGCCAGGTTCAGGATTACTTGTTCCAGTTGATTGGAATCGCCGAGGATGGGCGGTAAATCCGGGGTCAGACTAATTTCGATTTCGATCATTTTCGGAATGGTTCTTTCCAGAATTTTGACGGTTTCCTTGACTTCCTCGTTAAGATTGATGGGTTTGAAGTTTCCTTCGGTTTTTCGACTGAAGGCTAAAAGCCGCCTGACCAGGTCGGCCGCCCGGTTAACCGCGGTCTCGATTGCGGAAAGGTATTCTTTCTCCGTCGGCTCGAGATCTTTCTTAAGCAGGAAAAGTTGGACATATCCTGAAATAACCTGAAGAAGATTGTTGAAGTCGTGGGCGATGCCGCTGGCCAGGGTCCCGACCGCTTCCATTTTTTGAGATTGAATTAACTGTCTCTGCATCCTCCTGAGCTCCCGCCTGGCCCTGATCCGCTCCGTCACCTCCCTGGCCGAAACCGTGACGTAATTTTCACCTTGATCAGACTGCCTGACGACCACGCTCCGGTATTCCAAAAGATGAATCTCCCCGATTTTTCCGATCACGGTAAAGATGCCTTCCGCCTGTCCATGGTCTCTCAAATGGGCCAGGTAATCTTCCTGAAAGGCCGGCCGATGTCCCGAGGGAATGAACTCGGCGACGGATCGGCCGACCAATTCCTCCGGCCCGTAGTCCAGGGTTTCGGCTACGGAGGGGTTGATGTTGATTATCCGTCCGTCTAATTCGTGGGTAACGATCAAATCAGTTATATTGTTGAACAACTCACGGTAACGTCTTTCCGAGCCGGCCAGAGCGACTTCCACTCTTTTTCGCTCGGTCAGCTCCATTTGCAATTCATCCGTTCTGGCGCTGACCCGCCTTTTCAAAACTAAAGACCAGATCAAGGCCGCGGACAGAAAGATAACCACAGGGGCCAGGATTATGGTCCCAATTCGCTTGATTTCTTCGAGAGAAAACCGGCGGTCAAATTCCCCGAACCAGCGGCGGTATATTTCGTCGTATTTGCCCGTGGCCTTGATAATGCTCAACCCTTCATTCAATGTGTCCAGGAGTTCCCGTTCGCCTTCTTTAACTGCCAGACAGTATTCTTGGGGGAGAATCGGCGGACCCACCGTTTTGATATTGGTCAAGCCGAACTTTTTAGCCAGGTACATGCCGGCCAGCTTGCCCAGCAAAGCGCCGTCGTGTCGGCCGGAAGCCAGGAGACGCAAGGCCTCGACCTGGTTGTCCACGGCGATGATTTTGTCCGAGAGGCCGTTGGCCGAAGCGAAGTCGTGCATGATATCTCCGGCTTGGACAATGATTTCCCGACCGCGCAGGTCCTCCAAGGCATTAGCCTTGGACTCCCGGCGGACGAAGACGGCATGGGAGACTACCAGGTGCGGGGCGCAAAAGTCCACCTTGAGATCACGATCCTTGGAGTGAGACATCCCCGTGAGCACGTCGATTCGGCCGGCTTCCAGATCGGAGCGCACTTCCCGCCAGGGCCCCAGCCTGACCTCGATGCCCAGTCCCATGACCTCGGCCACGGCCCGCATAATCTCGACGTTGAATCCGGTCGGACCGTTTTTGGTCTGGAATTCATAAGGCGGATAATTATGGTCCCCCCGGACCAGCAGGCGCCCCTTGGCCTGGGCGGCCAGGACCGGCGTCCAGGCCAGACAGACCAGGCCGACCTCCAGGATTAAATGACCAAGTATTAATCTGGAAGGTAAAACAAACACTACTTCCCCCGGTCTCAGCCCTCGAGGCCAAAAATTGCGCCATCGATTTTTTATTTGGCGGCGGCCTAGATCCCCCAGGGTCGTTCAGACCCTCCGGCCGATAAAATCAGAATGTGTTCTCTTTTTGAAAAACCAATCAGGCCAGCCCGACCACCTCGTTTCCGTTGGGTTTTTTGGAGTAATACCGTTCTTTCTCGCTGTAGATGCAGCCGCAATACTGCTGGCGGTACATGCCCAGGCTCTTGGACCGTTCAACCCCCTCGCGCCAGCCGGTCCGAAAGTCCTGGTAATAAAAATCGACTTTATTTTGCCGGGCCGCTTCGGCCCCGATTTGAGCTATCAAGTCGTGTTTTTGGTATTTGCTGTAAAGAAGAGTGGTGGTGACGGCGTCGAATTTGCCGCGCCTGGCTATATGGGCGGCGTTATTCAATCGCAGCATGTAACAAAACCGGCAACGCTCGGTTTCCCGAAAAACCGTCTCCCGGAGGAACCTTTCCAAGTCGTATTCCTCGGCATAGATGACCGGGAGCCCTATCTTCCCGGCCCATTCAGCCAGGGTGTCCCTCCGCCGGACGTATTCCTGGTAGGGATGGATATTAGGGTTGAAGAAATAGCCGTATAATTCATGACCCTCCCCTCGGATAACCTCAACCGGGTAAACGGCGCAAGGGCCACAGCAGATATGGAGAAGGATTTTCATATTTTATTAATAATACATTTTGGCCTGATGGACAAGACCGACCTTGGCTGACCAGGCCCCTCCAACGGAAAAAAAAGATATCTTTACCCCCGAGCGCGGCCGCCGCGCCCTAAACCGGCTTTTTCCCTTCAGAACATCGGATGAACCTGGAGCGCCCCCTTACTTCATCTTTTCTTCCAATTGCTTCATCAACTCCTGGGCGTCTTTTTTCCAATCCCGGCAGTCCGGTTCCTGTCCGGGGGGGCAGGGACCATTAAGGGTTTGGATCAGCAACTCCTTGGCCTTATCGTATTTTTTCTGGTCCATGTAGAGTTCAGCCAGATTAACATGGGAAATCCAGCGGTTCGGTCCAAGCTCGATGGCCTTTTTCAAGTTGTCCTCGGCTTTTTTGTCGTCGCCGCCGAAAAGGCCCGGCACTTTGAAATACATCCGGCCCAGGACCATATAAGCCCCGCCCATGTTATAGCCCGGGTCCCTTTTGATCACCTCGGTCATCTCTTTTTTGATCGGGTCGACCAGGGAAAGGCTCTTCATAATGCCCTTGGCCTGGCCGTAAAGACCGTAACTGACCCCGAGCCAGTAATGGCCGGGCACGCTCTCCGGGTCAAGCTGAATGCCTTTCTTGGCCGCGGCGATCCCTTCCTCGAAAACAGGAACTTGTTCATCTTTCTCGGAATGCTGCCCGACCCAATACAAGGCCCTGGCCAGCTTCCAATAGGCTTCCGGCTGGTCCGGGTCGGCGTCAATGGCGTCTTTGTATTTTTCCGCGGCCATCTTGGCCTTGGCCAGGTCGCTGCGCTGCGCGTACCAGGAATCGCCTTCAGCGATCAAGGCCTTATAGTCGGCGGCCCAAGCCACGCTCACGGCCAAAAACATAGCGAATACAGCCCACATCACCAAACGCTTTTCCCTTTTCATCTTCGTCTCCTCACCGTTAAAGTGTTAGGGTCGGCCCCGGCTAAAGGGCCGCTTACAGACAGACAATCTCGTCCCCGGGTTTGACCTGGCCGCCGGTGATGACCTTGAAAAACACCCCCTCTCGCGGCATGACGCATTGGCCCACGGCCTTCATGATCGCACATCCCGCGTGACATTCCTTGCCGATCCGGGTCAATTCCAGAATCGTTTCCGGTCCGATCTTAAGCCTCGAGCCCACGGCCAGCGCCGTCGGGTCCAGACCCATGGTGGTGATGTTTTCGGCAAAGTCCCCGGGGGCGACGTCCAGACCCAAAGCCCTCATCTTGGCGATGCTTTCCTGAGCCAGCAGGCTGACTTGGCGGGCCCGGTCCCCGGCGTGGGCGTCCCCTTCCACGCCATGTCCCGGCACGAGCCGGATCGATGGGACATTGATCTTTTTGACCCCCTTGGTCTGACTGACCGATACGGCGGCGACCTTCATATTCCACCGGACGATGGTTTCCTGAATCTCTCGGTTAAAGCCTTTTCCAGGCTATCATATTGACACTCTTTTGAGAACATGGTAAAAATTTTTCACCAAAATGGAGGGATGGCCGAGTGGTCTAAGGCGGCGGTCTTGAAAACCGCTGTGCGAAAGCACCGTGGGTTCGAATCCTACTCCCTCCGCCAGGACAGTCGGGTTCAATCCGGAGAGATGGCCGAGTCGGCTGAAGGCGCTCGCCTGCTAAGCGAGTGTAGGTCTTAAAAGCCTACCGAGGGTTCGAATCCCTCTCTCTCCGCCAGTTCAATAAAATTAGCCCCGTGAAACCGGGGCTTTTTATTTCCATTGTTCAGACTAAGTTTGCTTAACTTTCAATATTGGTGGGTCAGCCCCGGACCGCCGCTTCAATCGCCGCCCTGTCCTTTCCCTTCGGCATTACAAAAATACATCGGCCCCTGCTTCTATCCGCCCATAAATCCCCTACGGCCCGTTTTTCCTTGGAATCATCATTGCTCCACCGGTCTTCACCCTTGTATTCCACCACTAGGATACGGCCGTCTTGCAGTTCGGCCACGAAATCAGGGTAAAAGCGGTCCGTTGAGGTCTGAAGCCAGAAGGATGAATCCGTGCGGCGTTCCAGGTTGCGCACCCAAGTCAAGACCGTTGCACGGTAAATGTGTTAAAAAAAGGATATAAAATACTGAAATATATGTTATAATGGTGTTCATTCCAGCCTGGAGGAGATCATGGGAGCCCGAATATCGCGAGAGGCAAGTTTCGTGG
>Ga0209163_1002045_pt1 | contig 18338 bp, 19 predicted proteins | sample MTBAKSrepl2MetaG_FD_187457 | JGI IMG/M metagenome (GOLD analysis project Ga0209163, IMG submission 187457) | Enrichment culture microbial communities om Arthur Kill intertidal strait, New Jersey, USA, that are MTBE-degrading - MTBE-AKS2 (Arthur... | ecosystem: Environmental > Aquatic > Marine >...
ATGTTGCGCAACCTGGTCGAGCTGCTCGACGTGACCTCGCTGCTGGACGTGGACCGCTGCGTCGCGGAGCTGGAGGAGTATTTCCGCTCGGCCTATCCGGGCAAGAAGGACCCGCCGCACGTACAGCGGCTCAAGGGGATGAGCCGTGAGTGGGAAGCCGAGTGCATGTGGGGGTATTACGGCTGGCAATGCCAGAACATCCGCCACCTGCGCCTGAGCTTCTACACAGGCGATATCTTCACCAAAGAGCCCACCATGGCGCAGGATGTCCCACCCATCGTGGAGATGCTCGCGCAGACCAATCCCGACGTGATCACGCTGGCGTTCGACCCGGAAGCCAGCGGGCCGGACACGCACTACAAGGTGATGCAGGCCCTGGCCGAGGCGATCCGGGCCCATCTCAGGACCTCCGGCAAACGCGACGTCAAGATCTGGGGCTACCGCAACGTCTGGTTCCGATTCGACCCCTCCGAGGCCAACCTCTTCATTCCCGTGAGTCTGGGGATGTTCTCGGTGATGCACAGCGCCTTCATGGATTCCTTCATTACGCAGAAGGATGCGTCGTTCCCAAGCTACGAATACGACGGCCCGTTCTCGCAACTGGCCCAGCGGATCCAGGTGGAGCAGTACCAGAAAATCAAGACCTGCCTGGGCCGGGAATGGTTCTACAACCACCCCAAGGCCCTGATCCGCGCGACCCGCGGCCTGGTCTTCCTGCGGGAGATGTCGCCGGCGGAGTTCTTCACCTCCTGCCGCGAGCTGCGCAAGTCGGTCGAAGACCGGTGAGGCCGGCCTATTGGGATGTGGTCAGTTCTTCTGGCACGCGGTTTATCGCACAGTAGAGGAAGGGAATGAAGTTCTCGTTATGCGTATATGAGGAGGATTTGAATCCTGTGCGTCGATTCATCGAAATTGATCAGAGCGGCGCTCTCCACATGCCTCCTACGGGGAGGAGATCATGTCCAGTGTTCAAGCCAGTGTACTCAAGACCTACATGCGTCTCAGACGCCTCTTGTCCCCACAGGGAGGCCCCTACGACGTGGCCAAGGAGAGGGCTAGCATCGAGGCTTTGGCATCCAGGTTCAAAGCGTTGGCTCCCGCGCACTGCGAGCCTCTGGTGGCGAAGGGCGTCGCAGGTGAATGGCTTGCGCCCGCAGAGGTTGTTGAGAGAGGGGTTGTTCTCTATCTGCACGGTGGCGGCTACAACGCGGGTTCTGCCCACGCCTTTCGAGCTCTCGCCATCAATACCGGGTATGCGGTGAAGGCCTGCGTTCTGAACATCGACTACCGCCTCGCTCCGGAAAACCCCTTTCCCGCAGCGCTTGACGACGCAACGCGCGCCTATGAGTGGTTGATAGAAGAAGGACGCCCTCCGAACGCGATCTTCCTTGCGGGCGACTCCGCCGGGGGCGGACTGGTCTTGTGCCTACTCCTGCACCTCCGTGAACGAGGGTCACCGCCGCCAGCGGGAGCGATTTGTTACTCACCCTGGACCGACCTCGCCTTGTCTGGGGAGTCATACAAGGGCAATGCGCGCTCGGACGTAATGGTTGACTGGTCAAGCCTCGAACAATGGGCACGGATGTACCTTGCGGGCATCGATCCGCGTACACCAGGCGCATCGCCCCTATATGGTGACCTGCGAGGCCTACCACCCATGCTCATCCAAGTGGGCTCAGATGAAATGCTGTTGTCGGACGCCACTTCTTTCGCCGAGAGGGCCAGAGCGGCGGGAGTGGACGTAACACTCGAAGTATGGAAGGGGATGCAGCACGAGTGGCAGTTTGCGGCGAAGGTGATCCCAGAGGGCAGGGAGGCAATCCGGCACGTAGAGCGCTTCGTTGACTCGCGGTTTCGCGTCTCCTAGCCCTGATTCACTCCTGCCGCCCAACATTTCGCCGAAATCAGGTTGTGCGTAAACACGACGTATCCGCGAGCTACCGCATGTTCCATGATGGCCTGATCGGACGGCCCTGAGATCACCTTCCTCGGAAGAGTGAACAGTTTCGAAACCCGCATCCCTCAAGACGGGTATTCAGTCGGGCGAGAGATCCATGTCAATGAGAATCTTCATGCGGTTGACGACTCGAAAGGCACCTCAATCTCCTCGACGCGTCAGGCGGCGCAGGCGAGTGCCTCATCGATGTCCTGAGGCTCCAGATAGGGATATAGCTGGAGAACTCGCTCCTTGGAATGGCCCGAGGCCAGCATTCCTACGATCATGCCGACGGTGATGCGCATCCCACGGATGCAGGGTTTGCCGCCCATGACGCTCGGATCAAACGTGATTCTGGTCAGCTTCGTCATCTGTCCGACTTCCTTCGGAATCGATTCCCACGCACATAATCGAAAGAAACTGTATCGTCGTCCACCACGCCCGATACTACCGTGAACAGACCAGCAAGGCAGGGAATGGGAGAGCAATCGGGAGACTGTCCAGGTCGATTCTCAATTGCCGGACTGCGCCACAAAGCGAAGGACAGCCGTCACCGGGTAGTGGTCCGAGGGATAGCGGTTGTCTTTGTTGTCCCGCAGGATCTCGGCGCGGACGACCTCGACGCCGGGCTGGGTGAAGATGTAGTCGATCTTCTCCCGCGAGACGTCGCCATTGAAACTGTGGAAGGTCCCGACCTGCTGGGCATCGGGGTGCAGCACGCGGAACGTGTCGACAAGAATCGTGGGGTTCTTCGCCAGGCCGTTGCCGCCGACCGGCGATTCCTGCTCGCCCTTGAGGTACCGCACGACCGGGTTCCGCTCGCCCGTGTTGAAGTCCCCGGTCACGATCACCGGGTCCGCGTGGGCGCGGGCGCGGATGTGCTGAGCCAATAGGATCGCGCTCTTGTCCCGCGAGAACTGCGAGACGTGGTCCAGGTGGGTGTTGAAGAGGTAGAACGGCCGCCTGCCGTTCCTGCGGGTGAACCGTCCCCACGTGCACAGGCGGGTGCAGGCGTTGCCCCAGGTGATCGAGCCGGGGACCTGGGGCGTGTCCGACAGCCAGAAGGTGTTGCAGTCGGTCACGTCCAGGCGGTCCTTGCGGTAGAGGACGGCGGAGTACTCGCCCTGGGTCTGGCCGTCGTCCCGGCCGCAGCCGATCTCCGCGTATTCGGGCAGCGCCGCACGGATGTCGTCGATCTGGAAGCGCAGGGCCTCCTGGATGCCCACCACGTCCGGATTGTGCCGGCGGAACACGTCGCAGACCATCTCCCTGCGGTTGGCCCAGTTGTTCTCTCCGTCGTCGGCCGTGCCATAACGGATGTTGAAGGTCATCACGACAAGGTTAGGTTCCTGCACCGCCTGTCCGGCGTAGGAAGTTCCAAATCCCAAACAACAAATTCCAAACAAGGCACAAATCCAAAATCCCAAACGCTGTCGCATATGCGTGGGAGCCGTGGCATGGACTTCCAGCCCATGAGTCATCGGCAGGATGCCGATGCCACTGTGCTGTCGCTCACGCGCGTGAGCCGTTTGGGATCTGGGATTTTGAGTCTGTTTGGGATCTGAGGTTTGGGATTTGGTGCTCTCTGTGCACTGCATCAGCGTGTCCTCCTGCGAATGGATGTCTATACTTCGAGAGCGGCTTTCTTCTGCTCGTCCGAGAGGGACTCGTTCAGCGAGCCGGAGCGGAAGCCCTGTAAGTCCATCGTCACGAATTGGAAGCCCAGGGACTTGAGTCTCTCGACCACTTTCGAACGAACGGGCTCGGCCGCCAGCTTGGGCAAGTCCTGTGAGCGGACCTCGATCCGTGCGATCTTGTCGTGATGGCGGACGCGGAACTCGACGAAGCCGAGCGACCGCAGGACGCCTTCGGCCTGGTCGATCTGCTTGAGCCGCTGCTCGGTGACCTCCAAGCCGTAGGGGATGCGGGAGGCCAGGCAGGGCGACGCCGGCTGGTTGGCGGTCGGCAGACCCGCCTGGCGGCTCAACTCCCGAATGTCGTCCTTGGTCAATCCCGCCTCCGCCAGGGGGGATCGGACGCCGTGGAGCTTCGTAGCCTTGTTGCCGGGCCGGAAATCGTCCAAATCGTCGAAATTCGTGCCGAAGACCACGTGGGCGAAGCCGCGCTCTTTCGCGACATCAAGCAGCGTGCGGCACAGGTGAGACTTGCAGTGGAAGCACCGGTCGGCGTTGTTGGCCTTGAAATGGGGGTCGTCCAGCTCGCCGGCCTCGACGACCATCAGTTCGGTGCCGATATCCTTGGCGACCTTGCGGGCCTTCTCGTACATATTGCCCGGCTCGGCGGGACCCAGGCTGATGCAGGCCAGGACGTTCTCCGGTCCCAGCGTATCGACCGCGGCCTTGAGCAAATAGCTGCTGTCCACCCCGCCGGAATAGGCGACGACCACCCGACCCAGGTCTTTCAGGATCGTTTGCAGCGATTCGTGCTTGTCTTTCAGGGTCATAGGCAACTCTACGTACTCGCCTCCGCCATGGCTCGGTCCAAAAGCACCTCCAACCCCAATTTCTTGGCCCAGTCGGCCAGATACCCACGGTCCAGGGCCTCTCCCTGGACGCCCAGAACGCCCAGGACGTCGCCCCACTGGCGTTCGGACGTGCCGCCGGTCATGTCGAACCATCGCAGTTTCAGCAGGATAATGTCCTCCGGCGACACAACACACACGTCTCTGCGGCTCAGATCGCTCAGCTTCATCATGTGGCACCGCCCCAAGAGCCGGTCCTCAAACTCCCCGGACCCTTGGATGAAGAGGTCGATCTTGAATGCTGTCTGGAGATGGATGAGGTTGAAACTGCTGTGGCACTTCAGTGCCTCTCCCATGGCCTCCCGGCTAACGTAGAACTCGTCTTTCAGAAGTTCATAGAGCCTATCCGCCAGGGGTGTGAAAGGCTCGATCGTGATGTCCGCATCCCTCGTGAACCGCACGGTGCCATGAAGAGCGCTCGCAACCGAGCCGCCAATGGCGTAACGGATGCCCAAGCCATCGAGAACATCCGCCACCCGCTCAATGACCAGCTCATTCTCTCGCTTTTCGTCCATGCCCCGACGTTCCATAGGCTTTGTCATAAAGCTCCCCGCCGAGATGCTGCCGCGCCCAAAGCCGCCATAGCTCCTCCATAGTGGCATGGGGATGGCGCATCCTGAGCCCCGCCATCGCCAGGTCCTTGCCCATCTCGTACGTGTCGAAGATCAACTGAAACTTGCGGGCAGACGACATCCGTCGATAAATCTCATATTGCACCCGCCTTACCTCGGGCGGCGTGTCGCTCTGGTCGTATCTCGGTCGCGGCTCTGCCATGCCCACAAGAATACCGCAGAATCCGCCCGCCGGGTAGCCCGAATCGGGAGAGATCGGTGGTGTGATGCCCGATCCGGTCTCGAACCAGGGGCTCCGCCCCTGGACCCCGGCATTTTCCGCTTTCGGCCAGCAGCATGCAGGGCGTGCCGTGCACACCAGTCTCTTCAGGGGGACTCAATGCCAGTGCTTGGACATCCGATCACTTGGGCGCGAGCAGCTCCGCGTTGTCCACCCACATGACGAAGAACGGTTGCTCGGCGTCCCGCTTCTGCATGCAGATCAGGAAGGGGCGATTGAATTCAAAGTATCTTGGACCCGAGAGGATCGCGAGCCTCGATTCGCTCTCCAGGACAGCGCCGCAACGGTCCAGGCGGAATTCGATGGTCTGAATCGCTTCGGCGATCGGCATCGGCGGATTGGAGTTGGTGACGACCTTGCTGATCAACTCCTTGAAGCGATGATCGATCCGCCAGAACATGTCGGGGACCTTCAGTCTGTCATTGACGCCGAATTGACTGTCGGATTCATACGCCAGCTGCTTCCTGGAGTCCGCGATCTGCCTGCGGACGCAGTCGAGCGTCTCGGCCAGCGAGCCTTTGGGCTCGACCCTGGCGATGATGACCTGATAAGGCTTGCTGTGCCGGCACAGGTCGATCGCGCATTCAGCGACCTCGTACGAAGGCTGATCTTCCACTAAGCGGGCGTACAGAACCTCCACCTGCTCGCGGAGGTTCTTGTACTGCCTGAGATAAGCCCTCCATAGGCCGAAGCCAGCCACTCGCGTCTGCGTGCCCCGGCAGTCGGTGAATACAAGTCCGTCATCCATTTGGCGGAAAGGATGCTTGAAAGGCACGCGGGCTGTCAGATAGGAGTAGGCCAGGATGCCTTCGGTATGGTCGTTGACGTCGGGCAGCACGTGCGACGGGAACTTGGCCGCCATATCCTTCCTGATCTGTTCACGGATGCCTTTCTCAACCCAACCGCCTCGCGCATAGACCGACTTTGCGTCGACGTCCGAGACCGATTGCTTGGCAGCATTCAACCGAGCCGCGATCTCCTCCGCTCCGATCACGTTCAGAGGGGCCTTGATGATGCTATCCCTCAACTCGTTCCAAGCCAACTGAAAGGACGAGCACCAGATGACGTTCTTGCCGGGCGGGCAGGGGGTGTCCAGCGTGGGCACGATCACTGTCTGCTGGAGCGACGCGGAATCACCCGAGAAGGTGGCGGTCCTGCGGCTGTACTGGGCTTGCTGGACGGCATGCGACCCGAAGCCCATCCACCAGAGAACGGCGCCCGCCAAGGCCAGGACGAAGACCCCGACGAAGACAAGGCGCATGCGGCGGTTCGGTCCGGCGGAGGGTTCCTGCGGGGTGCTCGGTGGTTGCTGCGATTCCATAGGCGCCTCTCCCCTGATCCCGGAGATTCGCTCGTAGTATGCCCGTAAGGGCGTGTCCCTTCCGCAAGGACACACGGGATGACGCCTCACGGCGTCACTACCAACGAAGAGAGCCGATGGTGGGACTTGAACCCACAACCCCGGCTTTACGAAAGCCGTGCTCTACCATTGAGCTACATCGGCGTAAGTGCTTATCCCTAAAGCACTTGCAGCAATGCCGTCCAACCAGCCGTCGGAGGCTCCGTACCTGTTGCCCGGAAAGCCGCGGCGACTGAGACCGCAGCACGGGCACGCAAGTTCTCTCTTACCCTACCTTAGACTGGCCCATAATGCAAGAGGATTTGCCGGAAGATCTCTCGCTCCGGGCAAGACGAGCAACAGGCTCGTCCACGGAACTACCCGCAATCGCTCTCGTCGCGCCGGTCGGCGACTGAGGGCCGGGACCACCGCATCGTACAGGCAAACTCCGCTCGCCTGCCGACGAGAAAAAATCGCAGAACAGGATTTGCCATGCTTGAGTATGTGAGTATAATGTGTTATAGCGGTGTTGGGCTGATAGTCGAGAAGACGTGCGTATGGATGCAGATACGAAGAAGTTCTACGAGTTAAAGGCTGAGATCATTCAAGCGGCCGGACATCCGATCCGCCTGGCGATCATCGAGTTCCTCAGCCGAGGCGAGCAGTGTGTCTGCGACATCGTCCAGCACGTGGACGCGCAGCGATCAAACGTGTCCAGACACCTGTCCGTCATGCTCAAGGCGGGTGTGCTGGAGAGCCGCAAGGATGGTCTGAAGGTGATCTACAAGCTCCGCACGCCGTGCATCGTCAACTTCCTGGCGTGCGTCGATCAGACGTTGCGGGAAAGGATGAAACGAGAGGCGGCACTCTTAGAGAAGCTCTAAACGGATCCCGGACTACCAGCATCGTTTCTTTTTGTCGCATTTATGTGAGTATTTCACAGCATAGTGACATAGTTGAGATATGGCCGCCAAGTGCATACTCAGAAAGCACTTGGGAGCACCGTAGAGTAAGAGGTGAGCAATCGTATGAATTGGAGAACCGAATGGAAGAGGCTGGTGGCAATCACCGTTGTCTTCCTGTTGTTCTTCTGGCTGCCGGTAGGCTGGGATCGGTTCACCAGCGGTGTCATGGAGGCGCTGCACCTGGCAAGATGGTATGCGCGGGAGCACGTGCTGTTGTGCCTGGTGCCGGCCTTCTTCATCGCCGGGGCCATCGGCGTGTTCATCAGCCAGGCATCGGTTATGAAGTACCTGGGCGCCAAGGCCAACAAGGTGCTGGCCTACGGCGTCGCCAGCGTCTCGGGCAGTATTCTGGCGGTCTGCTCCTGCACAGTGCTGCCGCTGTTCGCAGGGATCTGGCGAATGGGCGCGGGTCTGGGTCCGGCGACGGCCTTTCTCTACTCCGGTCCGGCCATCAACGTGCTGGCGATCATCCTGACCGCCCGTATCCTTGGGCTGGAGATCGGCATCGCCAGAGCGGTCGGCGCGATCGGTTTCTCCATCGTCATCGGTTTGATCATGCACGTGATCTATCGCAAAGAGGAGATGGAAAAAGCAACCAGCCAGATGGGCATGCCGGAGCCGGAGGTGGCCCGACCGTTGTGGCAGAATGCGGCGTTCTTTGCGGTCATGGTCGGCGTGCTCGTCTTCGCCAACTGGGGTTCGCCAAACGACTTCCAGTTCCGGACGGTCGCGGGTACGGAGTTCACCGCCGCAGTGCTCAAGCAGCCGGAGTCCGCCGGGCAGGAGTACCTGCTGGAATACACCAAAGGACCCCGGGCCGGCGAGCAGGTCCGGATCGCGCCGGCGTCCATTGTTTTCAAGAAGCCGGTGCCAGGCTCTTGGACGACGATCTGGCAAAGCAAGTGGCTGGTGACGGCGGGCTTCGCGGCGGTTTTTGGCTTGATCCTTGTCTTCTGGATCGGCGTCCAGTGGTGGAAGGTCGTGTTGGCCGCGACACCACCGGCGCTGTTGGCTCTTGCCCTGCCCACGCGGGGATTGTGGATCCTGCTGCCGTTCTCCGCAGGCATTGTGGGCACGTCGATTGCGCTGGCTTCCAGCAAGGGGGAAGGCGAGGAATGGTTCGGCGCGACGTGGACGTTTGCCAAACAGATCCTGCCGCTGTTGTTCTTTGGCGTGCTGGTGGCGGGCTTCCTGCTCGGCCGGCCGGACCATGAGGGCTTCATCCCCAGCAAGTACGTCGAAATGCTCGTGGGCGACAGCCCCGATCGGATGCTGGAGATCACCGGCTGGGGCGGCGGCGGATTCGAGAACCTCGCTCGTGTGATCTGGCCTTTCTGGACGAATCTCTTCGCGAGCGTTTTCGGGGCCTTCATGTACTTCGCGACGCTGACCGAGGTGCCGATCGTCCAAGGCCTGATGGGCGCCGGGATGGGCAAGGGGCCCGTCCTGTCGCTGCTGTTGGCAGGTCCCGCACTGAGTTTGCCCAACATGCTGGTGATTGCGGGTATCATGGGTGTTCGCAAGACCGTCGTCTTCGTGTCGCTCGTGGTCGTCATGGCGACGATCAGCGGCATGGTTTTCGGGGCTTTGTTCTGATTTCTGGGAGACACACGTATGAAGAAACTGCAGATCCTGGGTACCGGATGCCCCAAGTGCAAGAAATTGGCGGAGAACGCCGATGCAGCCGCCAGGGAACTGGGCATGGAGTGCACCATTGAGAAGGTGACCGACATCAACGAGATCATGAAGTTCGGCGTGATGATGACCCCGGCGCTGGCGATTGACGGCCAAGTGAAGGTCGTGGGCAAGGTGCCCGCGCCGGAAGAGATCAAGAAGATGCTGGCGTGAGTGCCGAACAGGAGACAGAAAGGGCTTATAGATGAGCAACCAAGCATGCGGATGCGGCGGCGGACCGAAATTGATCTTCGCGTGCAGCGGAGCGGCGGATGTAGGAGAGATCGCCGATAGGGCTGCGAGGAAGCTGACTCGGGAGGGCGCAGGGCGCATGTTCTGTACGGCCGGACTGGGCGGACGGATCAGCGGTATCCTCAAGACCACGGAGGCAGCCGAGGGGGTTCTTGCGATTGACGGCTGCCCGCTGAACTGCGTCAAGTCAAGCTTGGAACAGGCGGGGTTCAGCACTTTCCAGCACCTGCAACTGGCGGATCTGGGGCTGGAGAAAGGCAAGAGCCCGGCGACCGAGGAGAGGGTCAACAAAGCGGCGACGCGCGCAAAAGAGATGATGTGCTCATAGGGAGGGCTACACATGGCCGGTCGATGCGTTCTCGTGATGGCAGTATGCCTGTCATGTCTGGGTTGTCAGGCCGGTGACCCCTCGAATCACCAGGATGGCTTGTCATCGGCAGGTGATCCACCGACTGTGGCAGTCCAGGCCGAGTCTGCTGCCGGTACGCCGGTGGTGTATGCCTTCTATTTCCACCGGACCTTCCGCTGCATTTCGTGTCAGACGATGGAGGACTTGGCCGCACGCACGATTGAGGAGCACTTTGCCCGGCAGGCCCGGGACGGCCAAGTGGTCTGGATGTCAGTGAACATCGATGAGCCGGAAGGTAGATCTCTCGGACAGCAGTTCAATGCACGAGGAAGTGAACTCGTGGTAGCCCGGATGGAAGACGGCATCTGCGCGGACTCCAAGAGACTGGACGACTTGTGGGGACTCAAAGATCGTCCCGTGGCTTTCTCACAATACCTGGTCAACGAGATCAATGCGCGTCTGAGCCCGGTGCAAGGCAGGTAAAATGATGGCGATGCTGGCGCAGTATTGTTGCAGGGAAAGCAGGGGGAATATCCTGATCCTGCTGGCTACTGCGGCAGGTATGTGGTGCATCTTCGTATGGGTTCCTTCGGTATTGAGATCGAAAGGAAACGGTATGAGTAAGGCGTTGAAAATCCTGGTGGTCGCGGGTTTGGTCTTATCCGTGGCAGCAATTGTGACTATCAAGCAACAGGGCAAGGAAGGAGATTCCGCGGCAGGTCTGTCCGCACCGGCCGTGGCCGCCATGCCCCAGGTGTCGGGCCTGCCCCGCCTGGTGGACCTGGGAGCGGACAAGTGTATCCCCTGCAAGATGATGGCCCCAGTCCTGGAGGAATTGAAGGAGCAGTACAAAGGCAGACTGGAGGTGGTCTTCATCGACGTGTGGAAGAACCCCGACGCCGGCGGGCAATACGGCATCAAACTCATCCCGACACAGATCCTCTACGATGCTGCCGGCAAGGAACTCTTCCGTCATGAGGGATTCTTTTCCAAAGAGGATATCCTGGCCAAGTTCAAGGAGTTCGGCGTGGACCTGTCTGATGCCTCGACCCAGGCGTCGGCCTTTGAGCGGCTCACCCCAGCCAAACCAGATGAGCGCCCAAAGGAGAGCGTCTGCTACATGTGCGAGGGAGATATCAACGCTAAGACTCTCGTCACCGTGCAGACCGACAAAGGGCCGGTCCGTCTCTGTGGGCCGCACTGCTATTTCATTATGTACTCGTGCCTGACCGAGGACAAGACCGGCTTTGAGAAGAAGGTGACGGTCACGGACTGGGCCACGGGCAAAGCGATCCCGATTACCGAGGCTGCGTTCCTCTGTGGCGAGGAGGAAGCCACAGGCAGGCCGTGGATCAAGGCGTTCGCCGGCAGAGATGCCGCTGTCGCAGAGCGAGCTGCCAGTGGGGGGAACATCCTGGCGCTGGAATCGCTGGCACAGAAGGAGATGTCACATCGCTGTGGGTTCTGCGACCGCGCGTGTTATCCGCAGGATGCCGCCGAGGTGATCGTGGAGGGCGCCGTGCACACGTGGGGCTGCTGCTCGCACTGTGCCTTGGGCGTGGCCGCCCGGACCGGCAAGGACATCGAGGTCCGCGAGAAGGATCGTCTCACGAAAGAGCCCATCGTCGTCAAGACGTTCGAGGGCAAAGTTGCGTCGCTGGAGCCGGCGACGGCCATCGCCTGGTTCGGCCAGCGGCAGAAACCCGACGGCGCCTGGGCTTCGGCCGGCTGCTTCCATCAGGGATTCTTCACCAGCGCCGACAACCTCAAGAAATGGGTCGAGCAGAATCCGCACGAGACGGGCCGGCTCATCACCATCAGCCAGGCGCTGGCCGACAAGATGAAGCTTTCGCCCGAGCAGATCAAGAAAGCCTGCAAGATCGGCGAGTGCTCGCCCAAATAACCGACACAAATCCACGTCCGGAGATCACGATCATGATGAAAAGAAAGACCCTCTCGATAGCTGCCATTGCCATACTTGGAGTGTCCGTCCTTCCGGCATCTGCGGCCGATGCTCCCGCCAAGCCCACTTTGGTATGTGACGTCTATCCGGGTCTTGCGTCGAGCAGTCTGACCTATGCGCGGCTGAGTGACCTGCCCTCCGGCGTGATCCTGAAGACGGACGGTCTGACCATCAAGGATACGGACATCGCCGGCGAGATCGCCCAGGTGCCGGCGGAGATGCAGGCCCAGATCAAGAAGAACGCCTTCTTCCTGCTGGAGAATCTGGCAACACGTCAGCTCCTGGTGGCGCAGGCCAAGGCCAAGAGCGCAGATCAGAAGGATGCCCCCGCATCCGGTGACCGGGCATTGATTCAGACGTACTTGAAGGGTCTGGTCGCCAGCGTGGAAGCCAGCGACGCGGAAGTGGCCAAGTTTTATGAAGAGAACAAGGACGCTTGCGGCGGAGCGACTCTCGATCAGGTGAAGGATCAACTCAAGCAAATAGTGCTTCAGCAGAAGCAGCAAGCTCTGGTCGATGAACATGTCCGCACGATGGGCCAGCGCATGACGATTGAGGTTTCCGCTTCCTGGACGAAGGAACAGTCCATCCTGGCCAGGGACAACATGGTCGATAAGGCCAGGTCCAGCGGCAAGCCATCGCTGGTGGATTTCGGCTCGACCGGGTGTCGGCCCTGTGACATGCTGGCCCCGATCCTCGCCACGTTGAAGGAGAAGTACGCCGGGAAGTTGAATGTCGTATTCGTTCATGTCGGTCAGGAGCAGATCCTCGCCTCCCGATACGGGATTCAGAGCATTCCGATGCAGTTCTTTTATGACAAGGACGGCAAAGAGGTATTTCGCCACACTGGGTTCTGGCCGCAGGTCGAAATCGAAAAGAAGCTGGCGGAGATGGGGGTAACACAATAATGGAACAACTGTTTACCTCGCTGACAAAGGCTATAGAGGCCACGCCGGCGATTGCCATTTCGGCGTCGTTTGTCTGGGGTATTCTGAGCGTCCTGTTGAGCCCCTGCCACTTGTCGAGCATCCCGCTGATCGTCGGGTTCATCGATCAGCAGGGGCGGATGTCCACCAAGCGGGCGTTCTTCCTCTCAACGTTGTTCGCGGTAGGCATCCTGGCGACCATCGGGATCATTGGAGCCGTCACAGCGGCGGCCGGCCGGATGATGGGGGATGTCGGGCGATACGGCAACTACTTCGTCGCGTTGATCTTCTTTCTCGTGGGCCTGTATCTCCTGGACATCCTGCCGATGCCTTGGTCGGGCCCGGGCCAGATCGGGATGAAGCGAAAAGGACTCCTGGCCGCACTGATCCTGGGGCTGGTCTTCGGGATCGCCCTGGGCCCGTGCACGTTCGCTTACATGGCCCCCATGCTGGGCGTGACATTCCGGGTCGCTTCCACAAGCCTGCTCTATGGAATCGTTCTGCTGGCTGCTTATGGCGTGGGACACTGCTCGGTGATCGTGGCCGCCGGCACGTCGACCGGCTGGGTCCAGCGCTATATGAACTGGAATGAGAGGTCCAGAGGCGCCACGATCGTCAAGAAGGTCTGCGGCGCCCTGGTTCTCTTGGGCGGACTGTATCTGGTCTACGCGGCGCCCTGACGGAGTGGAATCTGAGCCCCCGTGTGCCGCGACGAACAAGGGAGGAAAGAACAGGGATCGAAGGAAGCGGCTGGTTGCCACGCTTGCGCGGGAACAAGGGCTTTCCGCTCTCCGGCAACACCGCGGGAAACCGGAACCGTCTCCCGGTTGACACGTATGCACGGCTGTGGTATATTTCGTCATATGGCGAAATATAAGGGATATGTACATGCGTGATGTCCTGGAAGTCACCAAAGCCCTGGCCGACGGAAACCGACTACGCATCCTGATGGCGCTGGTGGACGGGGAGTTGTGCGTCTGCCAGATTGTGGAACTGCTCCAACTGGCCCCTTCGACCGTATCGAAGCACATGTCCATTCTGCGACAGGCCCGGCTGGTGGAGGGCCGCAAGGAGGGGCGCTGGATGTACTACCGCCTGCCCGCGGGAGACGTCCCCAAGGCGGTCCGCGGGGCGCTGGCGTGGCTGCAACGTAACCTCGCGCAATCACCTCAGGCGGTACAGGACAAGAAGAAGTTGAAGGCGATTCTCGCCATGGACCCGGGAAGACTATGCAAAAAGCAAAACGGAAGCTGAAAGTGCTGTTCCTGTGTACGGGCAATTCCTGCCGGAGCCAGATGGCCGAGGGCTGGGCCCGGCACTTCAAGGGGGACGTGATCGAGCCGTACTCCGCCGGCATCGAGACGCACGGGCTCAATCCGAACGCCGTCCGGGTGATGGCCGAGGCGGGGGTGGACATCTCCGGACACCGCTCCAAGCACGTAGACGAGGTCCGGGATATCCCGTTCGACTACGTGGTGACCGTCTGCGATCACGCCCACGAATCCTGCCCCCTGTTTCCGGGCAGGACCAGAGTGATTCATGTGGGCTTCGATGATCCCCCGCGTCTGGCGAAAGAGGCAAAGAGCGAACAGGAGGCGTTGAACTGCTATCGAAAGGTCCGGGACGAGATCCGGCGGTTTGTCGAATCGATGCCGGATCGCTTGGAGGAGGCATTCAAGAAAGAGGTGTGACGATGGTTGAGGATCACAGTTCGGATCGGAAGGAACAGATTCGAGAGACCGTCCGCGCGGGATACGGCAAGATCGCCAAGAACGGAGGGTCATGCTGCGGCCCTTCGTGCTGCGGGTCGGGGGCCGCCACGCAGGTGGCAAAAGGCGTTGGGTACAGTGAGGCCGAGCTGGCGGTGCTGCCGGAGGGGGCCAACATGGGGCTTTCCTGCGGCAATCCCACGGCCATCGCCTCACTCAGATCGGGCGAGATCGTCCTGGATCTGGGCAGCGGTGGTGGTTTCGACGTTTTCATCGCAGGTCCCAAGGTGGGCTCGACGGGGCGCGTCATCGGAGTGGACATGACGCCCGACATGGTCAGCAAGGCCCGCCAGGGCGTCGCCGCCTACACGAAGCACACCGGTCTTGAGAACGTCGAATTCCGGCTGGGCGAGATCGAGCACTTGCCGTTGGCGGATGCCAGCGTGGACGTGGTGATCTCCAACTGCGTTCTGAACCTCTCGCCCGACAAGCCTCAGGTCTGGCGCGAGATCGCACGCGTGCTCAAGCCCGGCGGACGGGTCGCCATCTCCGATCTGGCTCTGCTGAAGCCCTTGCCCCAGGAAATCCTGGACATGGTCGAGTCGCTGATCGGTTGCCTGGCGGGGGCCGTGCTGGTGGAGGAGACCCGTGCCATGGCCGAAGCCGCGGGATTGGCCGAGATTCAGTTGAAGCCCAAATCCGGATACGTAGATTCCATGATGGACTGGAACGATCCGCTCTTCCACAAGATCGTCGAGCGATTGCCCCAGGGAGCGAGAGCGGGAGACTATGTCACGAGCCTCGAAGTCACGGCAACCAAATCGGCCGTGACCGTGACGTCTGCTGTCAAGGAACTGATCGCCATTGGAGCGTCTGTGACGGCGCACTGCCAGCCCTGTTTGACATATCACGTGAGCAAGGCCCGGGAGATGGGGATCGGGGAGCACGACATTCGAGAGGCTGTCACGGTCGGCCAGAAGGTTGAGAAAGGCTCGATGTCCGCCATGAGAGATTTTGCCGGGACGCTCCTGAGTGCGCCGGCGCCGGAAGGACAGAGCTGCTGTTCGTGAAGCGTGGAGATCGAGGGAACGGCCGGAACGAGCGAACGGAAGGAAAGGAAACGGGAATATGGCGGATCTGCCTGCAGTACAGGACCAAGGCAAGCGGCTGAACGTCTTTGAGAAGTATCTGACGATCTGGGTGGCGCTTTGCATCATCGGGGGGATCCTCCTGGGCAAGGTCGCTCCGGGGGTGGCTCAGTCGTTGGACGCCATGGCCATCTACGTGGGCGGCGCGCCCGTGGTGTCGATCCCCATCGCGATCGCGCTATTCTTCATGATGTACCCGATCATGGTGAAGATCGACTTTGCCGAGGTGGTCCGGGCCGGCAAGAGTCCTAAGCCTGTGTTGCTGACGCTGATCGTCAACTGGGGGATCAAGCCGTTCACGATGTTTGCCATCGCGACGTTCTTCCTGGGTTACGTCTTTCGCGGCCTGATCCCCGGCACCGAAGTCGTCAAGGACGGCACCGAGGTCGAGCTGTTTCGCTCGTACATCTCCGGGGCTATTCTACTCGGCATCGCGCCCTGCACCGCCATGGTGCTGATGTGGGGCTACCTGGCCAAAGGCAATCAGGGCCACACGCTGGTCATGGTGGCGATCAACTCGCTGACCATGCTGGTGCTTTACGGCCTGCTGGGCGGCTGGTTGCTGGGAGTCAACAAGATGCCCGTGCCATGGCAGGCGCTGCTATTGTCTATCGCGATCTATGTTGCGCTGCCGCTGGTGGCGGGTTACTTCTCACGCAAATGGATCATCAAGGCCAAAGGGCTGGCGTGGTTCGAGGCCAGGTTCCTCCACGTGCTGACGCCGGTGTCGATTATCGCCCTGCTGGCGACGCTGGTGCTGCTGTTCAGCTTCAAAGGCGAGACCATCGTCGGCAATCCGCTGACGATCCTTTGGATTGCGATCCCCTTGTTCCTCCAGACGTGGTTGATTTTCGGGCTCACGTACGTGGCAGCGCGACTGCTGAAGTTCACGTACGAGGACGCAGCCCCTTCGGCCATGATCGGGGCCTCCAATCACTTCGAGGTCGCCATCGCCACCGCGACCATGCTCTACGGCCTCTCCAGCGGTGCGGCCCTGGCAACTGTCGTCGGTGTCCTCATTGAGGTGCCGGTCATGCTGATGCTGGTCAAGGTCTGTCTGCGAACCAGGGAATGGTTCTCACAGGCGCCGGCCCGCACGGTCCAACTCGCGGAGGAGCTGCCGGCGTAGGACATACGCGGGAATTGTCCTGTCGGAGACTCTCAAAGAAGCGGGGCCTGTGTCCACCGGACGCAGGCCCCGCGGGTTGCCTCGTTCGACTACGTGATGCGCTTGCTACAACTCCGGTAGCTAATCGACCGGATTGCCGAACGCGATGTCGTCGATGTACAGCGTGCCGGCGCCGCCCTTGACGGGAGCGGTCTTGTTACCCACGCCGACGGCCATCGACTTGACGGCCGTGACCTTCACACCAGCCGCGGTCAGGTCGCTCAGTGGGATCTTCCACTGCCGCCAACTCGTGATCGTCGTGGCCGCGGCACTGGAGTACACGATCGTCTTAGACTTGCCCGCGTTGTCCTTGACCGTGAGGTAGAAGCCCTCGGCCGCATTGTCGGCTTTACCCTGGAAGTAGAGCGACAGGGTGTCGCCGCCGCCGGTGGTCCAGTCCTGAGGCGAGGCGAAGGTCCGCTCGGCCTCGGAGTAGAACGGAGACGCCGAGTTGTCGTACATCAGCGGCATCGATTGGGCGCCGCCATGGATGATCGTCTGCTCGGCAAACGGCGAGACATCATATCCGACCTGCGAGCCACTGGCCCCGGTGGTTAAGCCGTCGACCCACGCGCCGTAGATGCGGTTGTCGTCGTCGTTGTAGGCTTCGAAATCGTCAATGGGCTCGTATTCCGACGTGGTGAAGCTCCAGACATTGCCGGCATATTCGCCGGTATCGCCCACTTCATTGACCTTCCAGTAGTACGTGGTTGCGAAATCCAGGTCGCCGGGGGTGTAGCCGTGATTGGCGGTCGTGCCGGCCGCGACGGCGCCCTGGGCGACGGCTTCCTGGTCTGCATCGATGTAGATCTTGTGCGACGTCGCTTCGCGCCCGGGCCGCCAGTCCAGTTCGGCGCTAATCAAGACGCCCGTGGCTCCGTCTGCCGGCGCCGGGTCGAACGCATGCACCGGGACGTGGTAGAACCGGACCTCGCTCAGGCCGGTCTGCGGGGCGAAGCCGCCCCAGTTGGCGTTGATCGTCAGCCTGACGAACTTGGCCATGACGCCGCCGAAGGAAACTTTCGTATTGGCCTGGTAGCCTTCCGCGCCCGTGGCCTGGGCAAACGCGGGAACCCCGTCCAGCGTGGTCCAGGTCTCACCGTCGGTGGAGTACTCGATGGTGACGTCCTTGGCGCCGAAGCCCAGGAGGGGCTCGATCATCTGGTTGGAGTTCCAGACCCACATTTCGTCGAGCTTGCAGACCTGGCTGAACTCGAACCGGATCCAGTCCGGCTTGGTGGTGCCGGTGGTCATCCACATCTGCGTGGTTTCGATGGAGTGCCCGTCGCCGTCGAGACCGGCGCCGTTGACGGCGTTCTCGGGTCCCATGCCGACTTGGGCGCTCGAGGCCGTGGCGGTGATGGCTGTGATCGGATAGACATACGTCTCGACGATGAAGCTCCACACCTCGCCTTTGGTGATCTTGTTGTCGGGGGCCGGACCAATCTCATCGACCCGCCAGTAGTAGGTCTGACCGTAATCCAGAAGCGTGGTCACCGTGTAGCTCGTTTCGGC
>Ga0209163_1002050_pt1 | contig 18315 bp, 10 predicted proteins | sample MTBAKSrepl2MetaG_FD_187457 | JGI IMG/M metagenome (GOLD analysis project Ga0209163, IMG submission 187457) | Enrichment culture microbial communities om Arthur Kill intertidal strait, New Jersey, USA, that are MTBE-degrading - MTBE-AKS2 (Arthur... | ecosystem: Environmental > Aquatic > Marine >...
TGAAAAACTGCGACCTGATTATCGAGGCCATCGGCGGCGGCGATGCCGGCGGCATGGAAAACAAACCCTTGAAACTTAAGGTCTTCGCTGAACTCGATAAAGTTGTCAAAAAAGACGCCGTGTTCGCCAGCAACACCTCCTTCTTCACCATCGCCGACCTGGCCGCGGTCACCGACCGCAAACCCAACTTCGTGGGCATGCACCTTTTCAGCCCGGCCAATATCATGAAACTGGTCGAAGTGATTTACACCGCCGACACCTCCGCGGACACCATCAAGCTTATCGAGGATTTGAGCAAGGCCATGGATAAAACCCCGGTGCGCGTCAAGGATGTGCCCGGAGACACCGGCTTTATCGCCAACCGCATCTTCGCGGCCACGGCGCGCGAAGCCATGAAAATAGTGCAGGAAGGCATCGCCACCGCGCAGGACATCAACACGGCCATGGTTCTGGGATTCAGATGGCCGGTCGGGCCGCTGGGCATGGCCGCCGGCGCCAAGGACGGCTGGAAATAACTTAAGCATTTTTAAACCTCAACCCCCCGGCGCCGCCGGATCAAAAGAAGCCAATAACGGCGCCGGGGAACGTAATGTTCCATATCCCTCAAACACCATTTAAAATTTAAGGAGAAAGAAAATGGGAACACCGGCTCGAGTGGTCGTATTGCCAGTGGAATCGTCAGTGCTCCGGGTCGAGGACGTTATTCTGCCGGACCCGGGGCCGACTCAGGTGGTTATCAAACAATTTGCTTCAGGCGTCTGCCATTCCCAGCTGCACCAGATGCACCGGCCCAGAAAAAATCCGGTCATCCTGGGGCATGAAGCCACCGGCGTGGTTCTTAAAGCCGGGGCCAAAGTCACCCACGTCAAGGAAGGCGACGTGGTCACCGTGAACGGCTACCGGCTGGAATGCGTGGAAACGCCGGGCCACACCTGGGGCCACGTCTGCCTGTACGAGCCGGAGCGGAAGGTCTTTTTCTCGGGCGACCACATCCTGGGAGACATCACGCCCAACATCCAGGCTTGGGTGGGCGACGAGGACCCGCTGGCGGCTTACATCCAAAGTCTGAGTAAAATCGAGGCCATGGAAGTGAGCATGGTCCTGCCGGGCCACCGCAGCCTCATCCCCAACAGCCGCAAGCGCATCCGGGGGCTGAAGCAGCATCACCTGGCCCGGTGCAACGAGGTCCTGGACATCCTGCGGGGCGGCGCCCAAAGCGCCTACCAGACCGCGGCCCAGATGACTTGGGACATTCGGGCCGACCGCTGGGAGGATTTCCCGCTGATGCAGAAATGGTTTGCCACGGGCGAGGCCATCGCCCACCTGCGCTTCCTGGAAAACCGCGGTCTGACCGAGAAAAAATTGAACCCCCAGGGCGTCTTCCTCTACACCCTGACCAACGAAGACGCCCGGCTGGAGACCGTGGACTGAGACGGATAAACGTCGTTTCCACCATAAGCGGTCCGGGCGGCGATCACGCCGTGGCGTAACCCTTACGGTCGGGCAACACTCCCTTTGACCAGGCCCCAGGCGCCGCAGCCGTCCCGCAGATTGGCGCAGGGGTCGTTCGCGAACGACCCCTAGCGTTGCTTCCTCAGATACATGTATATTCCACCATGCGGGCGGGCTTGAAACCCGCCCCTACGCAAGACGGCTACACCTCGCTCGCCATGACATTCCTATTTCGTTAAGGCTCGAACGAAACAACGAACCGTTAAATCGTGACCACGTCCGGCAGCGGCTTGATGAAATGCTGGCGCAGGCTGTAGGAGTAGGCGCCCACGTTGGGGACCATGAGGATGTCGCCCGGCTCGATGCCCTGCCCGAAGCAGCCGTAGCCCCAAACGTCGTGCGGCGTGCACAGCGCCCCGAGCACCAGACAGGATTTTTCCGTGAGGGCCGGCCGGGTCAGGTTCAGGATGGGGATGTAGTCGGTTTCGAATCGTTCCCACCCCAGGGCGTTGGTGCCGGCGTCGGTCACGACCAGGTCCGGGGCCTTCTTGTCCAGCACCTGGATGAACAGATGCATGGCCTCGGTCACGATCCAGCGGCCCGGTTCAAAGCAGATGCGGCAGGAAACGGACGGGAACAGGTGGGCCTTGACGGCCGCGCCGATTTGGTCGGCAAAGGTCTGGATGGGCGCGGCCGGATTCCGGTAGTGCTTGTCCATCGGGCCGGGAGGCAGGCCCGCGGCCTCGCGCAGGCGCCCGGCCGGGGTTCCGGCGGCCTGGAGCCATTCGCCCTCTTCCGGCCAATAGCCGCCGCCGATGTCAATGAATCCAATGGCTTCCCGAAACGCGGCGGGCATCCGGGCCAGGGTTTGGCCGAGCGCCTGGATAAAGGCGGTCTGGGCCGAAGGGTCCATGTTCCAACTGGTGTGGAACTGAAGACCCTCAAGCCGGACATGCGGCGCGTCCTGGGCGGCCTCAAAAAAAGCGGGCAGGTCCGTGAGAGGAATGCCGAATTTGCGCCAGAAGCCGCGCGGGTCCGTGGTCAGGCGGACCCCGGCCCGCACGGTCCGGTTTTGCGACGCGGCCACCCGTTCGAGGCGCTGAAGCTCGCTGAAGCTGTCCATTAAAATAGCGACGCGGTCGGCTTGGCCCACGGCCAACAGCAGCTCCTCGTCCGTCTTGCCCGGTCCGCTGAAGACAATGTCCCGACCGCCCGCGTCCAGGGCCATTTCCAATTCCAGGCCGCTGGACACGTCCAGCCCGAAACCGGTCTCCAGCAGGGTGCGGGCCACGTCCGGGTGGGGATTGCTTTTCACGGCGAAATAAAAGGAAACCTCGGGCAAGGCCTGTTGAAAGACCTGCCGGAACCGGCCGGCCTTTTGGCGGAGCACCGAGGTTTCCAATAGATAAATAGGAGAGGGGTGGGCGCCGAGCAGGCGCAGGTACTCGTCGCGCCGGTCCAGGCAGCGCCGGACAAGGGCCAGCAGCTCCTCGGCCGGAAGCTCGGGAATGGCTTCCAGGGCCGCGGCCGCCCGCGCCACGGCCTCTGTCGTGTCCTTCCCGGACACGCTACTCGATGTCCACGATCAAGCGGCTCAGGATGTCCCGGCACTCAGCCGCCAGGTCCGTGTTGCCCTCGGGCCGCACCAGGGCGTGGCCCAAATACCAGGAGTCGTAATCGGCCGGCGGCATCTGGATGAGATGCCCGGGTTCCCGCATCAGGGAAACCTCCAGAACGCGCGGGTCCGCCAGCATGGAACCGGCATCGATCTTCTTCAGCACCCCGCCTCGTGGGGCATGCAGACGAAGGCCCACGTGCGGCCGGTTGCCGTTGACCGACGGAATTTCCAAAGGCCGGTTCTGGGCCAGGTCGAGGTTCAAACCCAACATGTCCAGACCCCAAACCCGGCGCAGCAAATAGGGCAGACAGTCCCCGCCCGGTCGGGGGGCGATCTCCAAAAGGAAGACCTCCCCATCCCGCACCAGGAAGTCCAGCATGCCCAAGGACCGCTCCAGTCCCACCGCCCGGGCCGCTTCGAAAACCAGCCGCCGGAAGGCTTCGAGGTCAACCCCGGCCGGCAGGGCGGCCGGGATGACATAGCCCCGGGCCGTGCCCAGGGGCCCGTCCGAGGCCAACATCTTGCGGGACAACCGGACGATCTTCAGCTCCTCGCCCTGGGTCAGGAAATCGCAGGAATACTCCTGACCGTCGATATACTCCTCGGCGATGATCCAGGCGACCCCGGCCGGGTGGCGATAGAGCCGCATGGTGCGGCGCTGCCGAAGCCCGTTAAAAATCTCGTGGAATCCCCGCCTCACGGCTTCCTCGGTCTCACCCAGGAAAATCAGCTCGCTGCCGCTGCCGCTGCGGGGTTTGAGCACCAGGGGCCGTCCCAGTTCCCGGAAGAACTGCACCGCCTCTGTTTCCGCGCGGATCATCCGGGTGCGGGGACAGGGCAGACCATGCCGCCGCCAGAGGTCCTTGGTGCGGTACTTGTCGCGGCAGTTGTCCACCGCTTCCGGCGACGGGTATGGCAGGTGATAGTCCTGGGCCAGGGTGGCCGCCAACTTCATGGACTCGCAGTCGAAGGCGGCCACGCCGTTCAGTGTGTATCCGCTTTGGGTCAAATGACGCCCCAGGGTCTCGCGAACCCGGTCGAAGTCGGCCAGGTTCATACAGATTTCTTCGTCCGGGGAGGGCTTGGGTTCCACGGCCAGCCGCCGGACCTGGGGGTCGGTCAAAAACAGGGCGCGCCCGGGCCATCGCTGGCGTATCCAGTCGATGTATTCGGGTGTGGTGCCAACAACTAACACCTTAGAATTAGATAACATAGGACGCCGGGCTTCCTCCGTATGCGTCGCGAAAAGCCGGCTGAGTGTCGGGAGATTGGAGTTTATACAAAGGGCGGGGGGTCAAGTGAAACCGGGACTTCCAACCGAAGTCGCCGCACAGGAAATCCACCACTTCCAGGCCCAGGGCGCAGGCCCGTTCGAGGTGATGGAAGTTGATCAGCTTGGCCACGCCGGGAAAATCGGGGCTCGCGCCGCCGGCCAGCAGGGTGTAGGACGATCCCCAGATCGCGCCGATGTCCACGGCCGCAACCTCGCCGCCCAAAAGGACCGTGGTCACCCGGAGCATGCCCTGACTGTCGAGCCAGGCCACCAGGGCCTCGAACGAGGCCAGGAAGCGGGAGTCGTGGAAATAGGATCGCTCCTCGAAGGCCGAAAGGTTCAGCCTAAAGACGCACTCGACGTCGGCCGTCCGGTCGTAGCGATATTCCAAACCCGGGGCTTTAAGCGCCTCTAGTTCCCGGCCGAGCTTTTTGCGGGACTTGCCGGAAAACTCCTGGAGATAGGCGTCAAAGGAGCCGTTGTAGCGTCTCGGGAAAAAGAGGTAGCCGACTTCGTCCACCTCGGCCGCGGCCGAGGCCGCCTCGGGGCTGAGGTAGCGCAGGTGGATCGGCCCGGGAACATGGTCCAGCAGCTCCCGGCGCACGTCCTCGTCCCGGCCCACGATCCGGTTCTGTTCCAGCCAGGTCTCCCCGTGCCAGGTTTCGCCGGGGAAATGGCCGAAGCACCCTTCTTCCGCGATCCAGCTCAAGGCCAAAAGGCCCACGACCTCCCCGTTTTCCTCGGCCGTGACCAAAAGCGGCGGGCGGTCGAACGCCTTTTGAAAACAGGCCCGCACGGGCCATAGGTCGAAGAGGCCCGTGCGGGGCCAGTGAGCGATCCAAAGGCGGCGGACCGCCTCGATATCTTCGAATAGGCGTACTTCTAACATGGCCTCGCCTTAGTACCGGAAGCTCACCTGCAGATGGCTGTCACGTCCGCCGAAGAAAGCCTGGGCGAAATTTCTGACCTTTTCCGGGTCATACGGCTTACAGGAAAAAACATCCAAATAGACCGCGTTCGTCAGGTTGGCAAAATGGGCCGAGATCAGCGACGTCTCGATGAGCTGCACCATGGAGTAGCCGGCCACACGCTCGTCTTCCCCGAAGTGCACGACCTGCGTTTCGCCGAAACGCTTCATCTCGATCAGATCGCACAACTCAACCACAAAACGACGGATGGCTTCCGCGTCCCGGATCGTGTCCGGCGCGCAATCGTAAATGTCAATGGCCGAGGCGATTCCCCAAACCCCCAGAGCCGCGGCCTGGGCCATGATCTTCTGGCCATCCAGAACCTGCCGCTCCTCGGCGCTCAGCCGTGTCTCCGTCACCTGAACCGCTTGTCTCACCGTGGGTGCCCTCCTTAACCGCCCGGGTTTTCACGTCTTGCCGGACGGCATGTCAAAAGTTGTTTGTTTTTCCTTCCCGAACCGTCCGCCGCCGGGCCTCAGGCTAATCCGGAGGGCGGCCGGGCCGGTCGGCTCGGGGCTCAGTCATCCGCGACCTCATCCCAAAAAGCGTCTTTGGGGGTTTTCCTGCGGTGCGAGCGCTTGCCGGAATCCTTTTTTCTTCCCTTGCGCGAAAGATCGTCTTCATCCTCATCCGCGCTGCTCCGCCACTTGCGGTTTCCTCTCTTTAGGGCTTCGTCTTCATGGGGATCGTTCAACTCAGCTTCTCCTCACCCAGTCTTACGATGTCGTTTTCAGGTCGCCGCAGCGATCGACTTTTTGATAGGCATATTTTGTGCCAAGCAAAATTATTTTATAATTTATTGAAATCATATATAATTTATTAAAAAAACCAAACCGGGAGATCCAAAAAAAGGTATTGACATACCGATATACAATGCTTTATGTATTTTATTACCGATTTTAAGGCCGACAAGTCCGCGCTGGGAGCCGCTAGCGGCCCAAACGGCCAAGTCAAGGGCTGATATGGGTCGCCGGCCGTTGAAACGACCCGGGCTCGGCTTAAAAATGGAAATGTAATACCGGAATACCAGGCGGCGTCGGACCGGGCAAGTAAAAAAAAGGCCCGCCGGACGCCCGGGAGGTCGAAATGATCCCGCGTTTGATCCTGGCCATCCAGGAACAGAGTTTGGAAAAACACCTCGAACGCATTTTTTCCGAAGGCGAAGTGCGGGTGGAGTGCTTTGGGCACACGCCCGCGACCTGGCAGAAGGTGGTGCGCAGTTGCGGGGACGTCATCGTCATCAGCGAATCCCTGCTGCCCAAGCCGTCCGACACGAGCATCATCCTGCTCAACGACCTGCCCGAGACCCCCATCACGGTCATCCTGACCGAGCACGACTCGTCCGAGGACATCGCTCGGTTGACCGCGGCCGGGGCCGACGCGGTGCTCTACGCCAAACTGCCCCGAAAACGCCTGGTGGAGGCCATCGAGACCACCCTGTCCTCCCGGCGGCAGTTCCTGCAAAAGGAACGCTTCGGCCGGCGCGGCATGGCCAACCCCAAGATCAGCGATTTCGTCTCGGACAGCGAGGTCACCCGTCTGTTCATGGAAGAGGTGCAGCAGCTCATCCCCAGCGACTCGCCCATGCTGCTCCTGGGCGAAACCGGCGTGGGCAAGGAGCACCTGGCCCGAGCCATCCACGGCGAAAGCCCCCGCTCCTCCGGTCCCTTCGTCGCCGTCAACATGGCCGCCGTCCCGGAACAGCTCCTGGAAAGCGAACTCTTCGGCCACGAACAGGGGGCCTTCACCGGCGCCATCCGCTACCGGCGGGGCGCCTTCGAGCTGGCCCACAGCGGAACCCTGTTCCTGGATGAAATCGGCGAAATGCCGCTCAATCTCCAGGCCAAACTCCTCCGGGTCCTTCAGGACTACGAAGTCAAGCCCGTGGGCGGCGAAAATCCGATGTGGGTGGATGTGCGCGTCATCGCCGCCACCAGCCGCGACCTGGAAAAGGCCACGACCGACGGCAGCTTCCGCATGGACCTTTTTTACCGCCTGAGCGTGCTCACCCTGACCATCCCGCCGCTCAGGCAGCGTAAAGAGGACATCCCGACCATGGCCCAGCGTTTCGTGGACCTGTATCGCTACAAAATCGGCCGCGACATCCGGGGGTTTTCCCGGCCGGCCTTGGACGCCCTGCGCCACTACAACTGGCCGGGCAACGTCCGGGAGCTGATGAACGTGGTCGAGCGGGCCATGTTGCTTTGCCGGAGCGACGAGATTTCCCTGGCCGATCTGCCCCACGTCTTTCACAACGGCCTGGCCCAGGCCGGACGCGCCCCCCAGGAGCAACTCCTCTTCCCCGAGGACTGGTCCGGTCTGACCCTGCCCGAGGTGCAGCAGCAGGTGTCGGAGCGCGTCGAGCGGATGTATCTGGAGCGGGTGTTGGAAAAAACACGGGGCCGGGTGGGCCAGGCGGCCAAAACGGCCGGCATCCACCCCCGCAGCCTCTACAATAAAATGAACCGCCTGGGACTGCGCAAGGAGGACTTCAAAAACGGCTCCGGCCCGGCCTAACGCCCGGCCGGGCCTCTATTTGAGGACCACGCCCTTGAGCCCGCCGGAGATGAGGGCGGCCAGGTTCATGAAAATCTGAGGCAGGGCCAGTCCGCCGGGAGAGGCCAGGTATTTCGGTCGCCAGACCGGATCGAATTTCTGCTTATACCGCCTGAGTCCCTGAAAATTGTAAAAGTGTTCCCCGTGCCGGAAGACAAAGGCGCCCAGGCGGCTCCAGAGCGGGGCCAGGGTTCTCGCCTCGAAGCCGGACAGCGGGGCCATGCCCAGGTTGAACCAGCCATAGCCCTGCTCGCGGCCCCAGAGCATGATCCGGGTAAACAGATAATCCATGACGCCGTCCATGGCCTCGGGCCGGTAGCGCATCAGGTCCACGGAAACCTCTTCCTGGCCGGCGCCGAGCCACAGGTTGGCGAAACCGACGAGACGGTCCTCCAGAAAAACCGCGGCCGCCGGGCCTTGGGCGAGGTAGTCCGGGGAGAAGAATCCCAGGGAAAAGCTCTTTTCCCGCGTGTTCTTTTGGGCGAGCCAGGCGTCCGAGACCTCCTTGAGTTCGGCCATGCGGGCCGACACCTGGCCGGGTTCCAGCACCTCGTATCGGTAGCCGGCCTTTTCCATGCGGGCCAGGGCATGCCGCAATTTCTTCCGGCCGCTGCCCTCCATGGAAAAGTCGGCCAGAGGCACGCGGGCCTCCTCGCCGATTTTAAGCAGCGTCAGTCCCAGGTCCAGATAAAGCGGCAGGCTCTCGTGGCTCACCTGGTAGAAAACCGGCAGCCCGCCGTAGCGGTCCGCGGTTTCGCGGAACCGCCAGACCAGCTCCGGCCATTCCTCGCGCGGGCCGACCGGGTCCCGGAGCGCGATCCAGCTTCGCCCTTCCACGCCGTACATGAGAAAGGCCTGGCCATTGGGGCTGAACAGGAAGTACTTGTCCCCGAGCAGGGCCAGGTTGGCGGCCGTGTCGAAAGACTTTTGCGCCACCTCCGCGGCCCGGGCCAGTTCCTCCGGGCCGGGCCGGGCCGGAGCCGGCGGACCCGGCCTCAGCAGACGGACCATGGCCACGATCAGGGCCAGGGTCACCGCGCCCACGGTGGCCCGCAAAAAACGCGGGGCGTCTCCGGTAAAGGCGAACTGCCACCACAGGCTGTGCGAATATTCCACGTGCCGGTAGGCCAGCAGACCCAGCCAGATCGAGGCCCCGGCCACGATCACAATGGCGGCGATCCAGTCGGCGCTGTACCGCTGGCTGAACAGGGAGGATCGGCGATAGAAATATTTCCGGCTGGGCAGGAGGCCGACGACGATCAGGCTCAGGAGGATGGCCTCTTCGTAGTCCAGGCCCTTGAGCAGCGAGGCCACGATGCCCGTGGCCAGAAGCGCCAGCGACAACACCCAGGCGGCGTCCAGCCGGCGCTGGAGTCCTCGGCCGACCAGAATGAGACCCATGCCGGCCAGGGAACCCAAAAAATGGGACAGCTCCAATAGCGGAAGCGGCACGATGAAGCGGAGGCCCTCCAGACGCCTGTCCACCCCGGGCGTGGCCCCGGAAAAGAGCAGAAGGGCCCCGCCGACCATGACCGCCATGCCGATCACCTGCGGCAGAAACGGAGAGGCCGCCTGGCCGAGCAGCCTGCCCAGGCGGGCCGGGCCGGCTTTGTGCCGCCACAGCTCGCGCCCGCCGAGCAGCAGGGAGGCCACGGCCAAGGGCAGCCAGTAGTACAAGACCCGGTAGGCCATCAGGGCGGCGAAAATCTTGGGGGCCGGATAGGCCGGGGACAGGAGAAGAACGGCCGCGGTCTCGAAAACGCCGAGTCCGCCGGGCACCTGGCTGACCAGGCCCAGGAGCTGGGCCAGCAGAAAGACGCCCAGGAAATTGAAAAAGGACCACTGATCCGCCGGACCCAAGAGCGCGAACAAGACCGTGCCGGCTAGAATCCAGTCCAGCATGGCCAGACCGATCTGCAGGAGCACCAACCGGCCGGAGGGCATGCGGAATTCCAGGGTCCTGATCTTCACCGGCTCCCGCTTCACCCGGCTGACGACCCCATAGGCCGCCACCACGGCCAGCATGGCCAGACCCAAAAGCCGAAGCGAGCCGAACGGAACGTGAAACGTCTCGGGCAGGGCCACGGGCAAGGCCAGAAAAACCAGCCCGCCGATCGCCAGGAACCCCAGCCAAAGGGTCAGGGTGCAGAAGGCCACCACCTGGGTGACTTCCAGACCCGAAAGCCCCCAGGCCGAATAGAGGCGGTACCGCGCCGAAGCGCCGGCCAGCATGGAAAGGCCGATGTTGTTGCTGAAGGCGTACCCGACAAAGGACGCCAGCCCGATGTTCCGGTAGGGCAAGGGACGCCGGATATAGCGCAGGGCCAAGGCGTCATAGCCGGTCATGACCGTGTAGCTGAGCAGGGTCAGGCCGGCGGCGGTCCAAATCCGGGCCGGCGTGACGTTGCGCAGGGCCTGGAGAATCTCGTGAAAATGGTAGAGGCGCAGTTCGTGGTGCAGCACCCAGGCCGCGACCGCGAACAGGACCACGCTGGCCGCCGGCCCCAGCAATCTCCTGGCCCGGCTCGTCAGCCCAAAACTCACCCGGACAAGCCTTTAAGCGGCGGCCTGTGGGTTTGAGGAAAAGACCTTTTCAGAATCGAACCTTTGGGTGGTGGGGTGGGTTCTGGGGAGGCCGGGCCTGAAGCCCAAGAGGTTTCTGGCTGGAAAAACATCCGGGCTTATTCCTCGTCCAACACAGCGCGGACCTTTTGCGTCAGCGAGTTCAAGGAAAAAGGCTTCTGGATGAAGTGAATCCCCTTTTCCAGAACCCCGCGATGGGCGATGGCATTGGCCGTGTACCCGGACATGAACAACGCTTTGACCCGAGGCGTCAGCGCCCGGATTTTCGCTTCGAGGTCCTTGCCGTTCATGTTGGGCATGACCACATCGGTCAGCAGCAGATCGATGGCGCCGGAATGCCGTTCGCACAGGGCGATGGCCTCCCCGGGCCCCTGGGCTTCGAGCACCTTGTAGCCGGCCCGCTCCAGGATCGTCTTGGCCAGGCGTCGCACCTGCTCCTCATCCTCGACCAGCAGGATGGTTTCCTGCCCGCCTACCGCCGCGCGCACGGGCCGGGTCGCCGTGGCCTTGGCCGCCCTTTGCTCCGGACCCTCATAGCGAGGCAGATAGATTTTGATCGTGGTCCCCTGGTCCAATTCGCTGTAGATGTTGATTAAGCCGTTGTTCTGCTTGGCAATGCCGTAAACCATGGACAGGCCGAGGCCGGTGCCCTGGCCTTCGACCTTGGTGGTGAAAAAGGGTTCGAAGACATGGGCCAGGGTCTCTTTGTCCATGCCGAAACCGGTGTCGCTCAACGCCAGCAGAACATAATCTCCGGGAGAGAAACCCACGTGCTCCTCGAAATAGGCTTCGTCCAAGGTAACGTTGCCCACCTCGATGGTCATTTTGCCGCCTTCGGGCATGGCGTCCCGGGCGTTGACCGCCAGATTGGCCACGATCTGGTCCAACTGGGAGGGGTCCATCTTCACGGACCAGACATCCCCGGGGAGAATGAATTCGAGATCGATATCTTCGCCGATGATCCGGCGAAGCAGCAGCTCTATGCCCTTCATCTGGTCCTTCAGATCGATCACCTGCGGGGCGATGGTCTGGCGACGGGAAAAGGCCAGGAGTTGTCGGGTCAGGTTGACCGAACGCTCGGCGGCGGCCTGAACCTCGGAGAGGTCCCGGTAAATGGGGTCCATGGGCTTCAGTTCCGAGAGAATCCCCTCGGTGTACCCCAGGATCACGCTCAACATGTTGTTGAAATCGTGGGCCACCCCGCCGGCCAGCCGCCCCACGGCCTCCATCTTCTGGGCCTGGGTCAACTGATCGCCCAGCTTTTTCTGCGCCTCCTCGGCCCGCTGTTTGGCCTGGCGCATTTCCAGGTTGTACAAGGCATAGGCCAAGTCGCCGCCCAGGTCCGCGAACAGGCTCTGCTCCTCCTCGTCCACGCCCAAGGCGTGGTCCACGGCCACGGCCAAATAGCCAAAAACCGTGTCCTGATGTTTGAGCCGCACGCTCATGGTGTCCGTGGCCAGGCACTGGTCGGAAATGGGGCACGGGGCGCAGACGCGCTCGCGGTTCTCGACCAAATAGACGTCATCCCTGTCGCGCGCGCCGGCGCAGCAAGGCGGCAGGTAGCCCTGGTCCAGACTGGCGGCCAGCGGTTCAAAGGCCTCCCCAATGCCCGCCTTGGCATAGGTTTCCGGCCGACCTGCGGTATCGGTCAGAATGATCTTGGCGCTTTGGTATCCGCGGGTGTCCACCAGAACTTGGCAGATCTCCTGGATCAGTTGTTGCGGCTCCTCGGCCCAGGCGATCAGGCGGTTCACATCGCGGATGGCCCGGAGCACCCGATTGAGATGACGGATTCTCTCCTCGGCCCGCTTGCGGTCGGTGATGTCTCTGAAGACGCCGATCAAGGCATGTTGGCCGCCGAACTGCACGGGGGTGGCGTTGACGTCCACGTAGAAAACCGAGCCGTCCTTGCGTTTGGCCGGGATGTCCGGGGAAAGCGCCAGCTCGCCCCGAAGTTGGCGTTCGAAAACCTCGGCGACGCGCGGCAGATCCTGCTCCGGGTGAATGTCCTTCATACCGAGGCTCAGCATCTCCTCGCGGCTGTACCCGAACATTCGGCAGGCGGCCTCGTTGACGATGATGAACTTCCGGGTTTCGGCGTCCGCGGCGAGAATGCCGTCCCGGGCGCCTTCGACCAAAACCCGGAGCATGCTTTCGGACCGTTCCAAGGCCGCCTGGACCCGCTTCCGCTCGGTGATGTCGTTGACCAGGGAGAGCATATACTGTTCGCCGCCCAGCTCGATCAACTCCGCCGAGGCCAGGCCTTCCCCGATCTCTCCGGACTTTCGGCGGAATTGTAGCTCGATGTTCTGGACGCGGCCCTGGTCAATCAACGTCTTGGCCACCTGGGCTCTATGTCCGGGATCGACCCACAAGTTCAAATCGAGGACCGGCCGGCCGACAAGTTCCTGGCGGGCGTATCCGGACATCTTCACGAAGGCGTCGTTGACATCCACCAGCTCGGAATCGCTGAATCGCGAAATGGAAATGGCGATGGGACTGGAGCGAAAGACCGTGGCGAAACGCGCCTCGCTGACCCGTAGCGCCTCCTCAGCCTGCTTGCGGTCGGTGATGTCTTGGGCGCAAACCAGAACCCTCTTGGTATCTTCAACCTGCAAAAAGGAGGTGGACACCAGCAGACAGCGGCTTTCGCGCCGGCCCTCCACGGAAAAAGGCAGCCAGGCCTCGATATCCTGTTGATTGCGGCCCGTGGCGAAAGTTTCCTGCACGGCCAGCCGCACCGGGCACAAGGGGCAGGAAGGGCCGAACCCGCACCCTTGGGGGTCGTCGAGGTGGTTGAGGCAGCGCAGGGCCTCGCCGCCTCGCAGGCCGACCATCTCCTCGGGGGTTCGCCCGGCGAATGCGGCCGCCGCGCCGTTGGCCTTGATCACGCGCCGGTCCCGGTCCACCAAGATCATGGCGATGGGCGCGTTTTCGTGAATGAGGGTCAGTTCGGCCAGGGTTTCCCGCAGTTTTTCCTCGGCCTGCTTGCGATCGGTGATGTCGTTGAACAGGCTGAGCATGAACCGTTCGCCGCCCAGATCGATCAATTCCGCGGAAGCGAGCGCGTCGCCGAATTCGCCGGACTTCTTGCGGAACTGAATCTCCATGTTGTTGATGCGGCCCTGATCGAGGACGGTCCTCCTGAACGTGTCTCTCTCCTCGGGATCGGCCCAGAAGTTGAGTTCGAATGCTGTTTGGTCGATGACCTCCTCGCGCGTGAAGCCCGTCATGTTCAAAAACGCGTTGTTGATATCAATGAACTTGGCGTCGGCGAATTGCGAAACGCTGATGCCCACGGGACTGGAGCGGAAAACGGTCGAGAAGCGCGCTTCGCTGGCGCGCAGTTCGGCCTCGGCCTGCTTGCGTTCGGTGATGTCGCGAACGGCCGCGATGTGAACGCCGCGGCCCTTGCGGTTGAAAAAGCGGGCCGTGATCTCCACCGGGAAGACCGTGCCGTCGCTCCGGCGGTGGTACTGGAGGGGAATGGTGACGATCTGCTCGGCATCCAGAGGCGTGGTCTGGGTGATCCGTCGGGTTTCTTCCGGCTCGGCCGACAAATCCGTGTTCTTTTTGGCCAGCAGATCGTCCCGGCTGTAGCCGTACATAACGGCCGCGGCCTCGTTGGCTTCCAGAATGCGCCCGCTCTCCTTATCGATCAGGACAATGGCGTCCGATTCGGCCTCGAACAATTGCCTGTACAGTTCCTCGCTCTCGCGCAGGGCCTCCTCGGCCATGCGACGTTTCTGGCGCAGCTTTTTCTGGTCAAGGGCATGGCGCACCGCCTGGCCCAGCCGGGCCGTGCGGTCCTTGAGCACATAATCGTACACGCCCTCCTGCATGGCCGCCACGGCCAGCTCTTCGCCGATGCTGCCGGTCACGAGGATAAAGGGGATGTCCTCCCCGCGTTCCTTCATGAGTTTGAAGGCGCGCAGACCGCTGAACTGAGGCAGGGACCAGTCGGCCAGGATGAGGTTCGGCTTGGTTTCCAGCGCTTCCAGATACTCCGATTCCCTTTCGACGCGCCGCCAATCGAATTGAAAACCTTCCTCCTCAAGCCGAAGCGCCATGAGTTCGGCGTCTTCGGCATGGTCCTCGACGATGAGGACGCGGAGCTTTTTAGGCATTGTGAGCTACCTCCTCGCGAACCTCACTAACTGGAAGCGAAAGGTCGCCGCTAAAATCGAAATCTTTATTAATTTTGTCTCGAAATCCCGTATCTTGCAATAGTTACTTCATGCAGGACCGACTCTTTCCCGTTACCGCCGCTCCGGCGGCGCCTCGTTCAAGAGAAGCCAGTACACGCCCAGTTGCCTGACCGCGTCGGTGAAGCTGTGGAATTCCACGGGCTTACGCACATAGCTGTTGGCCCTGAGCCGATAACTGGCGATCATGTCCTCCTCCTCGCTGGAGGAGGTGAGAACCACCACGGGGATCCATTCGGAGCGGGGGTCGGCGCGCATGCGTTCGAGGACCTGAAGTCCGCTTATCTTGGGCAGTTTGAGGTCCAGGAGAACGACCTGGGGCTTTTGGGTGGTATCCCGGCCTTCATACTTGCCCGTGCCAAAGAGATAGTCCAGGGCCTCGGCGCCGTCCCGGGCCACCACGACCTCGTTCAGGATGTTGTTCTCCTTGAGGGCCATGAGGGTCAGTTCCTCGTCGTCCGGGTTGTCTTCAACCAGCAGAATAATTTTCTCTCCCACCATCGCCTCCTAACGTAAAGAAAAAGGTGGCCCCCCGATCCTCGGCCGCCTCGGGCCAGATGCGCCCGCCATGGCGCTGAATAACCCGCTGCACCGTGGCCAGACCGATGCCCGTGCCCGGGAACTCCTCCATGGCGTGCAGCCTTTGGAAGGGGCTGAAAAGCTTGTCGGCATAGGCCATGTCGAATCCCACGCCGTTGTCGCGCACGAAAAAGACGTCCTCGCCGTCCTGCTTGACCATGCCCACCTCGATCCGCGACGGGGAATGGGTGGCGGTGAATTTCCAGGCGTTGCCCATCAGGTTTTCCAGGACCACCCGCAGGAGGTGCGCGTCGCCCTGGCAGGCCATGCCCTCGGCGATGACAATCTCGGCCCGCCGCTCCGGTTCCTGCGCCTGCGTCTCATTCGCGACCTGCCGGGCCAGGGCGGTCAGATCGACCCGGCCGGAAGTGAACTCGCGCCGCGATATCCGCGAGAGGCCCAAGAGGTCGTTGATGAGCTGCCCCATGCGGCGGGAAGCCGCCTGGATGCGGTCCAGGTAATGCCGGCCTTTTTCATCCAACTGGTCCGGATAGTTGGCCAGCAGGGCCGCGCTGAAGCCGTCCAGGCTGCGCAGCGGGGCGCGCAGATCGTGCGAGACCGAATAGGCAAAGGCCTCCAGTTCCTTGTTGACGGTCTCGAGTTGGATCGTGCGCTCTCTCACGCGTTGCTCGAGTTCCGCGCCGAAGGCCTTGGCTTCGGCCAGCAGCCCGCGGTGGCGTTTGCTCACGGTCATGACGTTGACCAGCCGGGTGAGGGTGCCCACGTCCGCCTCGGTGTAGCCGCCCGGGCGGTTGGCCACGGCCACCAAACCGTTTGCCCGGCCGTTGCCGAGAATTGGAACCCCCAGGAAACTGCTCAGCGGCACATGCCCCTCGGGCAGGCCGACCCGGGCCGGATGGGTCGTCAGGTCATTGCAGATCAACGGCTCCCCATGTTGCAAAGGCCACCCCCAGATGCCCCGAACGTCCATGCCCGTGGTCATCTCCCAGGTCAAAGCCTCGGGAAAGGCGCAGTCGTCCACGGATTGGCTGCCGTAGGCCGTGGTGTCGAACTTGCCCTGCTCGTTGATCCGGCCGATCAGGCCATAGACGCTGCCCGTGGCCTCCAGACAGGCGTTCAGCACCTGCCGTTCGGTTTCCTCGTCGCTCAGCTGCCCGTTGAGCATCTCGCCGATGATCTCGGCCACGGCGGCGGATTCCTGGGCCAGACGCTGTTCGCTGAGGTAAAGCTGCTCGGACCGTTCCTTGACCAAAACTTCGAGCTCGTCCCGGTGCCTCCGTAGCGCCTCCTCGTCCCGCTTGCGGTCGGTGATGTCCTCGAAAACCACCGCGAAATGAGAACCTTCGATCCGGTAAATGTTGCCGGCGGAATAACGGTCGAGCCATTTATTGTGAAGCTCGTAACTGAGATTTTCGCCGGTTTGAACCGCGCGGCTCAGGTGGTGGAAAAGAGGCGCCTCCCCCAAGTCCGGAACCAACTTCGAAAATCGCCGCCCCACAAGCTTTTCCACGCTCAAACCCAGATGCTTTTCCACCGATGGGTTGGCGTCGCGGATATAAAAATCAACCGGGCTGCCTTGATCCCCGAATATGGCTTCAAATACGACGATCCCGGACACGGAATTGTCGAAAAGCAGCCGGAACTGGTGCTCGCTCTCCCGCAAGGCCTCCTCGACCCGCATTCTGTCCGTGATGTCCAAGATGGTCCCTGAGATCCGCGCCGTTTGGCCCTGCTCGTCTTTCACCAGGTGCGCGCTAGCCATGACGACAATGGCTTCCCCGCCGACGGTTTTGGCCGGGACCAGATAGTTATTGACCACGCCGTTGCTCGTGAGCCGGTTGAGATAATCCTGCCGATTCTCGGGACTTTGCCAGAAATCAGGCAGCTTCGTGCCTTTCAAGTCCTCTTCCGGCGCGAAACCCAGAATCCGGTTGAAGGCCAGGTTGTGCTCCAGCAGCAGACCTTCCATGGTGCAACTGTAATAGCCTTCGTCCAGGTAGAGGATGGTTTCGCGGAACTTGCGCTCGCTCTCCCGCAGGGCCTTTTGCGCCCGGCGTTCGTCGGTCTGATCGCGGAAGACCAGGACCACGCCCGAGATTTCTCCCCGCGCGTCTCGAATGGGCGCGCCCGCGTCGGCGATGGGACGCTCGACCCCGTCCCGGGCGATCAACAGGGTGTGGTTGGCCAGACCCACGACCACCCCGTTCCGCAAAACCTGGACCACGGGGCTCTCGAACTCGGCCCGGCTCTCCTCGTTCACGATCCGGAAGACCTCGGCGATGTTTTTGCCCAGGGCCTCGGCCTCGGTCCAACCGGTCAGTCTCTCGGCCACCGGATTCATCTGCCGCACCCGGCCCCGGATATCGGTGCTGATGACCCCGTCCCCGATGCTGTACAAGGTGGCCCGGTTGATCTCCTCGCTCTCCCGCCGCTCTTTTTCGGTCTCGTACAAAATCGTGTACAGATTGCGCTGCCGGTAATTGAACACAAAGGCGACCACCACCCCGCCCAGCACGATGAACAGAATCAGAAAAAGCAGGATCGTCAATCCAAGAGCGTGGACCTCGGCGTTGATCTCGCTCATGTCTATTTTAGAGACCATGAACCACGACGACGCGGGAATGGGCCGGATGTAAGCCAGGACCTTGACGCCGCGGTAATCCTTGCCTTCGACCGGGCCTTCCTGACCCTGGGCCGCTTTGGCCGCCGGCAGGTCGGCCTTCGACAAAGGAAAACTAATGGTCAGCGCCGGAGCGGGCCGGTGCCGGAGCTTGTTCAGGAAGAGGATACGGTCGCCCTCCTGACGCAGGAGCAGCGTCTCGGCGCTGTGGCTGGAAGTCGGCCACCATTGGACAAGGGGATAGAGGTAATCCCCGGGATTGACCCTCAGGATAATCGCGGCCATGGGGATGCCGTCTGAATCGAAGACCGGCGCGGCAATGTCCAAATAAACCCGTTTGCAATCCGCGCACCGGTGAATATCCCCGAAGACGACATCGCGGGAGGAAACCGCCCGCGAGATTATATTCGACATGTAATCGTCGAAATCAGAGGCCGTGAGATTGAGGGACAGCAAAAAGCGGCCGTCGGCGCCGGCCAGAAGCGCGTCCGCATATCCGT
>Ga0209163_1002057_pt1 | contig 18242 bp, 15 predicted proteins | sample MTBAKSrepl2MetaG_FD_187457 | JGI IMG/M metagenome (GOLD analysis project Ga0209163, IMG submission 187457) | Enrichment culture microbial communities om Arthur Kill intertidal strait, New Jersey, USA, that are MTBE-degrading - MTBE-AKS2 (Arthur... | ecosystem: Environmental > Aquatic > Marine >...
GGCGTTGAACCACAGGACTCCGGATCAGGTGTACCGGGCAGAACAACAGGATCAGGCAGCATGAACCGGGGCGAATCCATCACTTAAAATCTCAAATCCCCTGTCGAAAAATGGGGTCCACCGTAGTCGTCGATTTTGTCGGAATCTTGATAGATAAACAGACATTGAAGTTGTGGAAGGAGAGTAAGTGAAGATAAGTGTAAAATCCCTTATTCAATGGATTAAAGCATTTTGGAAGAGAATCGTTCATAGATTTATTACACAAATTGTGAAAAGCAAATTCGTCCAAAATGTGGCTATGGTAGCATCTGGATCAACGATTTCGCAAGGACTATTGGCCGTATCTTCAATAATACTTGCACGTCTTTATTCGCCAGGTGATTTTGGTGTACTTGCAATTTATATGTCAGTTGTACCGATACTGACGGTTCTTGCTACACTGCAGTACTCAATGGCAATTGTCCTCCCAAAAGATGATAAAGAAAGTAAGGTTCTCTTTGGGATGTCAATTCGGCTATCATTTATGATATCCGCAATTGTGATGATTGTATCATCGCTGATAGTTGTTGTCGGTTCTGAACGAGTTGGCCTGAAGGAGATACCACCTTATCTCTTGTTAATATTTCCAGTGGCTATGATGATAAACGCACTCATAGAAATATTTAATTATTGGAATATAAGAAAGAAAGGATTTAAAATTATTGCAGTCGCGGATGTATGCGCGGCAATCACAACAATAACACTATCATTATTGTTCGGTATACTAAAATCAGGGTGGTATGGTCTGGTATTATTAGGGAAAACAGTAAATATGTTGACGCAGTTGGCTTATGGTGGCAGACTCATTGTGTCAAAAGAAAGTTTAGAAATATCTAAAGACAAAGAATACAGTAAAACTACATTAAAGCATTATATAGAGTTTCCTAAATTCAAATTACCACAGGAACTTCTGAATTCGTTTAGCAATAACTTGCCTGCTATCATGTTGGTTGCTTTTTTCGGACCATCTGTCGGGGGATTTTATGCACTAACAAGACGAGTGGTCGGATTGCCAGGTTCTTTAATTTCAGTAGCAATAAGCAGGGTTTTTTATCAGAAATCTTCAGAGTTACATAATGAAGGCGTCGGATTGTATCGGACTACCTTGAAAGCCACTTTGATATTAGCGGTGGTGGGGATCATTCCTTTCGGAAGCATAATGATTTTTGGTCCCTCTTTATTTGTATTACTGTTCGGTGCAGAATGGCATACAGCAGGGATTTACGCTATATGGATGTCTCTATGGGTATATTTTGCTTTCTGTAATCCCCCATCAATTACTGCAATTCCAGTATTGAAACTACAGAAACAACAATTGAAAATTTCTGGCATAGGGCTTGTCGTGCGTATTACGGCTATCGTGCTGGGAGGACTATTAAACAATCCGATCCTGGCACTGGCATTGTTCTCTGTAAGCGGGACACTAATCAATTTATTTATTATTACTTATGTCTTAAGGTTTGCATTCAATGTGGAGAGGAGAAGTAGATAGACAGCGGATTGTTATATATCGCCTCCAAGGATCAGGATTGATTAGCCATCTTAATTCTTTCAACCAACGTGAGCTACCGATGTCGAATGGTCAGATTGTTATTTTTCAACGCATCGTTCCACATTATCGTAAAAGTGTATTCAGAATCTTACACGAACGCTTTGGTGCAATCGTTTGCCACAGTCGGGAGCGGAATCATTCAAGCTTAAAAGATTCTGGTCCGAGCCTTGGATTCCCAAACGAATACCTGAGAAGAGTATATGTGGGTAGTAAGGAAACTACCTGCGTGCAAGAGTTGCTTCCGATTCTTCTGAAATATCGCCCCAAACTTGTAGTATCAGAGTTCTCAGCTACTTATTTGACCTTCTGGTTTTTATTACTTCTTCGTCCTCTTTTCAAATATAAATTAGCAATTTGGAGTCACGGCATTCATAACCACGAAATGGCTGCCCCATTTACCAATATGGGTGGTAGACTACGTCTTTTCGCTTTTCGTAAAACCGACGGTTTATTTATCTACTCAAAAGAGAGACGTGATCTATTGGTTCCGTATTTGTGCCGCCCAGTGCCAATGTTCTTGGTTAGCAATACCTTGGACACCTGCTCATTGAACAATGTGTATGACAACTTATTCAAAGAAGGGCGTGTGAGAGTTCGTGAACGTTTAGGCATGAGCAATGGGTTTCATCTCTTCTATATTGGCCGTCTCATCGCCCCGAAGCGGATTGATGTTTTGCTGAAGTCATTCGAGCTCCTGTTGGAGATGGGTGCCGATGTGCATCTTCATATAATTGGAAACGGTCCTGAACATACTCATGTAAATAAAATCCACAAGTACCATCCTGACCGTCTGCATGATCATGGGCAAATCGAGGCTCAGGAGCGTAAAGGCGAATTGATGTTTGCGGCGGATCTGAATGTTCACCCCGGTAATGTGGGTCTCAGTATTGTAGATGGCCTCTGTTTCGGAAAACCCCTTGTGACTTGTAAAGGTCAAGAACATGGCCCAGAAATCACCTATCTTCATGATGGTGTAAATGGGCTGATGGTTGATCCCCAACCTGTGGCAATAGCGCAAGCTATCTTCTCCTTGATTGAGAATCCGCAGCGTGTCGAAAAAATGCAGAAGGAAGCACGACGGACCTGTCTTGAGGAGTGTTCTTTGGATGTTATGATCAAAGGATTCGAAAAAGGATTCCGTGAACTACAGTGAAATCGAGAGGTATGCTCAACAACTATAGGTGCAAATTAGTCGATGGAGAAATTGTTATATTTTGATTGATGATACGTTCTATTCCACCCTTTCGATCTCCAGCCATGTTTCGCCAAGATCGACAGATCTATTGGCCGCATCAGTCAGGAGAACCTGGGCGGACAAACCATCGTGGTAAGCAAGTGAGATAAAACGCGAGAGTTCGACACTTACATTGCGCGCATCTGTCGCATGATCGTTGGTTACCGTTTTTTCAGCAATGATATCATTGGTTCCCGTTGCGTTCGGATGGGCGTACAAACGCAGACGGACCGTTCCCCCTGCAGCAACCCCATCCACTTTGATCCTGGCGGAAACTCGATAAGTCCCGCGCACTTGAATCTGCAAGCGGCGCGTTGAGGTGTTCCAGAACTGTGCGAGATTCTGCGAATCCAAATCCGTCCACTGGATCCACAGGTATTCAGCCACACCCGTAGTCAATGTCCACGTGCTGCTGATCACCAACCATTCATAGCCATCGGCTTCCACCACAGATCCGGATGTATGCGACGGAGCATCCGTCGAAGTACCGGCGCCCGCTGTCACACACTCATAGACGTATCCGTTGGCGGATCGCAAAACGCGGTCACCGGCAACGTAGGTTGAACCGCTGCTCCATGTCGTATCAACCATCAGACGGATTTGACGAACAACCGGGTGATAATCGGACAATACCAACTGCAGCGAGGAAGAAATTGTGCAAGGGTAGTCATGCCAAGGCCATGCTCCCCACTGAGCCCCCAAATCCCAGATACGGTTGCCGTGAAATTCAAGCCAATAGCTCTCGGATGTCGTATAGATAAATGGAACCGTTTCCGGGTTCGTTATAGCCTGAATCAAATTCCCCGTGAAACGGACATAGCCAACGAATCCGAAGAAATAGGACGGATCTCCTAATTCACCGTTCCAGTCCCCAATGTCGTAAAACCGGCACCCCTGAACATTCATCATACTGCTAGCACCGGTGATGGTAAGCGGTCGTTTCACCTGTTCACAACCACTGTCCTGCAACGTCCCCACACAATTCCCATAAAAATTGTATCCCGTATCATTCGCTTGATCGACAGCACAGGCTCGCATGTTGAAATAGACCAGGTTGTCAATGTAAAATCCCGTCTCCACAGCAGCGGCATAACAGTTAGTCATCGCATAGGATGTTCCACCGGATGCGCTGCCAATCGCAAACCCACGCTTGCAATTCACCACCCACATCATGTTGAGGTTCACCATAAATCCTGTCAAGTGAACCCCATCCTCGTTGAATCCGGCCACACGTATCCGATCCGTCGTCAGAAAGGCCGCACTATATCCTGTCTCCGAATAAATTCCGTAATCCGCATTGGGCGCATCTGTCCCAGGAATGGCCGCTCCAAAAATCAGCAGATCTTCAAGCGTAATGAACCAGGAGACACTGTCTTCAACAGTTCCATACAGTTTGATTACTGCATCCACCCCTGGATAAGGACCGGACGAGCCATCAAACCCGGACATGGCAATGATCCGCGTCTTTTCCCGCGCGGCACCGACAACAGAACGGTCACGATCAATCACGATTGGCACATCGACATAATAATCACCTGCCATGACCACACAACGAGGATGGGCATCCACCGCCGCCTGAATCGCGGGTGCGTCACTGTGGACGCCATCCATAAAGATGCCCCACCAATCGGGGTAGACTTCGCGCACCGCGTTTGGGGCGAGCACCACTGTTCCGCCTTCGGAAAGGTCGAATATCTGCGTCCATGATGCTGTCAGGGGACCATTGATGGTAACCGTTTTTCCAGAAGCCGGCTTCAACACTCCACTCTTCGTCATGAATAGCTCGACATTACTGGGAATCTCCAGGTCATCCGACACCTCCTGAACATCCCCAACCGTCACAACACCATCATCTGCAACAACCGATTGGATCGCCGAAGACAAACCATTCTCGCCAAACCATGATGCCATTACCGGACCCGAGGCAATCCGGGGTTCCTGACCCGCACTGCAATCAAAAATCTGATGGTCACTAGCACGAATTATCCCTTCAATCACCAACCCAGACAAGTCGCCAGAGAGTAATCCCTGCCCCTCGACCGCCAATTCTACATTAGCCGGAATCGTGATCGAATCTGAACATGCTAAAACTATATCATCTCTGATTAATAGGGGGATATTATTCTTTCTTATTTTAACAGTAGTTGTCTTTAGGGAAGTCTTCTTCACAATGATATACGGTGGATTCTTTCCCTCTTCTAATTGTATACTCAACCAAGAGTATGGATTTTGGTCATCTGACGCTATTGCTTGATTCTGGCTCAGAGTAAGGTTGGTCAGTAATCCGCATAACATTACATAGTCTCTGCAGCTGGGGATCAACAACCAAGTTGTTGCGGCATAAACTAAAATCAAGTGTTTTAACATATTGCACTCTTTGGCTTTCCCTGATTTGGTGGATAGGGGGGCAAACGTACGTTGAACTGCCGTGACTTCTCCCCCTAGACTGGACACTCCTCAAGAAAAAGTTGACCTTTTTTTGACGTCACCCCTCTGACTGGACACTCCACACTAATAAGTGAGCCTGCTTTTCCTTCTGTTCAACGTCTTCATGTTTCGCTCTCCCAGCATGAGAACATCCGCAAAGGCTCAGTTTTACCCACAATTCATAGAACTCATGTGGCGTCAGATTGTTCAGCGACTGATGCGGCCGAACCGTGTCACCCAGCGACTCAACTTTTCACGGGCGTCCTGCAACCTGAAAAACAGTTCAGTCTTCAGCAACTCGTCCCGCATCCGGCCGTTGAAACTCTCGACGAACTCATTCTCCCTCGGTTTTCCCGGTCGAATGAAGGCCAGAGCGACTTTGTGAACATACGCCCAGGAGTCCATGGCGCGCGAGTAGAATTCGCTGCCGTTGTCCACCCGGATACTCTGAGGGCAGGCCCGTGTCCGGAGGATACAGGTCAGTACCTGGCTGACCTTTTCCCCGGTGATCAAACGTTCCGGATGGGCCGCCAGGCATTCATGGGTGAAGTTGTCCACGATGTTCAGGATCCGGAACGGAATGCCATCCTCAATCCGATCCATCACGAAGTCCATGCTCCATTGCTGGTTTGGGGCGGTGACTGCTGCCAACGGGACGCGTTCACGACTGGCCAGCTTCTTCCGCGGCCGGGTGCGCACCGCCAGCTTTTCTTCCGTGTAGATTCCGGTAGACCTTCTTGTGGTTCACGCGCCACCCTTCGCGGCGCAACATCACATGGATCCGTTGTGGCCGAACCGCAGACGAACCCGCGCGATTTCCCAGATACGCCGTCGCAACATATCGTCCTTCTTCGCCACGGGCTCGTGTGGAAGGTGGACCGTTCCAGTAACACCAGGGCACAGACTCGCCGTACTGCCACCGATTTGGCCTTGCACAACTCCCGTGTAAGCGTCCGATATCGTTCACGCCATAGAGTTTTTTGGCTGCTCCTAAGAATTTGTGCAGGGTGTGGGGTAGTATCAGTCCTCCCATGCAGTGCATGAGGATGGTTTAATAGGCGTCTGGGGTTCGGAACCCGCGGATTCTTCGGCTGATAGCTTTTGCCGTGTTGTTCAACGCCTCGGCAGCGCCATTGCTGATCTTCGTTTCGAACCACGCCAGAATGCCATTCAGGTGTACTTTCACCAGGTTGACGAACTTCTTCATCGGTTCTAAACGGCTGTACCGCGCCTTGCGACACCATTCTACCAGAAATTGCCTCGCCTGATCCACGTTTTCCCGTTCCCAGAGCAGGCGGAACTCCTCCTTCAACAACCAGGCTTTGGTGATGTCCAGGTTGAACCGATTGAGGAAGGAAAGCGTCCGTTGCTGTTTGTCGGTCAGGTTTTCCGGGTTCTTCAGAAACAGGTATCGTTCCCCTTTCAGCAGTGTGATTCCCTGCTTCCGGTGGGCCGATGCCTCTTGCTGTCGAACATCATCGACCGCCATGTGCAGGTGACGGACCAGGTGAAACTTGTCAAAGACCAGCAGCGCTTCCGGCAACTCTTCGGTAAGCACTTGGCATATGGGTCCCAATGTCACAACAGACTGCGGTCACCTGCTTCAGATGGGCGCTTCCGTACTCGGCGAAGAAACGATTGAGCGTCTCTTCCGTCCGGCCTTCGCCGCTCCACAACAGCACTTTTCGGTCCAGATCGTACACCTGTGTCAGATAGGTGTGCCCCTTGCGACGGCTGATCTCATCGACCCCGATGTGAAGAACCGTCCCCTTCTCCCGATGCTCCAGGCCGTACGCCACCGCACCCTTCACCGCCGCATACACCGTGTTCCAGTGCACCCCGAACAAATGGGCTACCGCATCCACCGCCAGAAGACGGCTCCAGGTAGCCAACAACACAATCAACGGCACCGACAACGGGCTTTTCCCCTGACTCCACGGAATCGCCTCAACCACCGTCCCGCAACAGGGACACACGACGCGGCAGGGGCGGTAGCACAGCGTCACCGGGATCCCCCACAACGAAACGTGGTGCCACCGACGCAAGGGCAACCGATCTCGTACCGAACACCGTTTGCCGCACCCGCAGCACGGAAGACGACGGCGACGAAGGACCTCCAACTCCACTTCCAAAGAACCCGCCGTCTCCTTCAACGAAACGACTCGATGATCCTTGACTGATAGCGTCTGACGTACCAACTTCTCCATGTGCATGGCCCATTCTCCCGCTTTGTTTGAGCTTCGACAACCCAAACATCGTGAGATAAGCCATGCACTTTCAACTCCTTAACACTACCGCGCCACCTGATTCCCTGCACAAATTCTTAGGAGCAGCCAGAAAAGTAATAGCTTCTCTCCGTGTATACGATTCCGAGGGAAGGTAAAGGGAGTTGAATGTGATCGAAGCGCTTGACTCATTCTTAAAAAGGTTTTAATATTTCAATAATCCGAAGCAGAGGACTCAATTTTCGCCTATCTTATGTCACTCTCTGTTTGCTAACATTTCCGATAAAGAGATAGGATTATTGACCCATCTTATAGACGATTGAAACAAGGGGGAATTTTACTCTCTGCTTTTATTTTAGGGTCAAGACTAGAACAGCGGGTTTTCCAGGATGATTTTTAAGAGTAGAAGGTAGAGGTTTTTCTTCCGTTGTTGAACCTGAACTCACATTCCTTCAGGTGAAGATAGAAGGTCGATTTGTGGATTCCCCGGAATCGAGAAAGCCTGGTTTTCGCATAACCCCAGAAGCTCTCGATTCCGTTTATATGTGCGCAATCCACAACAAATTCGTTTTCGCCGTGACGCACGCGGTAGTAATATTTGTAGCCGAGGTCTACGAGACCATCGTAGCTTTTCCAGGTGTCTCAATGGATAATGCTATCTTGCTCGACATGGCCCTGAATGATGGCTTGGAGCGTCTTTTGGGACACATTGGGGACAATCTGGGTATAGACAAAGCCGTTGCGTTTGAGGATGCCAAAGACGATTGTTTTCCCAAATGCACCTCGGCCACGCTTCCCCTTCACCCGACGTGCACCGAAGTAGGACTCATCCACTTCGGCCTCTGCGGCGAAGGGTAATTGGGCCTCGCAATAAATAGCAACACGTTGTCGGATGGCGTTGAGATACCGGTTGATTGTGTTGCGGTTGAGACAGGTGAGTACAGCGTTCCGATCGGCATCCAGATCGAGCGATAACAACCGGATCAGCTACCGAAATTTGGCCTCAGAAATTCTTGAACGATTCGCGTACTTGTTTTTTGGCGCCATGACTAGAATCTAAGCCCCTCAGCTTACGCTGTTCTAGTCTTGACCCTAAAAGTAAAAAGAAGGAAGTTTAATTGATGAAGACGGTTATCCTAGCTGGTGGTTTTGGTACGAGACTATCTGAATTCACGGCATCAATTCCCAAGCCGATGGTGGAAGTCGGTGGGAAACCGATGCTGTGGCATATCATGAATATCTATGCGAAATACGGGTTCAAAGAATTTGTGATTGCTCTCGGCTACAAGGCTGATGTAATCAAAGACTATTTCTATCGGTTTAGTACCATTCGAAATGATCTCACTGTTGATCTCGCCACAGGAAACATTGACCTTCACGATACAAAGGCCCTCGAAGACTGGAAAGTTCACTTGATCGACACCGGGTTGAACACGATGACCTCCGGACGCATCAAGCGTCTGATGCCGTTTCTCGGCAACGAAAGCTTCATGCTGACCTACGGCGACGGCGTGGCAAACGTGAACATTGAAAAACTGGTCGAGTTTCACCGCAGCCACGGAAAACTGGCCACAGTCACCGCGGTGCGTCCACCGTCGCGTTTTGGCGGTCTCGGCATTACCGATGACGGCCTGGTGAGTCATTTTGTGGAGAAACCCCAGATCGGTGAAGGCTGGATTAATGGCGGTTTCTTTGTACTCGAACCAGGTGTGGAAGAGTTTCTCAGCGGTGATGAGATCGCATTTGAACGGGATCCGATGGAGAAGCTGGTGGAAGCCGGGGAGCTGGTCGCATACCGTCATGAAGACTACTGGCAGTGCATGGACACGCTGCGGGATGTGCAGCATTGCGACCAGTTGTGGCGCAGCGGCGAAGCGCCGTGGAAGGTCTGGTGATCGGGGAAGGCACAGATGTGCGCGGCCGTCGCGCCCTGGTGACGGGGGCGGCAGGATTTGTCGGCAGTCATCTGCTTGCAGCTCTGGCGTGCGCAGGCGCTGAGGTCGCCGGGCTTGAAAAGCCGGGGGCTTCTTGGCGGCGCCTCGAGATGCTTGAGTATACGGATAGCGTCCAACGTCTCGAAGCCGACCTGACCAGCCCGGGTGCCTTTCTAGATGCGGTTAAAGAGTGGAAGCCGGATGTCATCTTCCACCTTGCGGCATACGGCGTGCGAGCCCAGCAGAGCAATCCGCAGCTGATGGCGTCCGTGAATACCGTGGCGGGTTTCGAGGTGGCGCGAGCCGCCGCGGAGCATGGAGTTCAGCGGCTGGTCTGGATGGGCAGCGGATTTGAATACACTCCGAACCAGCCCGAAGCGATGGACGAAACAACGTCGACCGCGCCCGAGAACCTGTACGGGGCGAGCAAGCTAGCCGGCCTGGAGCTGGCGCGTTTTATCGCGCGAACTACTGCGCTCGAGCTGTCCGTGCTGCGCCTGTTCAGTACCTTCGGGCCAGCCGAGCATCCCAGCCGCCTGATTCCCTATGTCATCCTTTCTGCCCTGCGTGGGCAGGACATTGAAATGACGCAGGGGGACCAGGAACGCGACTACCTGATGGTGGAAGATGTGGCGCAGGCGCTGATGACCGTCGCGACCAATCCGGATGCTGCAGGGGGAGTGTTCAACGCGGGGTCCGGCGAACCCTTGACGGTTCGCGATCTCGTCCGTACCATCGTGTACCGCATGGGCGATCCTGTCCCGGTTCACGTTGGCGCACGTCCGATGGCGCGCCCGGAACCCAAACGGTTTGTTGCCGATGCGACTCGCCTGCAACGGTTGGGATGGAGTCCTTCCTACACCTTGCAGGCCGGCATTGAACGGACCATCGCCTGGTATCGCAGCCACCTGGACCAGGTCCACGAGCTCCCCTGACATGCTCCGCGCGCGGGGGACCAACTGAGAGAAACGATGAACGCGTTTGGAGACGTCTACAAAGGCCGGCGGATCCTGCTGACCGGCGACACGGGCTTCAAGGGAGCGTGGCTGGCCCACTGGCTGATGCAGCTTGGGGCCGAGGTACACGGTCTCGCGCTACCGCCGGAAAATGACAGCACGCTCTACGTTCAGACCGGTCTCGCCGGGAAAATCGATCATGTGGACCAGGATATTCGCGACGCGGATGGCTTGCGGGCCCAGGTCGAACGCGTGAAACCGGAGCTGATTCTCCACCTCGCCGCCCAACCGCTCGTGCGCGAATCCTACCGCGATCCCCTGACCACATGGCAGACCAATGTCCTCGGTACCGCCAACCTGCTGGATGCGGTGCGTACGCTGCAACGGCCCTGCACGGTGCTGATCATCACCACGGACAAGGTGTACCAGAACCGTGAGTGGGCGTACGGTTACCGTGATGTCGACCCCCTCGGGGGGCATGATCCCTACAGTGCGTCTAAGGCGGGAGCGGAGCTGGTCACCGCGTCCTACCGCGATTCCTTCTTCCCCCTCGACCGGCTGGAAGAACATGGCTGCCCGGTCGCATCGGCACGAGCCGGCAACGTGATCGGCCCCGGCGACTGGGCCGAGGACAGGATTGTGCCCGATGCGATTCGGGCCCTGGCAGCGGACCAGGCGATTCCGGTTCGTAACCCACATTCACAGCGTCCCTGGCAGCATGTCCTCGAACCGCTGTCCGGCTACCTCCTTCTCGGGCAGAGGCTGCTCTCGGACGATGCGGCCAAGGTGTGCTCGGGATGGAATTTCGGACCTTCCTACGATGCCCTGAAACCTGTGCAGGCCCTGGTGGAACGGATTGTGAAAGCGTGGGGACGTGGAAACTGGTCCGACCAGAGCGACCCCGATGCCGTGCACGAGGCACGCCTCCTCTGGCTGAACATCGACAGGGCCGTGTTCGAGCTGGGGTGGACGCCGGTATGGAGGTTTGAAACCACGATTCAGCGAACCGTGGAAGGGTACAAGCGCCTGCTCGAGGCGGGGAAGGACGCCGATGCAGCATCAGGCTACCTCGCCGAGGAAATTGAGGCATACATCGCATCCGCGCGAGCCGCGGAGATGCTTTGAGGCTGACACGCCCAGCCAGTGAACGTACGGAACACCCTACGACAGGATGCTCTTGAAATGAATGATCGTGAACGTCAGTTGCGCGAAGAGATTTTTGCCAAGGTGCGCGAATTCTACCAGGTGAAGCATGCCCCCAGGCCGGCCTTTAAACCGGGCGTAACCCCGGTACGGTATGCCGGCCGGTTCTTTGATGACGACGAGCTGGTGAAGCTGGTCGATTCCTCCCTCGACTTCTGGCTGACTGCCGGACGGTATGCGGAGGAGTTCGAAATGGACTTCGCCGAGTACCTCGACGTGGAGAACTGCCTGCTGGTCAACTCGGGCAGCTCGGCCAACCTGCTGGCGATTTCGGCGCTGACCTCTCCCAAGCTGGAAGACCGCCGGATCGCCCCGGGCGATGAAGTCATCACCGTTGCCGCGGGTTTTCCGACAACGATCAACCCGATCGTACAGAATGGCGCGGTGCCGGTGTTCATCGATGTCAACCTGGGGACTTACACGGCGATCCCCGAACGGATCGCGGATGCGGTCGGTCCGCGGACCAAGGCGATCATCATGGCACACACCATGGGTGTGCCTTACGATCTCGATGTGGCGAAGGCCGTGGCGAAAGAGCACAACCTCTGGCTGATCGAGGATAACTGCGACGCCGTTGGCAGCACATACGATGGAAAGATGACCGGTTCGATCGGCGACCTCGGCACCATCTCCTTCTATCCGGCGCACCACATGACGATGGGCGAGGGCGGAGCCGTGGTCAGCTCCAGCGAAATCCTCGACCGTCTCGTGCGCAGCTTCCGTGACTGGGGACGCGACTGCTACTGCGGACCGGGTGAAAACAACACCTGTGGGGTTCGCTTCAGCCAGCAGTTCGGCGATCTGCCCTATGGGTTCGATCACAAGTACGTCGCCTCCCATATCGGCTACAACCTGAAAGTGACCGACATGCAGGCGGCGATCGGGGTGGCGCAGCTGCAGAAACTGCCCGACTTTGTCGAAGCGAGAAAACGCAACCACGCCCAGCTTCATGCACGCCTAAAGTCTTACGAGGACAAGCTGGTGCTGCACGAGGCGACCGCGAAGTCGGATCCCTCCTGGTTCGGGTATGTGCTGACGGTACGCGACGATGCCGGGTTCCACCGCAGCGACATCGTATCCTTCCTCGAAGAAAAGAATGTCGAAACACGCAACCTGTTCAGCGGAAATATCCTGCTGCACCCGGCCTACAAGGATGTCCAGCACCGTGTGGTGGGCGATCTCGACAACAGCAACCGGATCACGCGCGAGACCTTCTTTGTCGGAGTATACCCGGGCATGACCGAAGAGATGGTCTCCTATATGGGCGATTGCTTCGACGCCTTCTTCGCCGGGAGGAAATGACCGGCATGGCCACTGTGATCAAATCGCTGGCAACGGTTGAGAAGATCATTCCGCATGGACGGTCGACCTATACGCTCCTGCTTCGCTCGGAACGGAAACTGCCGCGGTTCCGCCCGGGCCAGTTCACGCACCTGAGCCTGGAACTGTTTGACCCGGCGGGGCACTGGCCCGAATCTCGTGTGTTCAGCATCGCCAGCAGCCCCGCTGAACGCACGCTTATTAAACTGACGTACACCGTCCAGGGCGACTACACGGCACGGATGGAGCAGGAACTGAGCGAAGGCGGGCAGGTTTCGCTGAAGATGCCCTATGGCGATTTCACCTTCACTGAAGAATTCCCGGGGGAGGTCGTGCTCATCGCCGGAGGAACCGGCTTTACCCCCTTCGGGGCCTTTCTCGAGGACCAGCTCGCCCGGGGCGAGTACCAGCCGCTCCGCATCTTCTATGGTGCCGCCAATCCGGACCTGTTGATGTACGCCGGTCTCGTGCGCGAGTGGGCCGGCAATGCCCCGGATGGTCGCTACCTGCTGTTTGCGGAAGAGGGCGTGGAGGCCGCCGAAGACATCCAGCCGGGCCGCCTCAGAATGGATTGCATGCTGGAACAGGTGGACTCGGTCTCCAGCGCCACCTTCTTCCTGTCGGGGCCGAAGCCGATGATCGACGCTTTTTCCGATCAGCTTGCCGCACGTGGAGTGCGCGACGAACAAATCCGCATTGACAAGTGGGAGTAAGCCGCGCTGCTGAAGCGGCTTTCCGGATGGATAGACGATGATCATCGCCAGTGGAGTGATGCCGGGACCAAGCGGAGTGGGGCGCCTCGTCGAGCAGCTCCGCGCTGAACGGGATGAACGCGGTCTCGACGACATACGATTCCTCTTCGGTGCCACGGGCACTCACTTGGGAAAAGCGGTTCGGGGACGCGACTACACCGGTATCCTGCGACGTTCGGCGAACCTCGCACTCGGATATGGACGTCTGGGTGCCGCCCTGGTTGACCCGGCCTTCTCCGACCCTTCCAATCCCCTTGTGTTGATACACCAGCAGACCCTGGGGCGGTTCTGGGTCAAGTCGATCCTTGCCCGCCGCAAGGCCCCCGTGGTGCTTTACATGATGGACAACGCCTTCTTCTGCATCCGTTCTTACAACCACATCACGAATGAAGACCGCCCATGTCTCAAGTGTCTTGGGCAACACTATGAGCAAGCAAGGCTAAACGGTTGTCGTGTATATCCACGATCCAGCCTTGGAATCCGCGGCCAGATCCAGGACCTTGCGGCTTGGGCCAAGCGAGGAAAGGTGCGGTTTCTTGCCCAGACAGAGGGACAGCGCTGGATGCTACAGCAGCAATTCGGCAATGATGTTCTGATCGAGGTTATTGGTCTCTGGACCAAAGATTTTCCACGTGTTGAAGCGATAACCCCCACTGGAAAAATTGGAACCTGCGAATACGATGTCGTTTTCCATGGCAATCCAAGTTCCGCGAAGGGATTCTATTGGGCCATCGAACTCGCGTCTAAAATTCCAGATATTAAGTTTATCTTTCCGACTTTTCAGCCCAATGAACTTCCGTCTCGGAAGCCGTTACCGTTAAACGTCAGTTTTCGCCCGATGAACTGGGAGAGCGGTCTCAACGATTTGGTTCGAGATGCAGCCCTGGTCCTCAATCCCAGTCTTTGGTCGGCCCCCATTGAAGGAGCACTGGTCAAATCGATCATTCACGGACGTAGGGTCGCAGTAGTCAAAACAAACACGTCGTGGAGTGCAGAATTACCTGAAAACCTTATGCTGCATCTTTCTAATGACCCAGCCGTTGCAGCAGTCCAAGTGAAGGATTACCTAAATAATCCCCAACCGTTGGATCACAATGCTAAGCAAGCATGGTATGAGAACTTCAATGGGAATAACAGCTCTTTTCTTCTTCGTCTAGTAAAAGCTGTTGAAAGGATCTCGAGTTATTAGTAGTTGTTGTATGGATTGTTTCGACTTCATTTCGTGCCACGTCCAGTGTTGCGGTTCATTTGAAATCGGTCATTCGTGTGGTTTGAGATAATTGGTTACCTTGGTTGATCGCACCAGGGAGAGCCGAGATGAGCAGTCGTCGTTTCCGACGGACTTCACGCCCGAGCAGAAGGCCAAGGCGTGATTCGTCACATTCAGGATGGAGTCCCAGCGTCTCAGATTTGTGAGGAGTTGTCGATTCATCCGAACCAGTTCTATGATTAGAAGAAGCAGGCCTTGGAGTCCCTTTCCGATGCATCTGCAAGTAAGGCTGCGCTCCAGGCGAAAAGCGTCAGCATCAACAGATGAAACAGCTTCAGGTGAAGTTGTCGCAAAAGGGCGAGGTGATTGCAGAGCTTCTGACGGAGTACATCAAGCTAAAAAAGTCTTGGGGAGAGCTGAAGCAGCGGTGGGGCGAGCCCGATTTGCGTGATGAGGTCATTGGCTTTCTGGATCATTGGCAACGTCGCAGCGGATTTTCGGAGACGTGGTTTCTAACGCGACTGAAGCTGCATCGCAGCCGTCTGATTGACTGGCGCAGCCGTTGTGGTCAGCCGAACTGCCACAACGGCCAGATCCCGCGTTGCTATTGGCTGACAAGTGCGGGATGTCAGGCGATCATTGACTTCTACGTTCAACTCCGTGAAGATGGCTACCGTCGCTGCAGCTACATGATGCTGGACTGTGACATCGCCTACGCCAGTCCAGCGACTGTCTATCGTGTGTTGAAACGGGCCGGGGTAATGCGCCATGGTGGCGAGGTCAGGACGAAGAAGGGCACCGGGTTTGTGCAGCCGCTCACGCCGCATGAACAGTGGCATTCGGACATCTCGTACGTCAAGATCGCCTCGCGGTTCTTCTTCCTAATCTGCGTACTGGATGGCTACAGCCAGATGATACTTCACTGGGATTTGCGGAAAGGGATGGATGAAGTGGATGTGGCGATTGTTCAGCAGGTAGCCTATGAACGCTATCCGGAGGCGACCCCTCGCTACTTCACGGACAATGGGAAACAGTTTACGGGCCGTGAGTTCCAGAAGTTCATCGCGCTACGCGGGATAACGCATTTGACCACGTCGCCCTACTACCCCCAGAGCAATGGCAAACTGGAACGTTTCCATGGAACGATCAAGAGCGAGTGCATCCATCGCAACGCCCTGACCGACCTGGAGCATGCGAAAACCGTGATCGCACCGTATATTGAATACTACAATCACGAACGTCTGCACAGCGCTCATAACTATGTCACCCCAGGCAGACAGACTGGAAGGACGAGACAGGGCAATCCAGGACGAACGTGACAGGAATCTGATGGATGCCAGGCTGGTGCGGACAAAGCAAAACAAAACGAAGAAATACGATAGGCAGAGCGCAGCCTGAATCGGCTGCAAAACAACACGGTCAACAGCGGGTCAACCCATTATCGAAATCGACCAATATGTTCGAATCCCGCTGAACCAGCACAAGAGTCGCGTTTTGATCTTTATGCTAATTTAGTGCTGAGTTTGTCATCAAACTGCCATTTCTTTACTTGCACCTTACGAATGGGCGCTTCCACCTCGTCGGATAAGTAGATCCGTGAAGTTGTCAAGCGATAAAGAAGGGAGATAGCAATTATTAACAGGCAGACCGAGTTCAGCCCCTCAGTTTCTCGTAAGATCGTTTCCATACGAGTTGATTTTACGAGTTATGATGACGCAATTGAACGGATCGATAGTTGGGCGCGTCAAAAAATGGCCTTTTATATATGTGTCGCCAATGTGCATATGACAATGGAAGCCGCCGATAACCCCAAGCTTGCGGCCATCGTGAATAACGCTGCCTTGGTCACCCCCGATGGGGTTCCCCTCGTCTGGGGATTGAAATTGTTGGGGCTGAAAGATGCGACTCGTGTATACGGCCCCGAATTGACCGAGCGTCTCTGCGCCCACGCGGCTGAGAAAGGTATTCCGGTCGGTTTCTACGGCGGAGCGGCTTCCGTGCTCGAAGCCATGGTGGCGAAATTAAAATTGAAATACCCCTCGCTGCAGGTCCCCTATGCCTACAGCCCTCCTTTTCGAAAATTGATCAGCGAGGAAGACGAGGACGTGCTGAAAACCATCCGTCAGTCCGGCGTTAAAATCCTGTTTGTCGGCCTTGGATGTCCAAAACAGGAACACTGGATGGCCGAGCATACGGATCGGCTGCCCATGCCTTTGCTTGGAGTTGGCGCTGCCTTCGACTTCATTGCAGGAAAAAAGAAATCAGCCCCATCCTGGATGAAAAGGATAGGGCTGGAATGGTTGTTCCGTCTTCTGAGTGAACCGCGTCGTTTGTGGTATAGGTACCTTTATCACAACCCTCGCTTCGTCATCCTCTTCCTGCTGCAATTGCTGCGCGGCGGTAAGAGCGGTTCCTGAAACGGGCGGACCGATCAGAATTTGCGTTCAAATCCGTATTCTTTCGCCCATTCGTAGGTTTTCTCGATCCCTTCCGTCAGGCTGGTCTTTGCGCTCCAGCCAAGAGCGTGCAGACGGCTGACATCGAGCAATTTGCGCGGAGTGCCATCCGGCTTGTTGGTGTCAAAGGTTAATTCACCCTCGTACCCAACCACTTCCTTGACCAACTCTGCAAGCTCACGGATGGTGATGTCTTCCCCCACCCCGACATTTATCAGCATGTTGTCCGTGTGCTCGTCCAGAGCGTCTGAGGGCTGATTCATCAGGTAGACCACAGCATCTGCTAGGTCTTCCACAAAGAGAAATTCTCGCCGTGGCGAACCTGTTCCCCACACGACAACTTCCGGCGTACCTTGTTGTTTCGCTTCGTGGAATCGTCGTATCAGGGCCGGCATGACGTGGCTGTTCTCCGGGTGAAAATTATCTCCAGGGCCATAAAGGTTGGTCGGCATCAGCGCCACAGCTTCCATTCCATACTGCTTGCGGTAGGAACGAACCATGATCACGCCGGCAATCTTGGCGATAGCGTAGGCTTCGTTGGTCGGTTCAAGGATCCCGGTAAGCAGGTGTTCTTCCTTCATCGGTTGCGGCGCGAATTTCGGGTATATGCAGGAAGAACCGAGAAAAAGCAATCGTTTGACACCATGACGCTGAGCCGCGGTGATAACGTTAGTCTCGATCTGAAGGTTGACACGGATAAAATCACCGGGATAGGTGTTGTTGGCGTGGATACCGCCAACGAGGGCCGCTGCGAGGATGACATACTCGGGGTTCGTCGCTGCGAAATGCGCCTCGGTCGCAATGGCATCGGTCAAGTCCAGATCTTGCAGATCCTGGGTGATAACGTTGGTGTATTCGGCGTAGTGCAAGGCTTTCAGGATGTTGGAACCAACCAGTCCCTGATGGCCGGCTAGGTAAATACTTGCATCTTTTT
>Ga0209163_1002076_pt1 | contig 18018 bp, 20 predicted proteins | sample MTBAKSrepl2MetaG_FD_187457 | JGI IMG/M metagenome (GOLD analysis project Ga0209163, IMG submission 187457) | Enrichment culture microbial communities om Arthur Kill intertidal strait, New Jersey, USA, that are MTBE-degrading - MTBE-AKS2 (Arthur... | ecosystem: Environmental > Aquatic > Marine >...
TAGGGGCACCTTTGTAGCCGTATAATAAGGTATGGTGCGGACAGAAATAAAACAATATTTATTATTAGAAAGGAGATAATGGGTAGGATCAATGAATGATTAATAACAAAAAGATTAATAATGGAATCTGGTATTATTATAGTTTTGTTAATTCTTAGTGTAACAGCAATATTGCTGGTAATCGATGTCGTTCGCATTGACATTGTTGCCATTGGCTGTATGCTGGCGTTGGGCTGGACCGGCATTTTAAATCCACTGGAGATGTTTTCCGGGTTCTCGAGCAATGCTGTAATAGCCATGCTGAGCGTGATGATACTGGGGCGCGGTATTGCCCGCACGGGTATCATGGATGAATTTTCAAAATTTATTATCAAAAAGGCTGGCACCCGAAAACGAAATTTAATTGGATTACTTTCAATTTCAACAGGTTTACTATCGGGTTTAATTCAAAACATTGGCGCAGCCGCTCTTTTTCTGCCCGGTATATTGCAAGTTTCACGCAGTACGAAGATTCCTGCATCATCGCTTATTATGCCCATAGGGTTTGCTGCCATACTGGGGGGAACCCTTACCATGGTTGCCTCGGGTAATCTCATCCTGGTAAATGACCTGTTAAGAAATGAAGGGCATGAGGCCTACAACCTGTTTAGCGTAACCCCTGTTGGCATTGTGCTTCTGTTGTCGGGCATAGGTTATTTTTTGCTGTTTGGAAGCAAAGTTTTACCTAAGATGAAAGTTGGGGAATCAGGAAAAACAGAGCAGGAAAAACTGGTGGAGAAGCTTAATTTACCAAACAACATCAAGTTGCTAACCGTAACTCGTGAAAGTTCACTGGCTGGAAAAACAACAGAAGAGGCAGGCTTATGGAAAACATACCATGTCAACCTGTTAGGTATCGGCAAGGGGGCTGATGTGGTTTACGCCCCCTGGCGTGAAACAAAATTTGAAGAAGGGCAATCTCTCGCCATTTTGGGTTCTGCTGAGAACATTGAGCAGTTTTCAAAAGACTTTCAACTTGAGGACGTTTCTAAGTCACCCTATTTTTCTGATGACTTAAACCCCAATGTTAGTGGTTTTGCCGAGATAATTATTCCACCAGGTTCTGAACTTGCCGGGAAATGTATAAGAGAATATTCTTTAAGAAAACGCTACGCTGTTGAGCCGGTAATACTATTCAACAAAGGAGAAAGAGTGGAGGGTGATTTTTCAGATGCCGAAATTCGTCCGGGTGACACCCTGATTGTTTACGGCAGGTGGGTCAATATAAAAGATTTGAAAGAAAGCGCTGATTTTGTTGTACTCACCGGGTTTGAAGTGAATAAAAATGACAAGTCGAAGACGTGGCCGGCAATAGGTTGCTTTGTATTTGCCATTACCCTGGCTATGGTAGGCTTTCCCATTTCCATGGCTTTTCTTACCGGAGCCCTTTGCATGGTACTTACCCGTGTATTGAATATCGGAGAAGCTTATGAATCCATTGAATGGAAAGTGGTTTTTCTGCTGGCGGGATTGATTCCATTGGGCGTGGCCATGCAAAAAACCGGTGCTGCCATGTTTCTTGCCGAATCCATTATGAGCGTCGTTATTGATTTGCACCCCGTTTTTATTTTAATTATGGTTGGGGTGTTGTCAACCGTTTTTTCACTTTTCATGTCGAACGTGGGGGCAATCGTAGTGCTGGCTCCGCTGGTAATGGGCATGGCAGTTATTACCGGAATTGATCCCCGGCCACTTGTACTCATGGCAGCCGTTTGTGCCGGAAACTCTTTCATTCTGCCCACACACCAGGTGAATGCTTTCCTGATGTCGTCCGGGGGGTATCGCAATGCTGACTATATAAAGGCCGGGAGTGGAATAACAATCCTTTTTCTGACCATTACAGTTTTACTGTTCTATTATTTCATAATTTAAAAACAATTGCTATGTTGATAAAACATTATTTCATTAACAAGATTGCGCACAGCTCTTACATTCTGGCAGGATCAGATGTTTGTGCCGTTATTGACCCACAACGCGACACTGATATTTACATAAAAGAAGCGCGTGCTTTGGGAGTAGAAATCACCCATATCCTGCAAACCCACCTGCATGCCGATTTTGTTTCGGGGCAACTGGACCTTGCAGAGAAAACCGATGCCAAAATATATGTGGCCAAATCGGCCGAATGCACTTTCGGGCATGTGGCATTAAGCGAAGGTGACACCATTGAGATAGAAGATATTCTTATCAAAGTGCTGGAAACTCCCGGCCACACGCCTGAACATCTCTGTTTTGTGGTTTCCGACACAACGCGCGGCGAAGCTCCTGTATGTGCTTTTGTGGGGGACACCCTGTTTGTTGGCGATGTAGGGCGTCCCGACCTTTTCCCCGATATGGCTGAAGAGCTTGCCGGTAAATTATATCGCAGCCTGTTTGATAAGATTTTAAAGCTTCCTGACTTTTGCGAAGTGCTGCCTGCACACGGTGCCGGTTCTCTTTGCGGACGGGCTATGGGTGCCAAGTGGCGCTCAACCATTGGCTACGAAAGAAAATACAACGCTGCATTGCAAATCAAGGATAAAGCTGAGTTCATCAAGTCGCTTACCGAAGATATGCCCCCTGCACCCGACCATTTTAGCCGTAGTACCGACATCAACCGTAAAGGAGCTGCCCTTGTCTCACAGCTACCCCGCATGAAAGAACTTAACGCGGAAGCATTCAAAGAAATGATTGAAAAAGAAAACGTTGCTGTTGTTGATACCCGCAGCTATCTTGCTTTTGGCAGCCAGCACATTCCCGGTTCGTGGAGCCTGGACTACAACAGTAACCTTCCCACCTTTGCCGGATGGGTGCTGCCAGTTGACAAAGACCTGTTGGTGGTATCAGATAGTTTTAGAGAAGCAGAAAAAACCAATGTCTGGCTCAGGCGCGTTGGGCAGGACCGTATTGCGGGTTACCTGGATGGCGGAATACCTGCCTGGGTAACAAATGGTTACAAAACCAATTACATAACACAAATCTCGGCCGAAGATTTACATAAGATGGTTACAGGTTCATCAACATTCGTTTTGATCGATGTAAGGGCGCCACTGGAGTTTGAAGACGGCCATATTGAGGGCGCCGTCAATATTCCTGTGGCCGATTTGCGTGAAAGGCACTCTGAACTAAAAAAGAAGGATGCGATTATAATGATTTGCAGCTCAGGGAATCGTAGCAGTTTGGGCGTGAGTATTTTGAGACAGCACGGGTTTAAAAACCTTTATAATGTTGCGGGAGGCATGACCGGATATAGCGCTGCCGGATACGCCAAACGATGCACTGTTTGTCAAAATCCCCACGGTTCAAGGTTTTATACAGATGTTAAAGAAGTTAGAATTCATTTTAAACAGTAAACCATGGGAACAATTGCTTCAATTTTAACTGATACCTACTGGTCGCCGTATGCAGCAGGCATTGGGATAGGGCTTTTGAGCTGGTTGAGTTTTTTGATATCGGGCAAACCCATTGCCACTTCCACCACATTTGCACGTACCGGGGGAATGATTGAAAATTTTATTACAGGTGGAAAAGCAGAACGAAGGCCCTACTATAAAAAAATCAGCCTTAAAATTAACTGGCAATGGATGCTGGTTGTGGGTATTGTGATTGGGTCATTCCTGTCAGCTATCATCTCAGGCGATTTCCAGGTCGGGGTTTGGATCCCTTCACTCTGGGCTTCAGCTTTTGGAGACAGCGTCCTTTTGCGTTTGCTCGTGGCTGTTGCAGGAGGCATCATTCTGGGCTTCGGCTCACGCTTTGCCGGGGGTTGCACCAGCGGGCACGGAATCAGCGGCACACTGCAACTTGCCGTTTCAAGCTGGGTTTCGGCCATCTTCTTTTTTGTCGGGGGGATTATAACTGCCCATATCATTTTTCTTGTTATTGCTTAACTCAAAACAGTCGTTATGGATACGAAAAAACAAGTTTCAAAAACAAAACAAGATGCAAGAGGTGCAGTAGCCGTAGAAGATAGAAGGCCCTTATTCTTTGGTTTGGGTTTTGGCATCCTGTTCGGCTTTCTGCTGCACAAAGGCGGAGCAACCAAATACGATGTGATTGTTGGTCAGCTGCTGCTCACCGACTTTACGGTTTTGCAGATTATGCTTTCGGCAGTTGCCACTGGTATGATTGGGATTTATTTTATGAAATCGATGGGCTGGATTAAGCTTTCACTCAAAAAGGGCTCGGTGGGTAAGAATGTGATTGGCGCCTCTATTTTTGGCGTTGGCTTTGCCATACTGGGCTATTGCCCCGGGACCATTGCCGGCGCTGTTGGTAACGGTTATCTGGATGCCATAGTTGGTGGACTAGCCGGTATTGTTCTGGGTACCTGGATTTTTGCGGTAATGTATCCCGGATTAAAAAATGGCATCCTGAAAAAAGGCGATTTTGGCGATATTACTATACCACGCCTGTTAAAGGTAAACGACTGGGTGGTGGTTGTGCCGGCAATTGTCCTGATAGTTCTCGTGCTGTTTTGGATTGAGAAAGCAGGTTTTTAAAACAACTCAAGATGGAAACACATCTGAAAACTATTTTTGAATATCTGTACATAACCATCGGAACCTTTGGTGTCGCCATTATTGTCTGGGGTGTGATATTATCCGTTTACAAGTTGTTGAAACTGGAATTCAACAGATTGCAAAATAAGTCAATATACCGTGAGCGGGAATCGGTGCGCCGCCAGTTTGCTTCGTACCTGTTGTTTGCGCTGGAGTTTCTGATTGCGGCAGATATTATTGCCACGGTAATACATCCAGCATTTGAGGAGATTACCATTCTGGCCAGCATCGTGGTCATCAGAACAATGATTAGCTACTTTTTGGAAAAAGAGATTAGTAAATTTGATGCAATTGGAGTTTTTGCCCTCTCAACGCTTCAAAGCGGGATAGATGTATTCAATTTCATAGAGGAGAAAAAACCGGTCAAAGCCGTAATTGTGGGTGGTGGTTATGCTGGTATGGAGATGGCTGAAGCCTTGCTCAGCCGCTCAATAGATGTTACCCTTATTGACCTGGCTCCACAACTAATGGCTACCCTCGATAAAGATATGGCAGACCTAATTCTTAAGTACATGTCGGAGCAGCAGGTAAAGGTTTTTCTGGAAGAGAAATTGGTGAAGTTTGAAAAAATACCGATGGCAGCGTAAAATCGAAAAACAGGTTCACATAGCCCTGGGTACCGTTGCCAACAAGCACAGACTGGTTGCAGGCATCAATATCAGCGGCGAAAGCGCTGAGTTCCCCGGCGTTTTGGGAACAGCCATTACAAAATTCAATGAGATGGAAATCTCGCGCACAGGCCTGTCCGAAAAAGAGGCAAAAGATTTGGGAATTGATTACGAGTCCGAGACAATCACTTCAGTTTCCCCGGCAGGCTACTATCCCGGTTCAGAAAAAATCAATGTGAAGCTTGTGATAAACAAACCAATAAAGCACATCACACTTGATGTGTTGTAAATTGTATTTAGGAGTAAGTAAAAAGCAATAACAAAAAAATATAACATGAAAAGGACAAATAGCACAAAAAACAAAAAAGTTGAAAATCAGGCAACTGATAAACTTTCGACAGAAATTGAACCACAAATTGATGACCAAAACACAGAAAAGTTGGCAGCACATGAACAAATCGAGAAGGATTTGAATTCAAAGATTCTGAAAATTACCATGAGGATTAAGGATCATTATCCGGAGTTATCTCAATATCTGGAAGAAATGCCGGTGACTGTTCCATCAGAAAACGATCCGGAAATAACTCTTAATCAACTAAAATCCTACTACGAATCACTGAATTCGCTTCTGAAGAAATACAAAGTGAATTATCCAAAAATCAAAGAATAACCATTACTTTTTCGATTTCGTAATACTTGTTTTCCAGAGTGTTACATAATTTCATTTTCGGGAAAATATATGATCAATAATACCGGCCAAATTAAAATCAAGTTGGGTTAAACCCCCGGCTTCGTGGTTGGTTAAAACTATTTTCACTTTGTTATACGAATTGCTCCAATCCGGGTGATGGTTTAATTTTTCAGTTATTTCTTTTTTACTGTCTGTTTAAATAATTAATCAGGTTATAATGGCAAATGTGTGAATGATGTAAACCTTCTCAAAAGTTGTGTAATACTAGTTAATTTAAAATCCTCAACTTTATACTTTCAATATTAACAATTAATAAGAAAATTATTATGGCAGAAATTAAAATAATGACTGATACAAATAAAAATCTTTTTAACCTGGATGAATTATCCGGTTATAAAGTAGCCGAAGATTACAATGATGTAAGGGGCTGGGATGTAAAGGATGCAAATGACCGTACCATCGGAAAAGTGGATCATTTGCTTGTAAATAAAATTACCGAACGTGTGGTTTATCTCGATGTTGAAGTTGATGAAACATTGATAGAGGAGGGATTTAACACGTATCAAAATCGTGTAAGCGGCGGTGTTCAAGAGTTTTTAAACAAGCATGGGGAAAATCATCTGATTATTCCTATAGGAATGGCAGTCATTGATGAGAAGAATAAATTGGTGAATACCATCCAAATTGATAGTTCGACCTTTGCCAAAGCCAAAAGGTTCAGAAAGGGAGATGTTATTGATTTTAGGTATGAATTAAATTTAGTTCGCCATTACAGGGGAGATAATGCTATTCACAGTACGAATTCAATTGATGGATTTTATGACCGCGAGGAGTTCAACAATACATTTCATAAGAGAGATTTAGAATAAAATATCATGGAATTACTTACAAAAGAATTGATTCATGAGCTCCTGTCAGCAGATCAGGCGCCATGTCTTTCGCTTTATATGCCTACGTATAGAACCCATCCTGAAAACCTTAAGAATCCTATCCGTTTTAAAAATCTGGTTAATGAAATGGAGGAATCGTTGCTCCAAAAATATTCAGCCAATGAGGTACAGGAATACCTGGAGCCTTTGGAAGCACTTGTTAACGACAATGATATTTGGAATTACACAAAAGATGGACTGGCTGTTTTTAGTGCAAAAGGAATGTTTAAAGTTGTAGGGTTGTTTAAACCGGTTGAAGAACTGGCAATGGTGGCCGACAGTTTCCATACCAAACCTCTCTGGCAATATTTGCAATCGCTCGACCATTTCCATTTATTAGGTTTAACTCTTCATGATATCCGGCTTTTTGAAGGCAACCGTCACTCACTTTCTGAGGTTGAACTAACTGCCGACACTCCAAAAACCATAATAGAAGCCCTTGGTGGCGAATTGACAGAAAAGCATTCAACGACAGCATCATATGGCGGTGTGGGGGGAGAAAGTACAAGTATGCATCACGGACATGGTGGTAATAAGGAGGAGTCCGAAAAAGATGCTGAGCGGTTTTTTCGTGTGGTGGCGAATGCGATTTATGAACACTTTTCCAAGCCTGTAGGCTGGCCTCTTATTCTTGCTGCATTGCCCGAACACCACAACCTTTTTCAAAAGGTAAATAAAAATCCTTTTCTGCTTCCAAAAGGTATTGCAATAAATCCTTCATCAGTTTCACCGGATCAACTTGCAAAAATGGCCTGGAAAATTATGGAACCCGAGTATAACCTGAGACTTGAAAGTCTGGTTGGCCGGTTTGAGCAGGCAAGGGCAAATGGCAAAGGCAGCGATGACTACAAGAAAGTTGCTGTAGCGGCAGTTGAGGGACGGGTTGATACGCTAATTGTTGAAGCCGACCGGATAATTGCAGTCAGGGTAACAAACCTGGTTACGGGAAATACACAGAAAAAAGATATAAAAAATTCTAAAGTAGATGATCTGCTGGATGATATGGGAGAATTGGTACTAAAAATGGGCGGACAGGTGATGGTGCTTCCAAGAGATAAAATGCCTTCCGAAACCGGACTGGCAGCAATTTTTCGTTATTAAAATGAAAAGAAATGCAAATACAATTTAATACAGATAAAAATGTAACCGGGAACGAAGAACTTATAGCTTCATCAACTTCTTTAATATCAGAAGAACTAAGCAGGTTCAGTCAACAGATAACAAGGGTGGAAGTTCATCTCTCAGATGAGGATGGCAATAAAAATGGGTTTAACGATAAGCGATGTATAGTGGAGGCCCGACTTGCAGGTATGAAACCAATCGCAGTAACAGAACATGCTAACACTTATGATCAGGCTATTTTTGGCGCTATAGACAAATTGAAAACTTCTTTGGAAAAAATAACCGGACGTTTGAAAGATTATTAAAATAGAAAAAATAACTACAGGTGTCACCAGGCAGGAATATATTGAAGTAGAACCTAATGTTGACCTTCATATTACAGATGGTGGAGAAGGCAGGCGTAACGTGCTGATACACGGTTGGCCCTTAAGCGATGAAATGACGAAAATCAAAGTGTCAACATTCTGGTTGGGCATATCGGGTGATTGGTATTATTAGAATATATCAGTGAAAAGGAGCTGAGAAGTATGCCGTACAAAGAAGTTTGTAAATTATTTAACATTCATGAATAAGCTCAAAAATGTGGGAATAATGTAAATATTTTTCATAATTGTGTACAATATCCTGTGTAATACTCCATAATTTCATACTATTAAAATTGTATATTTTTAAAGGTATAGTATTGAACTCGCACATGTTTTAATCATACTCTTAGGTGATTTTACAATCATGCTCGTTTCATTCGATCAGTTAAAAGATATTGAGTTAATGAAAAAAACGGAAGAAAAACCTTACGGCCATACACTGCTCAAATCTCCAACCGGAATTCAGGGATTCGATGAAATAACCGAAGGCGGATTACCTGCCGGCAGGCCAACGCTCGTTTGTGGTGGTGCAGGTTGTGGAAAAACACTATTCGGAATGGAGTTTATTGTGCGTGGAGTGACACAGTTTAACGAACCCGGTGTGTTTATGTCGTTCGAAGAAACAAATGAAGAATTGATACAAAATGTTTCTTCACTTGGATTCGATTTGGACGATCTTGTCAAAAACAAAAAAATTGTGCTTGAACACGTCCACATCGAACGCAGTGAGATTGCAGAGACGGGGGAATACGATTTAGAAGCATTATTCATTCGGCTTGGTTATGCCATTGATTCCATTGGAGCAAAACGAGTTGTTTTGGATACAATTGAATCCTTATTTGCAGGATTGCCCAACCAACTGATTCTGCGTGCCGAACTGCGCCGTTTGTTTCGTTGGCTAAAAGAAAAAGGGGTTACCGCAATTATAACCGGCGAACGCGGTAACGAAACTTTAACACGCCAGGGTTTGGAAGAATATGTTTCAGATTGTGTTATTATGCTCGATCACCGGGTTACTAATCAGAATTCCACCCGCCGGTTGCGGATTGTTAAGTATCGTGGGTCTATTCACGGTACCAATGAATATCCATTTCTGATAAACGAAGATGGTTTTTCGATATTACCGGTAACTTCCCTGGGATTAAACCACACAGTTACTAATAAAAGAATCTCCAGTGGTATAACTGCACTCGATAAAATGCTTGAAGGGAAAGGGTATTTCAGGGGTAGCACCATACTCATTTCGGGAACTGCAGGATTGGGAAAAACAAGTATTGCGGCGCACTTCGCCGAAGCATCATGTAAACGTGGCGAACGTGTTCTTTATTTCTGTTTCGAAGAATCTCCAAACCAGCTCATGCGGAATATGCTTTCTATCGGAATAGATCTTGAACCCTGGGTGCAGAAAGGACTTTTACAATTTCAGGCAACCCGTCCCACATTTTATGGTTTGGAAATGCACCTGGTTGAAACGCACAAGGCGGTTAATGATTTCAAACCTGAAGTTGTAATTTTCGATCCGATAAATACTTTCGTGATTGGCGATAAGGATTTCGAAGTAAAAACAATGCTAATGCGTATTGTTGATTTCCTGAAGTTGAATCAAATAACGGCCTTATTTACCAGCTTAACGACCAGCGGAACCGCATTAGAACATACTGATACAAACATTTCGTCGCTCATTGATACCTGGCTGCTGCTTCGTGATATAGAATTAAACGGCGAGCGAAACAGAGGAATGTACGTCCTTAAATCACGGGGTATGGCAAATTCCAACCAAATTCGCGAATTCATTTTAACCAACCACGGCGTAGAGTTACGCGAGGTTTATGTAGGCGTAGGTGGGGTTTTAACCGGCTCGGCCCGTCTTACACAGGAAGCTCTGGAAAATGCCGAAGTGCTATCACGAAAGAATGATATTGAAAGGAAAAAACGTGAGATAGAACGAAAACGAAAGAAACTGGAAGCAAAGATTATTTCTTTATATGCTGATTTTGATTCGGAAGAATCAGAAACCTTGAAAATGATAGAAACAGAGCAGGATATGATTAAAAGCCTTGAACTGGATAAATTAAAAATGGCAGAAAGCCGAAAAGCCTGAAATTAAAATCAACAATACAACAACAAAAAAAACTATAAAAATACTACTCTATGATGCCTGATAAAGAAAACCCGGATTTAAAAATTAAGGAGAAAAAACCACGTAAAACAACAAAAGATATGTGGATACTTCGTTTATATGTAGCCGGACAAACACCAAAAGCCATAACTGCATTTTCCAATTTGAAAAGAATTTGTGAAGAACAATTAGACGGAAAATACTCCATTGAAGTGATCGATCTGTTAAAAAATCCACATTTGGCCAAAGAGTACCAAATTGTTGCCCTGCCAACATTAATCAGGAAATTACCGGTCCCTGTTCGTAAGATAATCGGAGATCTTTCCGATACAGAGCGCGTTTTGATTGGCCTGGATTTATTGGAAGCGTCCTGATGGATAAATAATAACCGTAAGATATAAGTATGAAAAAGAAAAAAGCAAAAGTAAAAAGTGCCACAGATGAGTTTGAACATACCATAGCTGATAAGGACCTGGATAAATATATCTTGCGTTTATATATCACCGGTGCTACAAGCCGATCGGTGCTGGCCATATCGAATCTGAAAAAAATCTGTGAAGAATATCTTGAGGGACAATATGAACTGGAAGTGATTGACTTATACCAAAATCCACTTGCAGCAAAAGAGGAACAGATAATTGCGGCCCCTACCTTAATAAAAAAATTGCCGCTTCCTTTCAGGCGCATCATTGGAGATATGTCAAATGAAGAGAAAGTACTTGTAGGTTTAGATCTGAGAAGGTTGGCTAAAACGGAATATTTTTAGCAGGTAATTATATTAGATTATGACAAATTTAGTGACATCCAAAACAAAAGAACAGCTAATATGTGATAATGAAGAATTGCATTCCCGCCTGTTGGAAGCGCAAGAAATGCTTTCAGCAATACGAAGCGGAGAAGTGGATGCAATTGTAGTATCAGGTGACAAAGGAGAACAGGTTTATTCGCTTTCCTCGTCTGAAACACCTTATCGTACTTTTGTTGAAGAAATGCAAGGAGGTGCAGTTACACTTAACAAAGAAGGTCTGATTCTGTATTGTAATAAAAGATTTGCTGAACTTGTAAAACAACCGGTTAACAATGTGATTGGTACATATTTTAAAGATTATATCGTTCCTGTTGACAAATTTAACCTGGAAAACCTGCTGGAGAAATTGACTTTCCGCAAAAATAGAGTGTTGATAATATCCTTAACCAATTCAACCTGGTTAAAACTATCTATTCGGTTATTACCTGCTTACCTGCACAGCGATAATTATATTATAATAGCCACCGATATTACCGAATTAAAAAAGAAAGAAATTGAACTTCTTGAGCTACATAAGCAATTAAAACAACAGTTGGTTCAGTTGCAGAATTTGCGCTTCGATATCATTAATGCGAAGATTGAGACGGATGTGGCCAATAAAAAATTAGAAAATATAATTAAAAAACTGGTAAAAGAAAACACCAGACAAAAACAAAAGGTAACTGAATTAAAGCTTAAATTAAAAAAACAGTAATTACTTAACTTTTAGGTTAATTAATTATAAAAGAATAAAATAAAAGGTGGAATAATCAAATTAAAAGCGTAACTTGCATGCAATTAATAATATAATACAATGAATAAAGGAACAGTAAAATTTTACAATGAAATCAAAGGTTTTGGTTTCATTAAAGACAACGATTCATCAAAAGAGTATTTTGTGCATTCATCCGGTTTAAAGGACAATATCGGAGAAAATGATGAAGTAACTTTTGATTTGGAAGAAGGTAAAAAAGGATTAAATGCAGTAAATGTTAAAGTGGTTTAATTTGAATAATACAACCATTCATAAATTAGTCCCGCTTTTTTAGCGGGATTTTTTTTACACCAGTTTTAAGTCTGATTTATGAAATTCTTCATAAGCCTGCAGCACTGTTAAATGGGAGATTAAATAGGCCAGCGAACTTTCAGCGCCTTGGTTGCGGTTTACTCCATAACTTTCAAAACCATCACAACACCCTTTGGTTTCAAAATCATACAGGCTCATTCGAAGATCATTTTCACCCAGGAACCATAAAAAAGATATGTATAGTTTATTCAGGTAATCTTTGTCTTTTGTAACATGAAACGCCTGGTGATACATTAATACCATCGCCATTGCATCGATAGGCTGCTGCGCAAAAACAGAGCGCTCGCCCTCTTTTTTATACCATTTTTCATTGCCGATTATCGATAAATAATTATCCTTTAAAGTATGCTCTGTCAGAAAATACATGGAATCGATGGCAGTTTGAGTAATTTTATCATCATTCAGTATTTGGGCTGAATGCAACAATGCCAAAGGAAGAATTCCATTGTCATAAGCCAGTAAAGATTCAAACCAATTCCAACCAGCAGACTGGTTTTCATGATAATGTGTAATTAATACATTCGCGAGGTTTCTTAACCTTTCGGTCATAGTATCGTCCGACGGATTACTTTTAAGGTAATAACTGATTCCAATCATTGTGTTGGCTATTCCCCTGATGGATTTCAACTTTTCAAAATTGGGAGCTGCATTAAAAAACATCAATCTGCCCGTTTGGTAATAAGCATCATTTGGTGCATTGCCAAGCAAATAGCCCAGAGCCCAGATTGTCCGGCCAAAAGAATCTTCGGAACCCTTCTCGTCCAGAAAATTCCGGCTGAAACTCAGAAAATTTCTGAAAGTCCCGTCCGGATTTTGCATGTAATGGATATAACTCAGATAAATGGGCGACAATTCAAGCGCCCGCTTGTCTTTCATTTGCCGGTAAGCCATTAAAACCATCAGCAAAGCTCGTGAATTATCATCCAGGCAATAGCCTTCTTTTAAGTTCGGAATTCCGAATTTGGCGTGCTGGATAATACCGGTATCGTCGGTTAATCGGTTGATGTGTGTGAGTGAAAAAGGGGGGAGAATGAGCAGATCGAGTGCCGATTCTTTTTTGACAACTTCATAATGCTCCTCCTCAAGTATTTTTCCGGCCAGAGAAACGTACTTTTCTCCGGTTTTTGGCCATGTAATTTTTTTGCCATATTCAGCGGCTCTTGTTTTTAGTTCATTAAGTACATCCGGTTTATCAAGGAGTTCGGTTAATGTTTCTGCAAGGTTATCTGAATCATTAAAACGAAATAGCCTGCCTTTCCCCCGGGCCAATAGTTCTGCAGCATGCCAGTATGGAGTTGAAAGAACTGCTGCACCTACTCCGACTGCGTATGATAGCGTTCCGCTGGTAATCTGGGCTTCGTTAAGGTATGGAGTAATATAAATATCGCAGGCATACAAATATTTGAACAAATCCTTTTCGTCAATAAATTCATTCAGAAATATTACATGATATTCAAGGTGAAGGTTTTTCACCAAACGCATAAGGAAAATACGGTATTCTTCGCCGGAATGCCGCAGCACATTCGGGTGGGTTTTCCCCAAAACAATGTATATAAGTTCAGGGTATTTTTTAACCACTTCAGGCAATGCTTTAATTACCGTTTCAATTCCCTTGCTTCGCCCGATAAAACCAAATGTAAGCAGCACTTTCTTGTTTTCAAGTTTAAACTCTTTTTTCGATTTTTCAGGATTGAAGTGAATATCCGGGACGCCATGTTCAACCAAGGCAATTTTTTCTTCCGGTACATCGTAAATGGTGGTCAGAAACTCAATTGCCTTGTGGCTCATTACTACAATTTTTTGAGCCATTTTGCAAATTTCTTTTAAAACCGCTTTTTCATTGTACGACGGTGTTTTGAGTATGGTATGAAGTGTAACAATAAGAGGTATCTCCAGCCGATGAAGCAAAGGAAGGACGTAAACTCCGCTTTGTCCGCCAAATATGCCAAATTCATGCTGAAGAACACAAACATCGGCCCCGCTAAGATTAATGTACTTTACCGCTTTTAAATAATCTTCCTGATGATCCTGTCTGATGGTTAATTTAACCTCTTCAGGATATTTATAGGTAAGTTCGTTGTCGTTTAATGCAACAACAAAACCCTCATGTCTGATTTTTTTGCTTTTGTTGAAACCCAACATAGCATTAAAAAGGTTATTGGTAAAAGTGGCAATGCCACATTCCCTGGGAGGATATGTGGCGATAAAAGCTAATTTCATTTTTCCCGGTATTTAACAGGTGATTTTTATTTACATTTAGAGGCGACACTTTGTGTGTAACAAAATTTACAACATCCCAGCGGTATTTGTCACCAGATCCCGCTCAAAATATACCAAATCTTTTTTTTGAGGTGTTTCTGCTATCTTGCAATAGTATATTCTGGAAACATAACGCCTGATAATCAATTTTTGGGTTGGATGAGCTCTTGCATAAACAACCTCTCCTTCTTTATATTTATTTTCCTTTGCTCTAATGTATTGCATTTTTATTTTATTCTATATTGATTTACCGTACAAACCCTTTTTGATCAGGGATTAATATCATCTATATTATGTTTTACTTTGCGTTTTGCAGCTTTAAATGCTCTTTTTTCCTTCAGACTTTTTACAGCTTTCTTCTTATTGTTCTTTGTTTCTTTTCCCTCATTAATCTTTGACATATTTAACATTTTAGAATATTCGATTTTTGAAATTTTGCACTTTGTACTGTATTATAGTATAATTATTACTAATCAAATGTAAGTAAGATAGTTTGAGGAAATGTTATACAATTAATGATATAATTTACATCATTCACACATTTCGCAAATATGAAAAATTTTAGTTGCGCAATCCGTATACAGTTCTGAAATGATAGCCATAAACCGTATATGTAATGGCATCAACCATCGACTTTGGCCGGTTGAACAGTGTCCAGAATATAAATTTCCAATATTCCCTTCTTCCTTTATTGAATAAACCAATAATATAAACTGACTTAAGAAAGGCTTTGAGCAGTGAAAGGCTGATTTTTTTCCGGCCTTTACTTAGCCGGTTGTAATTTAATAACAACTGCCTTACCCTTCTGTAATAGGGTTTGGCAGAATAAATGTTATAAATAACTTTTTTATACCCTTCCAATAACTCATTATAATCCATTTTGGGAATAAAATTCATTGACGAATCGGTGTTATTTCCGGTAGCCTCTGTTGTTATCCTGTTTTCTTCCTCCAATTGTTTGTACAATCTGGTATTTTTTGGGGCGTTTAGTAATCCTACCATTGCCGAAACAATCCCGCTCTGTTGAATAAAGTCAATTTGCCGCTGAAAAACTGTCGGGGTATCACTATCAAATCCAACAATAAAACCACCTGAAACCTGTATACCTGACTGTTGTATTTTCTTTACACTCGCCAGTAAATCGCGGTTTAAGTTCTGCACTTTGTTACAGTAGCTCAGCGACTTCACTTCAGGGGTTTCAATCCCGATAAAAGTAGAATTAAACCCGGTTTCTACCAGTAATGACATCAGTTCCTCATCGTCTGCCAGGTTGATCGATGATTCAATATTGAACGTAAATGGGAAGTCGTGCTTCTGCATCCATTCTTTCATGGCAGGCAACAAGTTGTATTTTATTTCTTTTTTATTTCCGATAAAGTTATCATCAACAATTGAAACAGAGCCCCGCCATTTTATCGTATGGTATAACTCATCCAGTTCATTGATAATTTGTGTCGTACTCTTCATTCTGACTTTATGCCCAAACAGTGATGTTATTTCACAAAAGTTGCAGTTAAACGGGCACCCACGCGTAACCTGAATATTCATAAAAGCATAATCCTTAACCGATAATAGTTGAAAATCGGGGACCGGAGTTTGTGAAAGGTCGGCAAATTCTTTGGTTTTATAAAGCTTCTGCGGCTGTCCGATGCTTAAATCAGCAAGAAACAGGGGCATAGTTATCTCGGCTTCATTTAAAATGAAATGATCTATTTCGGGGTATTCATTATAATCCTGAGTAAAGAGAGGGCCACCAGCAACTATTTTTTTGTTCAATTTTTTACATTCAGCAATTATTTTATTCACTGACTCTTTTTGGATGTACATTGCACTTATAAAAACATAATCAGCCCATTGGATATCACTTGTTCTCAGCGTAGTGATATTCATATCCACTAATTTTTTCTTCCATGTGGACGGGAGCATTGCTGACACGGTAATTAATCCCAGTGGTGGTACAGCCGCTTTTTTAGAAATAAATTTCAGGGCATGACTAAAACTCCAGAAGGAATCCGGACATTTTGGATAAACTAATAATACATTCATTTTTTATTTTTTTGAAGTAATTCTCTTAATGTCTGTTTTATAAAGAAAACTATCCTTGAAACTCCATAATAACACGTAAAAGCACAATCATTGCCAATAACTTTTCCCTGTTGCGTTTTTTAATAGCAATTATTAACAAAGTAAAATTCGTAAAACGATTACGGATCAGCATTACACAATTCTGAATAAGAATTACATCATTCACACATTTTCAAGGGAGTCACGTCTTTTGTTTTTGAGTCTTTTAAAATAGGAGGGGGTCATTCCGGTAATTTTTTTGAATTGATTTGACAGGTGGGAAACACTGCTGTAATTCATTTTGAATGCTATTTCCGAAAGATTCAGCTCATCATAAACCAATAGTTCTTTTACTCTTTCAATTCTATGTGTCAGGTAAAATTTTTCAATGTTAATGCCATTGACCTCGGAAAAAAGATTAGCCAGATAGGTATAATCATAATTAAGTTTTTCGCTCAGGTAATCTGACATGTTAACATTTATTTGTTCTTCTCTATAATGAACCAGTTCAATAATGGCACTTTTTATTTTTTCCACCAGGATACTTTTTTTATCATCCATCAGGACTAATCCCGCTTTTTTTAGGCTTATATTCAACTGTTCCAATTGTTCCGGTGAAATATCTTCAATAGTTTCCACTTCCCCTATTCTTACATATACATAATGCAAGCCAAGTTTTTCAAGCTCAGCTTTCACTACCATCTGGCAGCGTATACACACCATATTTTTAATGAATAACTTCAAGTCAAAAATTAACAGGCTAAAAGTAGGGAAATAAATTTACACATTATTTGCTGTTTTTGGTTTATTATTGAATGTGAATTGTAGTTCTGCATTATAATTTGTAATTGTTAAAAAATAGGATAAATTATATGATTTTAACGATAATAATATCTATTTTACCGGTATCAGGCATGGAATAAAATAAAATTCCCTATAAAAAATAAATATAAAAACCTTACTGTCTGCTTGTACATTACTTGTACAAAAAAAGGTTACAAACTTTTTAAATTTGTAACCCTTTGATTTTCAGCGTAGCGAGAGGGAGACTTGAACTCCCGACCTCATGATTATGAATCATAATATTATTGTATTTTGTTTATATCACTTTATATCTGAATCCTCATAAAACCTTTATAAATAAACATTTTTCTTATGTGTTTACTATTTGCTTTTTATATGTTTTTTCTTATGCAAATTGTGCAAATTTTATGCAAAATTTTTACCTTTGTTTAAAATATAAAAAATATGAAAGCAGAAATTTCAATCATCCTGGACAACCGAAGAGAAAAAAGAAATGGGACCTATCCTGTTAAACTTCGTGTTTATTCTCCATTACTACAAAAAGCAAAATTATATTCTGCAGGTTATGATATGACACCTAAAGAGTTTGAAAGCGTTTGGCAA
>Ga0209163_1002078_pt1 | contig 17987 bp, 13 predicted proteins | sample MTBAKSrepl2MetaG_FD_187457 | JGI IMG/M metagenome (GOLD analysis project Ga0209163, IMG submission 187457) | Enrichment culture microbial communities om Arthur Kill intertidal strait, New Jersey, USA, that are MTBE-degrading - MTBE-AKS2 (Arthur... | ecosystem: Environmental > Aquatic > Marine >...
CAAGGTCGGGGCCGTGGTCCTGGCCGCGGGCTGGCAGCCCTATGACCCCAAGAAACTGGACCAGAAATTGGGGTTCGGCTCGTCTCCCAACGTCATCACCAACGCCATGTTTGAAGACCTCAACCAGAGCGGCCGGGTCACTCGCCCCAGCGACGGCAAAAGCCTGAAAAACGTGGCCTTTCTCCAATGCGCCGGGTCCCGTGACCCCAACCATTTACCTTACTGTTCGTCGATTTGCTGCCTGGCTTCGCTCAAACAAGCCGTCCAGGTCAAGGAACAATATCCCGAAGCCAACGTCTTTATTATTTATAAAGAGCTCAGGACGCCCGGTCAGTCCGAGGATTTTTACCGCAAGACCCAGGAAACCGGGGTTATCTTCATCCGCAGCCAGGACCCCGCCGTCTCGAACGCCGGTGGTTTTCTCAAGGTGGAAGCCGAGGACGAACTTTTGGGCGAAACGGTCCTGATCGAGGACCTGGACCTGGTGGTGCTGGCCACGGGCATGGTGCCGGCCACGGGCCTGGGCGAGAACGTCAAGGCCAAGGCCAAGAAGGAAGAAGAGGCTCCGCCGCCCAAGTCCGACGCCGGGCTGCCCCCGGTCCCCGAGGACGTGATTTACGCTTCGGACTGCCTGAATCTGGAATATCGCCAGGGTCCGGAACTACCGGACCTTAAATACGGCTTTCCGGACTCCCACTTTATTTGTTTTCCTTACGAGTCCCGACGGACCGGTATCTATGCCGCCGGCTGCGTCCGGAGACCCATGGGTGCAGCCTCGACCATCGAGGACGCCACCGGCGCGGCCATGAAGGCCATTCAATGCGTCGAGCTGGTTTCCGCCGGGATGGCCGTTCATCCCCGGGCCGGGGACCTGTCTTTCCCCGAGTTCTTTATGCAGCGTTGCACCCAGTGCAAGCGATGCACCGAAGAATGTCCCTTCGGGGCGATCAACGAGGACGAAAAGGGCAACCCCTTGCCTCAGCCCACCCGTTGCCGGCGCTGCGGGGTCTGCATGGGCGCCTGCCCGGAGAGGATCATTTCTTTCAAGAATTACTCGGTGGATATGATCGGCTCGACGATCAAGGGCATGGAGGTGCCCGAAGAAGACGAGGAAAAACCCCGCATCCTGGTCTTGGCCTGCGAAAACGACGCCTACCCGGCCCTGGACATGGCCGGTCTGCGCCGCATGACCTACAGTCCCTGGATCCGGGTCATCCCCCTGCGCTGTCTGGGGTCCATGAACCTGGTCTGGATCGCCGACGCCCTGTCCAAGGGCATCGACGGCATCCTCCTTTTGGGCTGCCAATACGGCGATGACTATCAATGCCACTTCATCCGGGGCAGCGAGCTGGCCAACATCCGGCTGAGCAAGATCAAGGAGACCCTCGACCGCCTGGTCCTCGAATCCGACCGGGTCCGTTTTGAGACCGTCTCCATCACCGATTATCACAAACTGCCTGAACTCCTTAATGAGTTCGCCGAAACCATTGAAGGACTGGACCCCAACCCCTATAAGGGATTTTGATGGCCCGACGCAAAAAGACCGGCGGACCAGACCCAAATAAAGGGAAGGCCGCGCTGGTCTTCCCGTGTATGGAGGCTACTTTCTGCTTTGAGGAGGCGAGAGGATGAGTATAAAGGTTGATCCCAATCTTATGAAGGAACTGGAGCACTTCGGCCTGAAAGATGCCAATAAATGCTTTCATTGCGGTAACTGTACCGCGGTCTGTCCCCTTTCCACTTCAGACACCCCCTTCCCCCGCAAGCTGGTCAAATACGCCCAGATGGGCTTGAAGGAGAAGATTATCCAGGCCCCGGAGCCTTGGCTGTGCTACTATTGCGGGGACTGTTCCGACCGGTGTCCGCGGGGGGCCGATCCCGGCGAAACCATGATGGTTATGCGGCGCTATCTGACTTCGCTTTACGACTGGACCGGCTTCGCGCGGAAATTCTATATATCCGAATCGTTTGAAATCGTGGCCGTGACCATCGTGGCTATCCTCGTCGGGCTGGCCTTCCTGTTTTTCCACGGCGAAGTCATCACCGATCGGGTGGCCCTCAACTCTTTCGCCCCGAACACTTTCATCGAAATAGCCGACCTGATCATGGCGGCTGTTTTGACCTTTATCTTGCTGAGCAACGTTTATCGCTGCGCCAGGTTCACCATGGGCGATCTGCTCTATAAAATTCCCATTAAAAATTATGCGGCCGAATTGAAGGACCTGGTTATCAACTTTCTGACCCAGAAGGAATTCGGCAAATGCGAAGACCGGATGCAGTGGATCGTTCACCTGTTGATTATGACCGGTTATAGTTCGGTCTTCCTGATGGTCGTGGTCGGCATCCGCTGGTTCCAGCGCGACAGTGTAATTGATCCAAACTATCCGACTCTCAGCGTGATCATGAGTCTGGTCGGATACTACGCGACCTTCGCCATTTTGTACGGCACGACTTACGCCCTGATCGGCCGGATCAAGAAGTCCAAGGCCCCGTACAAGAATTCCCACGGGACCGACTGGATGTTCTTGATCCTGCTGCAACTGACCACTCTGACCGGTATCCTGGTCCATTTCGCCATCTGGCTGGAACTGCCCATGGCCACCTATATCATTTACACCATCCATATCATGGTGGCCGTGCCCATGCTTATTCTGGAAGTGCCCTTCGCCAAGTGGGCTCACCTGGCCTACCGGCCCGTGGTTCTTTACCTGATGAGGGTCAGATCCGGATACCTGGCTGAACAGGGCGGTCAAGTTTAACCGCCGGGCGGAATCCCGGTCAAAAAGAGGCGGCCCCCTGGGGAGCCGCCTCTTTTTTAAAAAGGCGAATCGAAAAGATACCGGCAGGTCTGTTCCTTCGGCCAAGTCTGAAATAATATCGTCACATCGAGGACAAGAAACAAACCAAGAAGCGAATTTTATTCCATCAGGGGCCAAAAATCATACTTTCTTCGTATTGACATGATAATGCCGGGTATCTTAGATTAGAAATGCTGAGGTTTTTTCATCGGGGCAGGGAGAGGGTCGTGGGAAATGCAAGAAAAGCCTATAAAACGAGCTGTTGGATGTAGAAAAATAAAGGATAGGTGTTCAAGGGGGACAGGCTAAGGTGAGCGGATCAGCCGCTGGAAATTAGGGAGGCCTTTCTTTGTAGAAGCGGAGGCAAAGATAATGGCTCTCGTGGAAAAAAGAGCGATGGAAAGATTCCCCCTGACCCTGCCGGCCCGAGTTACCCCCATGGATAATGAAGACCATGACACCTTGGAGCTTCTGACCAGCGATATCTGCGCAGGCGGGGCCTTTTTTCAGACCGAGACGCCGTTGTCACCCGGCACCGAGGTCAAGATAGACCTGGTCCTGCCATTGGAAAAGTTAAAGGAACTGGCCGGCAAGAAGGCTCATATCAAGGTCTCGGGATTTGTGATCAGGACCACGGCCAAGGGTATGGCTATATGTTTCGAGCCCGAGTACGAAATTCGGCCCTGGCCCGAAGGGGGCTGAAAAAAATCACCAATCGTCCCAATCCAGATAAAAAAGGCGGAATGAAATCATTTCCGCCTTTTTAATTTTTCCAAACCGCTTTGGGCATTTTAGGCAGGCCTGATAGAATGTATAAGAGAAAATTATTATTATCGAGGCCGGCTCGAGAGGCTTGTCGGTATCTTTGAAAATATTATCAATAACATAGAGAGAAATAACCTTTACATCGGCACTTCCGGCTGGACCTATCAGGATTGGGCCGGCCGATTTTACCCTGAAAAAGTCAAAGGGGCGGACCGGCTGACCTATTATGCCCAACATTTTAACACGGTCGAGGTGAACGCCACCTTTTACCGCCTGCCCGTCTTGAAGGCTCATTCCTGACCAGGGATTCCCACAGGGGCCACGCCCAAGCTTAGAGGGACGGACGGGATTGTCATATAGCCCACCAGGTCCGGTGACGGAATCCGGAAATCCGGCGGGCAACAGGTTGATCTGACGGAATCATTCAGTGAACGACGGCCTGCCGGTCTTCGATGGGGCTTTTTCTGGACCCCTGCTTGCGCAGGGGTGACGGGTGTGGCTTCGGGTCGGGTCCAGAACCCGCGTCAAAGATAAACTTTCGAGTCAATGACAAGTAGTTACTGACGTCATTCCCGCGCAAGCGGGAATCCAGTTCTATCGGCCAGATAAAAAAGTTGGGAAATACCTCCGTTCACTGAACGGTTACGACCCAACTGGAAAAAGATTTGCCAGGATGAGTAAAGGGGTGTTATGTTTTATTTTTTAAAACAAGGCGCCAGGTTGGCTTAAATGATTTCACTAAATAACCATCGCTTTGTTCGGGATGATTGATTCCGTAACAGAACGCCGGAATGGGCGGTTATGAGCGCTTTTGCCTTCGGCCTGGCTTTTCTTCTGGATATGATTCTCGGCGACCCCCGGAGCTGGCCCCACCCGGTCAGGCTGATCGGGCGGATTGTTTCGAGCCTTACAGCCTGGGCCCGGTCCGTGACCATCAGGCCCGATCAACAGCGGGCGGCCGGGGTCTTGATCGTGATCGCGGTGGTGGGACTGACCTGGTGGTCGGCCTGGCTGGTCACCTCCGGCTTGAGCAAATATTCACCGGCCTTGGCCTGGATCATGGCCCTGTATCTGGCTTACGCTTCCCTGGCTATCAGGAGTTTGTATGAGGAAACCAGGCTGGTGGTCCTGGCGATGGAGGAAGATGATCTGCCAAGGGCCAGGCGGCTTTTGGGCCTGGTCGTCGGCCGGGAAACCGCCGAGCTTGACCGACCGGGCCTAATTCGGGCCTTACTGGAAACCATCTCGGAAAACCTTTCCGACGGCGTGGTGGCCCCGCTTTTCTATTTGGCCCTGGGTGGACCGCCCCTGGCCTTGGCCTACAAGGCCGCCAGCACCTTGGACTCGATGATCGGGTACAAGGATGAACGATTTCGTCACCTGGGCTGGGCCGCGGCCAGGCTGGACGACTTGGCCAATTTCATCCCGGCCCGGATAACCGCCGCCTTTATTTGTTTATCGTGCTTTATCTTGGGACTCGACGCCCGGGCCGCCTGCCTGACCTGGCTGACGGACGGTCCCAAACACCCCAGTCCCAACGCCGGCCGGCCGGAAGCGGCCCTGGCCGGGGCCCTGGGAGTTCGGTTGGGGGGACCGGCCGTGTACAACGGACAAATGACGGTCAAACCTTATCTAGGCAAGGCCATAGCTGTCTTGAACGAAAACCATGTCTTAAGGGCCCACCAAATTCTGTTTCTGGTCAGCGGGATGATGGGTCTGGCCGGCTTGATCTGGCGGGCCCTGTGGTGAAAAACCGTTTTTTTGATCACGGCGGAGATGTCTTTGCCGCGGCCAGGGATTTGGGGGGCCGCTGGACGGACCTCAATGACTTCTCGGCCAACGTCAATCCCTTGGGGCCGCCGCCGGGCTTGAAAAAGCACCTCTGGGCCAATTTCGAAGTGATCCGGCATTATCCCGATCCTTTCGCCGCGGGATGGCGGAGTGAGTTGGCCGAACGTTTCGGCCTGTCTCCTGACCGGGTTTTGGCCGGCAACGGGACCACGGCCCTGATGTATCTGCTGGCCCGGGTCCTCCGCCCAAAGAGGCCGGTGGTGGTCGCCCCGGCCTTCAGTGAGTATGAGCGAGCCTTGGCCCAGGCCGGTGTCAAGGTCAGGCGAACGGCCTGCCGAGAAGAAGACGATTTCGAGGTGACCGACCAGGTGGTGGCCGGAATTTTCGCCGGGCGGCCCGACCTGGTCTTTCTGGCCAATCCGACCAGTCCGGCCGGAGGTCTTATCAGTCCGGAAACGTTGGACCTGTTTTTCCATCAGGTAAAAAAAAGTGAAGCCTTGGCCGTCGTGGACGAGGCCTTTCTGGATTTCACCCCGGTCCCGACCCTCACGCCCCAGGTCCGTCTCAATCCCCGTTTGATGGTGCTTAAGTCCCTGACCAAGTTTTACGCCCTGCCGGGGCTCCGGCTGGGCTACCTGGCCGGGCCTCGGCCCCTGGTCAAAAAATTGCTGGCCGGGTTCGAGCCCTGGTCGGTTAACGCCCTGGCCCAACTGGCCGGTTCCTATTGTCTGAATCAGGAGGATTACGCCGCCCGCACCCGGAAATTGGTGACCCGGGAAAGAAGCCGCCTGGCCGGCCGCCTGGCCGCCGCCGGTTTGGGTCCGGTCATCCCCGGCCAGGCCAATTATCTCTTGATCAAGGTCGACCGACCCGGACTTACCGTGAACCGGTTGACCTCCGGTTTGAAAAGCCGGGGCATTTTGGTTCGTGACTGCGCTTCTTTCCAGGGTCTGCTCAGGGGCTATATCAGGGTGGCCGTAAAAGACCGGGCGGCCAACGACCATTTGGTCCAGGCCGTGAAGGAAGTCTTCCGGACCGGCTGATTTCAGCAGACTCGATCAATCCGGATAAGGCCGAAGAACTTTTTATCCGAGAAACGAGGTGATGGAATGAGAAAAAAGATCAAGACACACTGCGGCCGCATGGACCATGGCGGATGCACCTTGGTGGTTGAAGTCGAGGACGGCCGGGTGGTAGGCCTCGGAGGCGACCCGGAAGGCCCCCTTTCCCACGGCCACATTTGTCCCAAGGCCAGGGCCCTGCCTGAACTGCTCAACCACCCCAAGCGGCTCCGAAGGCCCTTGCGTCGGCTGGGCGAGCGGGGTTCAGGCCGATGGACCGAAATTTCCTGGACCGAGGCCTTGGAATCGGCCGCCGAAGGATTGAATCGGGTCAAAGACCAATACGGGGCCCGAGCCGTGGCCTTCTGCCAAGGGGCACCCAAGGGGCTCGAACATTTCATCCTGATCCGCCTGGCCAACACCTTCGGCTCGCCCAACGTGGTCGGACCTCAGAATGTGTGTCACATGCCCCGGGAAATCGCCGGAATATTGACCTGCGGCTTTTTTCCGGTGGCCGATTACGAAAATCCGACCCGGGCCATGGTGGTCTGGGGGTCGAATTTGACGGCGACCAACGAGGAAGGGGTGATCTGCACCAGGCTTCTAAGACGGCTCAAAACGGATCAGCCACCCTTGATCGTAATCGACCCTCGGCGGACCGAGCTGGCCGAACGGGCCGAGGTCTGGCTGCCGCTCAAGCCGGGGACGGACCTGGCCTTGGCCCTGGGCTTTCTTCAGGTGATCATCGGTGAAGGCCTGTTCGATCAGGATTTTGTCAAGGACTTTACTTTCGGTTTCGATGAGCTGGCCCGGCACGTCCGGGAATGGACGCCGGAAAAAACAGCGGCGGTCACGGGTCTTTCGCCGGAGGCTCTAGTCCTGGCCGCTCGGATTTATGGGCGGGCTAAGCCGGCCATGATTCAGTGGGGCAACGGGATAGAACAGACCGTGGACAATTTCGACACGGCCCGGGCCCTGATCTCCCTGATGGCCGTCACCGGCAATTTGGATGCTCCGGGCGGAAACATCGCCCCCGGACCGCCGCCGGTCATGAGTCTGAGAGACTTCGTCAGGGCCGACCTTCTGCCCGAACGGCCCAAAACCATGATTTCCGCCCCTTACGGCCCGGCCCCCGGATTTGTGGTGGTCGCCCCTGAATACTTCAAACAGGCCGTCCTGAACAGCCGACCCTATCCGGTCAAAGCGGCCTACGTTCAGGTCAGTAATCCGGTCCTGGCCTGGTCCGGCAGCCATGAGACTTATCAAGCCCTCAAGAGCTTGGACTTCCTGATAGTGACCGAGACTTTTATGTCGCCGACCGCGGCCTTGGCCGATCTGGTCCTGCCGGCGGCCACTCAGCTTGAATACAACGACCTGGGCCATTTCGGCGTGAGTCACGGCTTCGTGCTGGCCCGGCCCAAGATGGTGGACCCGCCGCCGGACTGCTGGCCCAACGCCAAGATTATTAACGAACTGGCTAAAAAACTGGGTTTGGAATCGCTTTGGTGGGGAAATTATGAAGATATGCTCGGAGATATATTAAAGCCGGCGGGAATGACCTACGGCGAGCTGGCCGAACAGGGCATCCTGCGCGGACCAGTTCGATATTTCAAATACAAGGAGAAAGGCTTCAAGAGGCCGACGGGCAAGGTTGAGCTGGCCATGTCGATCGCGGAAAAGGCCGGTCTCAACCCTCTGCCGATCTGGTCCGGCCCGCCTCAGGCCGAAGACCCCGACTTTCCTTTGCTTTTGAGCGGACACAAAAGCCGGAACTTTTTCGGCTCCGATCATCGCTATATTGAAAGTCTGACCGCTCGGGAACCGGAGCCTCTGGTGGAAATCCACCCGGAGACGGCCCAGGCGGCCGGGATTGAGGACAAAAATATGGTCTGGGTGGAAACCAAGGCCGGAAAGATCAAGGTGCGGGCCAGGGTGACCGACCATATTCGGCCGGGCGTGCTCAGCTTGGTCCACGGCTGGTGGCGCCCGTCGCTGGGTCCGGAAAATCCATCAAGCTGGGCCGAGACGACCTATAACGTCCTGACTTCCAGTTCTCCGGTGAACAAGGCTTTAGGGACGCCCAATCTGCGGGCCTTACCGGCCAGACTGATCAAAGCGGACGTTTGATATTTATCGGAAAAACGAAGCCGGAGCCGTCCGTGTCCGCTGGTTTTCCCGTTTTTAAGGCTTTTATTTTCCTGGGGCTGGCCCTTTTTCTGGTCCTAGCCTGTTCCCCTTGCGCCCCGGGGTTGCGCCTGGCCGGAGGCGATAAAAACTTGCCACCCGACCGGATCATCGACCTTAAAACAGGCCGGGTGTTGACCTTGGAGGAGTTGGCGGACCGGTTGTCCGCGGTCCGGGTGGTTTTTCTTGGTGAGATCCATTCTCACGCGGCCCAACACCGTCATCAACTGGAAATCATCCGGAAGCTTCATGCCCGAGACCCCCGTCTGGCGGTGGCCCTGGAGGTCTTTGCCCGACCGCACCAGGACCTTCTGGACCTATGGGTCAACGGACAACTCGGCGAGGAAGACTTCAAAAAGAAGGTCCAGGGCCGGATATTGGATTTGGACACCTTTGAGGTTTACTTCCCGCTTTTCCAATGGGCCGGGGAAACCCGGACGCCTCTCCTGGCCTTGAACGCTCCCCGGAGCATGGTGGCCAAGGTGGCCGCGTCGGGACTGGCGGGCTTGAGCGAGGAAGAACGGCAGGCCGTGGCCGGGGATCTCCGCTTTGGGCCTGAGGCCTATCGCCGGCGCGTGGCCACGGCTTTTTCCAGGCATGCGGCCAAGAATCTGGACCATTTTTTCGCCGCTCAGGTGGTCTGGGACGAAACCATGGCCGAGACCCTGGCCGGGTATCTGACTTCGCCCTCCGGCCGGGACAGGCGGGCCGTGGTCATTTGCGGCAACGAACACGTCATCTATGGTTACGGCGTGCCGGAGCGGACGGTTAGGCGTTTGCCCGTTCCTCAAGCCCGTCTGCTCATGCTTTTGACTTCCGACGCCGAGACCCTGACTTCCGAGGCCGGGGATTTCGTCTGGGTCACCCGGCCCGAGCCGCCCAGGAAAAAATTGAGGTTAGGCATCGGGCTTAGGCTGGATACTTCAGGGAAAGTTATTGTTGCCTCGGTTATCCCCGGCAGCGAGGCGGAAAGGATCGGTTTGAGGTCCGGGGATGAACTGGTCGAAATGGACGGGCGGCCGCTCGAATCATTACTCGATTTTCATCGGGCCGCCGTCGAGGGCGGTCCCGACAAAGAGCACACCCTGACCGTGGACCGGGCGGGACAAATCCTGGAATTCACCTTCCGGTTCCGGAAACAGTAAACCGAAAAAAAATTGGATAAAAAACCCTGCCCGCCGGGCAGGGTTTTTTATCGGTTCAGTCTATTCTTAGAAAGCGAAGCCGAAGTTCAGGGTCATGATGCTGTTATCCCCGTCGGCCCACAAATAGCTGACCCCGATCCTCAGGTCCCTGATGGTGTTGACGATCTTTTCGGGCAGGTCCTTGGACTCGAATTTCCTGAAGCCGAAGTCGAATCCGATTTCTTCGTAGGCATCCAGATAAAGGTCGTCGCCGAAGAACCGGGTGTCGATGACAAACACCTCGACCACGGTGCCGGGATAGAGTTTCGGGGTGGGCACGGAGAGCATCAGACCGTTACGGAAGACCGTGTTGGAAATGTTGGGGTCGAACTTGTAACCCTGGTATTCGAATTCCATGGTCTTGTAATAGCCGAGCATGTTGCCCATGCTCAGGAGGTAATCGCTCCCCAGGTCCCAGGTATAGGCGCTGGTCAGAGAGCCCGAAATCATCTGAGAGACCGCCCCCTGCTCGACGGAACCGACGAAACCATACTGGACGGCCGGGGTCAGGGCCCAGTTGGGCCGGACCGGCCAGGTCAGACCCACGCCCAGCCCGATGTTGTAACTGGTGGCCTGCTCGACTTCGACCACGGTGATGGGCAGGGAGATGGTCAACATCTTCTTCGGGTCCTGATTGGACCGGAAAGAGTAAGACAAGGGCACGGAATAGTAAGAGCCGTCCAGCCCGCCGGCCTTGAGGCTGCCGAACCGGGCGCCTATCCCGATCACGTCGGCGTTCTTGGTGGTCTTACCTACGGCTGCCGGGGCCGGGGTCGGGGCCGAGGTGATCTGGCTGGTGGTGGAAATGAAGCCCTGACTGAAAGCACTGGTGACCATGTTGCTCTGCAAGCTGGTCGGGTTGCCGGCGACGGGATCGGTCGGGGAGACTTTGACCAGCTCGGCCTGCATCTTGGACAGGGCCTCGCCGCCGTCCTTTTTGAACCAATCCTCGAGTTGACCGACCGTAGCGTCACGGTTGGCCCCGGTGAAGGTTTGCCGGACGCCGATGGAAGGAATCTCCAAAGTCAAGGTATTGGAGTTGGCCGGAAAGCTTAAGCGGACTTCCAGACCGCGGAAATTCACGGTGCCTCTAACGGCCAGGGTGTCGTTGTATCCGGGAATATATCGTTGGATAGTCGTCCGGTCGAATTGATTATCGAGTTCTTCCGCTTTGTTGAAATTTACCGTGTAGGTCTGGTTGGGAAAGGCCGGGACATAGACCGTGGCCTGGAAGAGGCTTCCGGCCCAGATTGTTGGTATTGCTACAAAAATTAAAAGAACACACAGAATAATCGCCGCCGCACTAAGCGGCCCCCACGCTTTCATGCGCTTCATTTCAGTCACCCCCAAGATTCGACCTTTCAGGTCTGGCTGTGATTTGAAAACCCAATAACTAGTTTTGGAAGTATAATCGGGAAAAGCACTGAGTGTCAAGGGAAATTCTATGGCTGGCCTTGAGGTTAGACCGCTGGTCCGGGCAATTTATAATATTGATCCGGGGCCGTTTTGAAACATCGAATCCGGGACCGGTCTTGACCTTGACAAGTTAAAACGAAGTGATATGTTTGAACGCTAACGGTTCCACGTTTTAGGATGGTGGAAAAAATGGAGACCGCCCCGACCTTTCGACCATTGCCCATGGCTTCAGCCGACCTTCCGGGACCGGTTGAAATCACCTTGCCCAGCCTGGACCAGCCGTTTGTGGGGGGTTCGGTCGAATCCTCGGCCGGGCAAATACCCCTGGTTTCTTCATCGTTAAAATTCAAAGATCACTGGGGCACGTTCAAGGCCCGCTGGGGGGTCGACCGGATGAATTACACGGTCGAGCCGGGTCTCTACGCCCTGGGCCGCCCCGATTCCCAATCCCCCGTCCTGGTCACGGCCAATTACAAGCTGAGTTTTGATCATCTTCGGTCGGCCCTGCCCGGCCGAAACGCCTGGATCCTGGTCCTGGACACCAAGGGCGTCAACGTCTGGTGCGCCGCCGGCAAAGGGACTTTCGGGACGGCCGAACTGGTCCGGCGGATCGAATCGAGCGGCCTTGACCGGATAGTCGAACACCGTCAATTAATTTTGCCCCAGTTGTCCGCCCCGGGTCTGGCCCCCCACAAGGTGAAAAGGCTTTCCGGATTCGAAGTCAAATACGGACCCATCCGGGCCAAGGACCTGCCGGCTTTTTTGGACTCCGGCGGCCGGGCCACGCCGGCCATGCGCCGCAAGATTTTCCCCCTTTGGGAGCGGATCGTCCTCATACCCGTCGAACTGGTCGCCGCCTTAAAAAAAGGCCTTTTGGTCGCCGTGGCCTTGTTTTTGCTCGGCGGGCTGGGCGGACCGGCCGGTTTCTGGTCAAACGCCCTCGGCTTCGGTCTGTTTGCCGTCGTGGCCTTAGCCGCGGCCATAGTCGTCGGGGCGGTGCTGACTCCGATCTTGTTGCCCTGGCTGCCGGGCCGACCCTTTTCGGTCAAGGGCCTGCACCCCGGACTGCTCATGGCTCTGGTCCTGCTGCTGATCAAAGGACCGAATCTGGCCGTTTGGCCGGGACGCCTTGAATTCCTCGGCTGGCTCCTGTTGATCCCCGCGGCCTCGGCCTACCTGGCCATGAATTTCACCGGGGCCTCGACCTTTACTTCGCTTTCCGGAGTAAAAAAAGAAATGCGGCTGGCCCTGCCTTGTCAAATAGCCGCCGGCGCGGTCGGCTTGGGGCTTTGGTTGTCGTCTCGTTTTTTGGCTTAATATTAAAGGAGTTAAACTAATTATGCGCTATCTTTCCGGCGTGGTCACTCTTGAGCTTGACGAAGAAAAATGCGTGGGCTGCGGGCTGTGTCTGACCGTCTGTCCCCACGAGGTTTTCAGCCTGAAAAACGGCCGGGCCATCATCAAGGACCGGGACGCCTGCATGGAATGCGGGGCCTGCGCGGTCAACTGTCCGGTGGAGGCGGTAACGGTTCAGGCCGGGGTGGGTTGCGCGGCCGGCCTGATCAACGCCGCCCTGGGCCGCCAAGTCACGTCCTGCTCTTGCTCCGCCGAAATCCGGGATATGTCGACCCATGGCCTGACTATTGAACAAACCGGCGCCACCAGGTCAAAAGCCGGCTGCTGCTGAAACAAGGAGAACCTGTGCCCGAGTTGCCGGAAGTTGAAACCATAGTCCGGGACCTGCGCCGCCTGGTCGTCGGCCGGCGGATCGAGACGGTCCGGGTCAGGCTGAACAAGCTGGTCAGGACGGGACCACGCCGCCTGGTCCGGCTGGTGACCGGAGCGGAGGTCCTGGCCGTCAAACGCCGGGGGAAATTCATCGTTTTTTCCTTGTCCGCCGAGCGGTATCTGATCGTTCACTTGAAGATGACCGGCCAGTTTCTATGGGGGGAGTTTCAGGGCGTCTGGCCGGACCATGTCCACGTGATCACCGAATTTGAGAACGGCCAGGCCCTCCTGTACCGGGATATGCGCCAATTCGGGTATTTGTTGGGCCTGGAGGCCCGGGAATACGCGGAATGGCTCAAAAGCGAAGAGATCGGCCCGGACCCTTTTCAGTTGACTCCGGCCGAATTCGCGGGGCTGCTTCGATTCAAAAAAGGACGGATCAAGGCCGTGCTTCTCGACCAGCGGGTCATCAGCGGCCTGGGCAACATTTACTGCGACGAGGCCCTGTTTGCCGCCGGCGTCCATCCCCTGTGTCCGGCTCACCTTATTGAGGAAGCCTTGGCCCGCCGCCTCCACGAACAGATTCTCAACATCCTCAAGGAGGCCATCCGCTGTCGGGGTTCGACCACCAGGAATTACGTGGGCCTGGCCGGCGTCGGTGGAGAGTACCAGAACAGACACCGGATTTACGGCCGCAGCGGCGAAACCTGCCTGGTTTGCGGCGGCCGGATCAGCCGGATAACGGCGGCCGGACGCGGCACCCACTTCTGCCCTGTCTGCCAGCCCCCGGTCGGAGTCTCCGACCCCCCTGGTTCGTGATTCAACGGGAGCCCAATTCCAGGATCAGACTTCCCCGGAAAAACTGGGCCGGGACCTTCCTGTGGCCGTGGTTCCTGCTCGTCTGGCTGGTCCTGCCCCCGGGAAGCAGGGCCGAAACCCTCATCCTGACCGAACCCATGGACGCCATCCTCAGCGTGAGGACCATCAATCGAATCCTTCTGCCCGGGCCCACCGCCCGGCTTTCCTGCCGGATGGTTCACCCTCCGGACCTAACCAGCCCCTCGAGCGGGCAAAAGGTGGTCGATTTCCGTTTGGACACCCAACCTCAACCCACCCGGATCGAATACCGCCATCAAAACAGCGGCGCCAAGGTAACCGAGTTTATCTTCGAAAATGAAACCCGTTCGGTGACGTTCACCAGACGTTTTGAAGTTCGAACCGTCCGGCGTCCGGATCGTCTCTTGGGGGACTACCCTTATCCGCTGATGAATATCCCTCAAGCCGTCCGCTCTTACTTGGACGCAACCGCGTCGGTCCAAAAGGACGATCCGGCGGTCGGCCACCTGAGTCGAGTCCTGGTCCAATGGCTTTCCAGCCAGGATCAGGCCATCAGAACGATTCTCGACTGGATCGCGGACAATATAAAACCGGACCCGACGGCCCGGCCAGCCGACGCCCTGAGCGTGCTGAATTCCGGACATGGTTCGGCCGAAGGGCTGGCTCATTTGGCCGCGGCCATGCTTCGCCGAATCGGCGTGCCGACCAGAGTGGTGGCCGGTTTGGCGGCGGACGGACCATGGCGGATTCGAACCGAGCAAAATACTTGGCTGACCAAGATCGGCCAGGGCCGTCACGGCTGGATAGAAGTCTATTTCCCCGGCCAAGGCTGGGTCGAGTGCGATCCCCTCCTGAGTCGATACGTTGTTTCACCTTATTACTTCCGGCTGGAAGAGGGTCTCGACGCGGCCCAAGCCTCGGTGGACGGTTCGATCACCTGGAGCGGCGGATTGGATCAGCCGGGAGCTTCCGAGGAAATCGATTTGAAAGTGCTGAGGGGTCCGGAGACCGTGGCGGTGTCCGAGGAGTGGGAGCGACCTCGGAACCTGGTCCTGGCCGCCCCCCTCAACTCCACCGGACGGGATCGGCCGCCTTTCCGGACCGGCTGCGGTCCGATCCAGCCCTTCCGCCCGGCCCGACTGTCACCGGACCGGGTGGGGTCATGGCCCCGGATCGGTCCGTTCACGCTGGGCCCCGTGTCGGAACCCCTTCCATCGGTCGAGTTCGCTTGGTCCTCCGCTCAAACCTCGGGATCGGCCCGGCCCGTCAACGAAGCGACCGCCGGACTGGCCATAGGGAAAGACGACCGGATTTATCAGGGCCTGATTCTGGATACGCCTTTCGAACTGACCCGTCTCGATCTGGCTTTGGCCCGGCCGGTCGAGGCGGCCGGAACGGTCTGGGTCGAGATCAGGTCTGACCGGGACGGACGTCCCGGAGAAACGCTAGTAAAGACCGGAACCATCAAAGCGGAACAAATTGGACCCGACCCGGTTTGGGTAAGATTTTCCCTCCCCGCCGACCCGCCTCTTTTACTGATGCCCGGAATTTATTGGCTCAGGCCGATTGGGGAGTTCGGAGCGGCCCCAGTCTGGTCTTATTCTCCCGGCAATCCCTTTGGCTGGAACAACGACACCCTGAAATTTTCAACCGTCCCCGGCGAATCACCCGAAACTATGAATTTAGACTTTTTTTTCCGTCTTCACGGGTTCAAAAGATTGCCCGCTGATATGGCCGCGGTCGAGACCAAGTCCGAGGCTGACCGCCCTCTCCCGGAGACTCCCCGAAAATAATCCCCCGAATTGTCTTGAACCGACCAGCAAGTCTGCGATAATTAATTCTCGCCCGTCAGTTCCACCCGGAGGGGAAAACAATGACCGGTTGGGGCGGGACTTCACTCGGAACCAAAACCGTTGTGCCGGGAAACGTCTTGACCTCGTTGGAGCAGGCCGAAATAAGTTGGCAGAACGTGGAACATCTCCATATTATGGTCAAAGTAACTTACAGGACATAATGAAACGGGTGCATATCGGCTTGGAGCGCCTGATCTCCGCTCCCCCTTCCGACCTGGCCCGGGCCAATTTAGGCCTTCTAGCCAACCAGGCTTCCATCGGACCGAACTACGAGCATGCCGTGACTTTAATCGACCGAGCCCTGCCCGGCCGCCTCAAGGCCCTCTTCGGGCCGCAACATGGTTTTGCCGGGGAAAAACAGGACAACATGGTCGAATCCGATCACGGGCTTGAAGAGCGGACCGGCCGGCCCATCTTCAGTCTGTACGGCCGGGCCCGCCGGCCGGAGCCGGAGATGCTGGCCGGGCTGGACGTGCTCCTGATCGACTTGGTCGACGTGGGGTCCAGGGTCTACACCTTCGCCCAGACCATGGTCTACTGTTTGGAAGAGGCGGCCCGAGCCGGAATCAAGATTGTAGTCCTTGATCGGCCCAATCCCATCGGAGGAACTGAAGTTGAAGGTAACATCCTTAAGCCGGATTGTGCTTCTTTTGTGGGCCTCTATCCACTGCCCATGCGCCACGGACTGACCTTGGGAGAACTGGCCCTGTTCACGGCCGCCCGAATGGACCCGGTCCCGGACCTGGAAGTGATTAAGATGGAAGGCTGGTCAAGAGACATGTATTTCCACCAAACCGGCCTGCCCTGGGTCATGCCTTCGCCTAATATGCCCACGCCGGAAACGGCCCTGGTTTATCCCGGCCAGGTCATTTGGGAAGGAACGAACCTGTCCGAAGGCCGGGGCACCACCCGCCCTTTTCACCTCTTCGGGGCCCCGTTCATCGACCCCTATCTTCTCAAGGAGGAATTGGACCGGCGGGACCTGCCGGGCGTGCTCTTCCGTCCGGCCAGTTTCCAGCCGACTTTCCACAAATTCCAGGGCCGGGTCTGCCGGGGTTTGGAAATCCGCCCCTTAGAGACCCGGTCCTTCCGACCCTACCTGACCTCGCTGACCGCCCTGGAAATCATTCTCCGTTTATACCCCAGGGAGTTCCAGTGGAAGGAGCCGCCCTATGAATACGAGTTCCATCGCCGGCCCATCGACCTGATCCTGGGCGACGTCTCGGTCCGGGAAGGACTGGAAAGCGGCCGGTCGGCCGGGGCTCTGGAACGGACCTGGCAGCCGGACCTGGAAACCTTTGACGTTGAAAGGGAAAAATTCCTTCTGTATTGAAGTCTGCCGCCCAGCCCCCGACCTTAGTCTTACCTGGCCTTGTTTTTATCTGGTCAGGATATGAATGCCGCAGGCCCCGGCTTCGAGACCGGCCACCACTCCGCCTAACATGTGCGCCAACCCCACTTTGGCGTCGGGCGTTTGCCTTTGGCCGGCCTGTCCCCGCAGATGAAGGGTGATTTCGGCCACCACCCGGACTCCCGAAGCGCTCAAAGGATGCCCGAGGGACAAGAGGCCGCCGCTGGGATTGACCGGGATTTTGCCGCCCACGGTGGTGGCCCCGGAGCGCAGCAAGGCTCCGCCCTCGCCAGGAGCACACAGACCCAGGTCCTCGTACCGGAGTATCTCCTCGGGAGCGAAGGCCTCGTGGAGCTCGACCACATCCAGGTCCTCCGGACCGAGACCGGCCATTTCATAAGCCATTTTGGCCGCCTGGGTCCCCAAGGGCGAAGAAGTGATGTCCGCCTGACGAAAAGTGTAGTCTCCGGAAAGCAAGACCGAGGCGGCCACTTTGACCGGCTTGGTCGTGTATCGCCTGGCCAGGTCCATCGAGCACATGATCACCGCGGCCGCCCCGTCGGTGTTGGGGCAACATTGGAGCAGGGTGATCGGGTCGCAGATCATGCGCGAGTTAAGGACCTCCTCGATGGTGAATTCTTTTTTGTACTGGGCCATGGGGTTCAGGCAGCCGTGATGATGATTTTTCACCGAGACCTGAGCGAAGTCTTCGAGGGTGGCCCCGTGTTCTTCCATCTGCCGCCGGGCCAGCAGGGCGAAAAGGGTGGGCATGGTCATGCCTAACTGCCCCTCCAGGTCGTCCTTGGCCGGCGGGATCAGCTTGCCGGCGATGGGGCTGGTGGTCATGGATTCCACACCGACGGCTATGCCCACATCGTAAAGCCCGCTGGCGATGTCCTTCCAAACGCCCCGGACCGCGGTCGATCCTCCGGCGCAGGCGTTTTCCACGTTGAACATCTCGAGGGCGGTCACCCCCACTTCCTTCAGGACGGTTTGGGAGGTGACCATAGAGTCATAAA
>Ga0209163_1002088_pt1 | contig 17936 bp, 14 predicted proteins | sample MTBAKSrepl2MetaG_FD_187457 | JGI IMG/M metagenome (GOLD analysis project Ga0209163, IMG submission 187457) | Enrichment culture microbial communities om Arthur Kill intertidal strait, New Jersey, USA, that are MTBE-degrading - MTBE-AKS2 (Arthur... | ecosystem: Environmental > Aquatic > Marine >...
GCGCCGGGCATGCCGATCAGTTGAGCCCGGTCGACCTTCTTGATCTCCCCGGCGAAGGAACAGGACATGATGCTGAAGGCCAGGGGATAGAAAGGCCAGACCATGAACTGCAAGGTCGACCACCAGTTGAAGCCCGGATTGGTCCAGCCGGCTTTCTTGGCCTCGGCGATGACCGTTTCGTATTGGTTCGGGCCGGCGATGTTCGAGGCGGCGGTGTTGAAGTTGGCCATGAAGGACTCCCGGCTGCCGATGATGAGCAGGATGAGCATGACCGCGATGCCGAGCAGGGCCGCGATGAAGGTCCAGACCTGCACCTTGAGATACTTTTCCATGCCCCAGCTCAGAAGAAAGGTGGAAAAGATGATCATGATCGTCCCGACGATGAAGCTGCCCGTCTTGCCGGCCAGACCCGTGCTCAAGGCGGCCAGGCCCGGACTGTCAAAATAGGCGGCCAGATCGGCGAAGATGGCGTTCAATCCCAAGTTGGCAAAGGAGGCCGCCGACCAGGCCGAATAGAAAAGCAGCCAGATGGCCATGCTCATGCTCATGGCAAAGCCCAAAGCCGGGTGCAGACTCCGGCTGATAAAGACGTATTCCCCCCCGGTCCGCGGCATGGCCGTGGTGAAAGAATAGTAGGTCAAGGCCTGAATGATGCAAAAGATCGTGGTGATGGCCACCCCCAGCCAGAGACTGGCTCCGGGATAAAAGGCCGGCCCCAGGATAAAGATGTAGGCCAGACCGATCCCGATGTTGATCAGACCGATGTTATAAATGAATACGTCGGAACTGTTGACTGTCCTGACCAGACCGCTGGCCTGGCGAAGAAAAACCTGGACCATCACTTACCCTCCTTTTGCCTGGCGGTTGCGTTGCGCCCCCCTTCATTCCTGTCTCTATATTCCGGCCCCTCCGCCGACATCAGTTCGGCGGGCAGCTTCCATTCGTAATTGATCTTCTTGGTCTGCATCACGTAAAAGGTCTCGGTGGACACAATCCCCGGAATTTCCCCCAAGGTTTTGGTCAGAAAGTTGAAAAGTTCGTTCTGATCCTTCAAAAGCGCTTCGATCAAAAGATCGTACCGGCCGGTGACGTAGCCGAGGTAGACCACCTCGTTCATGGCCGCCAAGGCCTCGCCCACCCTTTCCATTTCCCCCCGGACGACCCGGATGCCCACCAGGATGTCGCACTGATAACCCACGGCCTGGGGATTGAGCACGGCCAAAACCTTAAGGATGCCGTTTTCGGTCAGACGGTCGATCCGGTTCTTGACCGTCGACTCGCTCATGCCGATGGACCTGGCGATGTCCGCGTTGGTCCGCCGGCCCCTTTCTTGAAGCAAATTAATTATTTGTCTGTCCACAGGATCTAAATACATGATCACCGCCACCGGTTAGCTTTTCTAAAGTAAAATATGATTTTTTAAACTGATTATTTATGCACAATTACATTATATCGCAGATTATATGCTTATCAAGATATTTTTTAACAGATTCTATATTCAGGCCCCTATGCCGGATCACCACCACCTTTGTCAAGAAAAAAATCGCGTCATCAACCCCCCCAATTCCCCCTGACCCGACCGTCCCCCCTATCTCTAAAGCTACCATACCAAATATAGTAATACATACCATCATAAACACAATTTATTGTAGGTTGGGTTGAGCGAAGCGAAACCCAACGATTCTTCTCTTCCCAAATTTAATTGCCTATGCCACACTGAACCTCGTTTTTGCACCAGTCCTTATTATGAATTTTCCAGTCCAGGGTTTTTAGCCGACCACTGACAACCACCAAGGAGGTGATCAATGGATTTCCGGTTTACCGATGAGCAGAACATGCTGCGCGAGACTTACAGGAAGTTCGCTGAAAAAGAGCTGACTCCGGAATACGTCCGCTGGCTGGACAGGAATTGCACCTGGACGCCGGACGACCTGCTCCAAAAACTTGGAGAATTAGGCACGTTCGGCATCACTATTCCCGAGGAATACGGCGGGTTGGGGCTTGGTTACGTCGACTTTTGTCTTGCCTTGGAAGAACTGGCTACAGGCAGCGTGGCCGTGGCCTTTGGCGCGGCCATATCCCAGGGTTTCGGCGCCACGCCCATCCGCGGCCTGGGCACCGAGGAACAAAAACGAGAACATCTGCCCCGGATCGCCGCCGGGCAGGAAAGATGGTGCATGGCCCTGACCGAACCGGCCGGCGGGACCGACATTCTCGGGGCCATCCGGACCACGGCGGTCAAGGACGGCGACCACTACCTCATCAACGGGACCAAGATGTTCATCACCGGGGCCCACGTGGCCGACTACATCACCACCATCGCCATCACCGACAAGGAGGCCCCCCGCAAGCGGGGCCTGTCCGTCTTCATGGTTGAGGCTAAAAGTCCCGGCATCACCATCAGTCACATCGAAAAACTCGGTAATCACGCCGCCGGGGCTTGCGAGGTCCACTTCGAAAACGTCCGGGTCCCGGCCGTCAATCTGCTCGGCCGGGAAAACAACGGCTGGTACGGCCTTCTGGGCGTGCTCAACCCTGAACGGATGATCACCTCGGTCTTGTCCCTGGGCATCGCCAAGGCGGCCTTTAAATACGCCCTCCAGTACGCCAAGGAAAGAGAAGCCTTCGGCGGGCTCATCGGCCGTTTTCAAGTCCTTCAGCACTATCTGGCCGATATCGCCGTCGAAATCGAAAACGCCTCCAACCTGATTTACAAATGCGCCTGGCTGTGCGACACCGGCCAAAGGTATGACCTGGAAGTATCCATGGCCAAGATCGTCTCCTGGCGGGCTTCGCAACTGGCCGCCCTCTACGGCATGGAAATCCTGGGCGGCTACGGCTTCACCATGGAATACGACATGCAGCGCCACTTCCGCGATTACAAACAGCATGAATTCGCCCCGATCTCCAACGAAATGGCCAAGAATTTCATCGCCCAGAGCTTCGGTCTGCCCCGGAGTTATTAGCCGGCGCTACCTGGTCGATCCGACCGCCGCCCTGAAGATTTTAAACCGGCCCCTGGCTGATCACGATCAGGACCAAAAACATTCACCGAATCTTCAGCCTGGACCGGCCTCAAAAAAGCCGGCCCCCTGAAGGGGGCCGGTTGGGTTTATCCAGCCTATTTTTACTGAAATTCTATTTAGTTGACCTGGGTGGACTTGGCGGTCTCGGTCTTGAAGATGCTCATCCTTTTATCACTCAAGGCACGACGAAATTGAATTCATGACACTGGTTGCAAAAGTTTTCCGACTTTTGGTGCAGATGATGGCAGAGGTCGCAGTCCAGGTCCGGGCCGTAATGATGGGAATCGTGGGGATTGGGTTTTTGTTCGGCCGTAAGTTGGGCCACTTCCGGACCGCTGCCGTGGCAGGTCAGGCACTGGTCTTTGAAGACGGAAGCCGAAGGCTCCCCCGGACCGTGACAGTCGGCGCAGGCCACGCCGGCCAGGTTATGGGTATGGCTTAAGGACATTTTACCTTTGAGACTTGATTCGGGTTCCTTGTGGCAATTTCGGCAATCCGAAAGGCTCTGCCCTTTCGTCTCCTGGTGATCGGCCGGCAGGACCTGGTCCTGGCCGTGGCAGGCCCGGCAGTCCCCGGCGTCAGCCTCGGGATTGTTCGAGACCCCGGATGAAGAAAGAGGGCAAAAAAGCACAAGGGCCGTAAAGGCCGCCAGCCAGGAAAACCGGATAAAATTTTTAACCGCCCTTCTCTTTTTCAAAACAGGTTACTCCTTATTTTTATCGCCGTCTCCCGGGCGGAAAGAGGCGGGTTGCTGACTCTTTCCGCCCGGCTGTTTAGGTTTGAAAGATCAAGGCGCTGTCTTCTATAGCCTTATGCGGAAGTTTTCTCCTGGTTTTTTTCGGCTGCGGCTTGCTTACCGGCAATCCTGCCAAAGGCCACCAGGCAGGAAATCGCGCCTCCGCTGCCGGGGTAGCGTCCACCGAAAATACCGATGGCATCTCTCCCGGCCGCGTACAACCTTGGAATCACCTGATCAAAGGTGTCCAAGACCTGAGACTTTTCATTGATTTTAAGACCCCCGCTGTGAGCGACCATGCCGAGGTGAATGGCGAAGGCGTAGTATGGAGGGGCGTTCAGCGGCGCGAGCCCCTTGGTCCGGCCGAATTCCTTATCCTGACCCGCGGCGGCGGCGCTGTTGTAACTTTGGATGGTCTTTTCCAACACCGCCGGGTCAACCTTCATGTTTCCGGCCAGTTCCGCCGGGGTTTGGCCTTTCCAGATGTATCCCTTTTGAACGCCTTCGTCGAGTTTTTCCGGATCGATGCCCAGGGCCAGGGTCCTCGTCTTTTCAATGCCCTTGGGAACGAGTTCCAGGGCTTTTTTGATGGTGTTGGAATCAAAAATGCTATAGCCCTTAAAGACCTGTTTCCTGACCATTTCTTCGGCCACCAGGACATAGTACGCCGCTTCGTCCACAAACCTTTTACCGGACGAGTCCACATATATGTTGGGCAGTCCCCAGATATTGATATAAACGATGCCGGCCATTTTATACCCCGGCAGCATGACGGAAGGCAGCAAGGCGCCTTTGTTCATTCCCGCCAAGGCGGCTCCGCAACTCATGCCCAGACGGTAGCCGTCTCCGGTGGCGTTCATGTCGCCGGCCGGCAAGCATTGGGCCAAATCCGGCGAGTAATGCTGCAGCCACGGCTTGGTTCCCTCGGAGGCCATGATGCCGCCCGAAGCGAGAATCACCGCCTTTCTGGCAAAGATGTAAAGGTCCTTGCCGCCCTTTTTGGTTTGGACGCCAACGACCTGAGAGGAGGCGGTGGCGCACGGCCTGGCAATCAGGCGCACCGCTTCGGTTCTGGACATGGTGGTGATTTTCTTGGAATCAACCCCTTTTTTAAGGGCCTTGAAAAGGGCGCCGCCCGTACCCACGCAACGATGGCCCCTGGCTTTCGGAGGCGTAATCGCCGCATATTCCGGCACTTTTTCCATGCCGCTGACATAAAGCAATTCATTGGTAAACTCCACGCCGAGGGCGCCGAGCCAATCGACGTTCTCCGCGGACATGTCCGAAGCCACCCGGAGCAACTTATCGTCCGCGATGCCCTGGCCGCACGCCTTCAGGTACTTGAACATCTCGTCGGGGGTGTCTTGTATGCCCGCCTTTTTTTGAAGGGCGGTGCCCGCCGCGTATATGACTCCCCCGGAAAGGGTCGTCGAGCCGCCGGGGACAGGGGCCTTGTCTATAATAATGACGGAAGCGCCGGCCTCAGCGGCCTCGATGGCCGCGCAGGCCCCGGCCCCACCAAAACCGACAATAACCACGTCTGCTTCCTGGTCCCATTTGCCGGGCAATTCATAAGCCCGGGCGATGCCAGGGCTTATTAAAAGCCCCCCGGCCGCAACGCCGGCCATGGCCGCGGCGCCGCCGGTGGCCTTCATGAAATCACGTCGACTTAAACCTTTTTTCCGCTTTTTTTCTTCGCTCATCCTTTCCTCCTCTGGCAGATTAATGCTCAGGCCCCTCTTTGCCCTTATCGGGAGCCTATGTTCTGCCTGCCTGTAATGACCAGCCTAGGCAAGGGGTGTGCCAGATGAAGGGTTTTGACAGACAAGTATCTGATACAATTAATATAACAAGGTTAATATCATGACGGAACCCGATGATCTGAACCCATGAAGAAGCGCCGTTAGTGTCAGGATTTTTATCATTGTGTAAAACGCCAGGTAAAATAATCACTGGTTTCGGCTAAATACCATTTGTCACAAATCTGCCCCCACCCAGGTCACCAGGAAATCGCCGGTCTAAGCCTTCGGAGCGAGAAAAATGGAACCGGGAATCAGACTAAACATACAGGTCGATGAACCGGCCCTTGACCGGTAGCGGCCCTGGTCTAAAATCCTCGGTTGGCCGCCGGGCCGGATAAGTTAAGACGGGGTCGGACGGACCAATCTCCGGGGCCGGGGATCGAATCGTGGCCAGGTCCCCGTTTTTCGAGTTCGGGGTTAGAAAGCCCGCGACCCGGCCGATGTCGAAAGATGGCGTCCCGGCGATTTTCATTCGGCGGCCTCGTTGTCATTCCCCCGAAAAACGGGCCTAAAAAACGAGTCCCGCCAGTCCGGTTTGATTTTCAAAATTAAATCCCCCCGCGCCGCCCCGATCGGCTGATAGTGTCCCAAACCCCTGAAGCGAACGAGGCCCTCCTTGATCTCCGCCGGGGCCACGTTCAACAGCAGGGTGGCCTTCTGGATGATGACTCCCTTGGCCTGGCACTTCAGGCAAGGGGTTTTGCTCAGATGAGGGCCCCCGAACATCGGAGTCAAAGTGTGACCCGCCCCCAGACAGCGGGGGCAGGCCGCCTCGTGAAACCAGGGCAGATTCAGGGTCATCCCCAACCGGCGGCCTTCGGCCTTGACCCGCAGAACATAGATCACGTCGGGCCCGAGGTCGACGACTTCCTCCAACCGCCATAATTCTTCCCCATGGCCTGAATTAGATCGGACCGTGGTTTCCAGGTCGTCCCGTTTCCCTGGTCCGGGCCGTCCGCTCAGGGCCTGGTAAGCCTTATAAATTTCCTGGAAACGGACCGGGTCCCCGCCCATGGGGCCGGCGGAATCGGGGTGATACAGTCTGGCCAGACGGCGGTAGGCGGTCTTGACTTCCTCCAAAGACGCCCCAGGCTTCAACTTCAAGGTCTCATAATCGGCTTCCATCCCCGCCCTCCTGGGCTCAACGATCTTGTCTTTCCCTTAGAGCAAAGGGCGGGCCAAGTAGAAAATATTCGATTAAAACATATAATATCAAACAGTTAAAACAGAAGCCTCAAGTTTTGTCCGGAAAGAGTGTGAAGTTATCTTCACACTCAAACGGTGGGAAACCAATTGGGGGCCAGGAATGGGGAAGGGTTTAAAAAACGGACAGTATTTGTTGAGGCCACTGCACGGCCTGGTGGTAGGCCTGGGGAAGTTGGTCTTCCTCAAGGCCTAAAGCGGCGGCCAGACCGGGCAAGGCCGACCATTGGCCTTTTTCAAAAGCCACGATCAGCTTAAAAAAATTGTTCAGCCGGCCTTGGCCCAGGAGGGCCTGGGCCACGTCATCGGCCAGGGGTATTTCCGCCAGAATTTCCTTGAGCGGGCGGCCGACGATGGCGTCGAGCTGGGAAAACAGGCCCATGAGGAAAAAATCCGAGGCCCGCTGGGCTTGATTGGACAGTTCCGCCAGGGCTTCGGCGAATTTGGCTCGAACCAGAGAAGAAACCACCAGTTCGGCCGGTTTATCATCGGCCAGGCCGGCCAGGGTCAGCAGGGAGGCCCACTTCCGGACGCCATTTTCCCCCAGATAGGCCAGGGCGCGTTTGATGGTCGTGATTTTGGACCGGGGCGAATAGGCGACCGAATTGACCAGTTTGAGCAACTTGAAGGATAAGGCCAGTTCGGACTGGATCATGCCGCTCAGGTTGTCGAAGTCGATTTCCGGCTGATTGGCTTCCTTGAGCACTCTGAGCAGGTTGAGTTTGTAACCGGGGATGTCTTTTCGGGAGACGATCACCGGCTTGCTGAAGAAGTAGCCTTGGAAAAACGAGTAACCCAGGCTGACCGCCTGTTGAAAATCCTCGATGGTTTCCACCTTTTCGGCCAGCAGCTTGATGCCCCGGGGGATAAGGCTCGCGGCCAAACGCTTCCTTGCCTTTTGGTCCGCTACCAGGAAATCGACTTTGACGATGTCGGCCAGTTCCAGCAACGGTTGATACTTGGGAGCGTAAACAAAATCGTCAAGGGCCAGGAGAAAGCCGCCGGCCTTGAGCTTTCGGCAGACGCCCAAAATTTCTTCGTCGGGCTCCACATTTTCCAGAATCTCGATCACCACATATTCGCGAGGCAGGACCAGGGCGTATTCTTTGACCAGGATCGATTTGGTGAAATTGATGAAGGCCTTGGCGCCGCTGGTCAGTTCCTCGATGCCGAAAAGGAGAAAGCTGTTCACAATCACCCGGCTGGTGGCCTGGTCGCCGTCGACGGCCCCGAAATAATTGTCCAGACCGGACCTAAACAGCAACTCGTAGGCGTAGACCTTTTGATGGAGGTCGAAAATAGGCTGCCTGGCCACGAAGTTTTCCATGCCCACGCCCTCTTTTAATTTGATGCTTTACCTTAAATACCATATCTGGCCCGATGTAAGTAAGAATTACCACCCTGGAGAAAAAACGGGACTCTTTCCGTTGTTACTTCTCTTTCACGCCCGCGTGTGCACGCCGGAGCACAGTCTCGATCAATAAAACGCTAGACCAGGCTTCTACTCCAGGCCATAAGTTTGGACCTTGCTGATCAGGGCGCGGCGGCTGAGCCCCAGAATCTTGGCTGCATGAGTCCGGTTGCCGCCGGTCCGGAGCAAGACCCGCTGGATGATGGTCCTTTCGGTCTGTTCGACTATTTCCTTGAGGGCGGCTTTGAGGTCCAGGCGATCCTCGGGGATGGAGAGATTCAGAGCATCGCCGGCCGGGGCCGGGGAGCCGAAAGGGAGATCCGCCGGGGTGATGACCGGGCCTTCGGACATGACGGCCGCCTGCTCGATGACGTTGGCCAACTGGCGGACGTTTCCGGGCCAGGGGTAATGGGTGAGAACCCGGACGGCTTCCGGGGAGGTCTTTTTGGGGCCCAAATGGTGTTTGGCCGTGATTTGCCTCAGAAAATGTTCGGCCAAAGGGGGAATGTCGTCGGTCCTTTCCCTCAAGGGCGGCAAGTGCAGGCCGATGACGCTGAGACGGTAATAAAGGTCCTCCCGGAAATGTCCCAGTTTGACTTCCCTGAGCAGGTCCTTGTTGGTGGCGGCGATGATGCGCAGGTCGATCTTTCTGGTGGCGGCCTCGCCCAGGCGGCGGATTTCTTCCTCCTGAATGGCCCGAAGGACCTTGACCTGCATGTCCTGGGGCAATTCGCTGACTTCATCCAGAAAAAGAGTGCCGCCGTCGGCCTCTTCAAAAAGGCCCTTTTTGGTGCGGACGGCTCCGGAAAAAGCCCCCGGGACATAACCGAAAAACTCGCTTTCCAGGAGGTTGGCCGGCACGGCTCCGCAGTTGATGGCCACAAGGGCCTGGGTCCGGCGGGGGCTGTTGAAATGGATCGACTTGGCCGCCAGTTCCTTGCCCGTGCCGCTTTCGCCGGTAATCAGGACCGTGGACTTGGTTTCGGCCACCTTGGCGATGACTTCAAAGACCCGGCGCATGGCCGCCGACCGTCCGATGAAGTTGGAAAAGTCGAACCTTTCCCGGACCGCCGCCCGGAGCCGGCGGTTTTCGGCCAGGATGTCCCGCCTCTCCAGGGCCTTTTCCAGGACCAGGAGAATCTCATCCTCTTTGAACGGTTTGGAGATATAGTCGTAGGCCCCTTGTTTCATGGCCTGGATGGCCGTATCGACCGAGGAAAACGCGGTGATGACGATAACGGTCAGGTCAGGGTCGAAGGTCTTCAGCCGCCCCAGCAGTTCCAGGCCGTCCATGCCGGACATGCGCAAGTCGGTGATGACCGCGTCGAAGGAGACCTGGCCGACCAGGTCCAGGGCTTCCCGCCCGCCGCCGGCCGTCCTGGTCTCATAACCCTTCTTGGACAGCATGATGGTCAGGACCTTGCGGATGTGCTCTTCATCGTCAACGATCAGAATGCGGGGGGCGGCGGTCATGAGGTCAAGCCCTTTCCAGGTTGGCCGCGGGCAGGGTCACGATGAACGAGGCCCCCCGGCCCGGCCGGCTCTCCACTTCCAACGAACCGTGGTAATTATCCACGATGCGGTGACAAATGGCCAGGCCCAGTCCTGTCCCCTGCCCCGCCGGCTTGCTGGTGAAAAAGGGATCGAAAATCCGGCCTTGCATCTCCGGGGGAATGCCCGGACCGGTGTCGGTCAGCCTTATTTGGACTTTGTCCCCGCTTTCTTTCAAGGAAATGGTGAAAATTCCGCCATCTGTCATGGCCTGAGCGGCGTTCAGGGCGATATTGACAATGACTTGGGCCAGGTGGTCCCGGTCCATGACCACCGGCGGCAGGCCGGCGGCCGGATCGAACCTGACTTCGATGTTCTTAAAGAACCCTTGTCCGCTCAGCATGGCCAGGATGGTCGGCACCGCTTCGGCCAGGTCGATTTCCGAACGTCGTCCGGCCGAAGGGCGGGAGTAGCTGAGCAGGTCTTCGATAATTCGTTGAATGCGGGCGGTCTGGCTCTCAATGGCCTCCAGATACTCCCCGGCCTCTTCCGGGCTGACCAGGGTGCTTTGGAGAATCTGGGTGTAGCCGGAGATGGCGCTGAGGGGATTGCCGATTTCATGGGCCACCCCGGCGGCGAGGAGGCCGAGGCCGGCCAGTTTTTCCGATTGAAAAAGCTGTTTTTCCAATTGAGTTCTTTCGGTGACGTCCCTGGCCAGGACCAGCCGGCCTGAACCCGGTCCCGAAGCTCCGGCAATCGGGGAGGTGCTGAGCTGGACTTCCCGGCGCCGGCCGGAGGCGGTTTTGAAGGCGACTTCCAGAACCTGCCGGCCCGCGGCAGTCAATCGCGCCGTCAGGGCGCGGTTTTCTCCCTGGTCGGCCGTCAGGTCATCCAGGAAACGGCCGTGGAGGTCTTCCTTGGAATAGCCCCATTCTTCTATCCGGCGATTGACGTAAGTGATCCGCCCTTCGAGGTCCAGGGTGAAGATCACGTCGTTGGCCGCCTCCAGCAGGTTTTCCAGATAGAGGCTGGTCCGGCGGGCCTGGCGCTCCGATTCCTGCAGGCGGATATTGGCCGCGGCCAGGTCGTTAAAGAGCTGAACATTGGCCAGGGCCGCGGCCGCCTGGTCGGCGATGATGGTCAGCACTCTCAGGTCGACCTCCGTGAAAGGCTGGACGGCCGGCCTGGTCAGGGATAAAACGCCGACGGTCTTATCCCGGACGACCAGGGGCAGGAAGAGCAGGGAAACCGGCCCCAAGGAAGACCCCAATGGGTCTTCCTTGGGGCCGGCCGAGGGTACGAGCACCGGTTCGGCGGTGCGGGCCGCTTGCCCGGCCGGGCCTTGGTCCAAGGTCAGGCCTTGGGATTCCTGGTCCGAATGGAACCGGCTTTGCTCCAGCCCGGCGTCGTAGGAAGCCTTGATCCGGAGACGCGCCCTGTCCTGATCCAGCAGGAGCAAGGCCAGGCGGTCCGGGGCCACCTCATGGGCCACCACTTCAACGGTTTCCCGGCACAAGCCTTCCAGGTCCAGGGGGGTGCGCAAGGCGTCGCTGATCCGACGAATCAAGGAGAGTTCCTCGATCTTTCGGTCGTAGAGTTCATAAATTTCGGTCAAACTCTTTTTGTAAGTCTCGAGTTGGGCCTCGAGTTCGGCCGGACGGCTCGCCGTCGAAGCGTGAAAATTTTTTCGGTCTTCAGACCCGGCCTTCTTTTTACGAGACTTAGGCATGAATCTATTCTAAGGATAATATCCCGGCCGTTCAACCTTGATTTATCAGCCATCAGGCTCATGATTAATTTTTTGACCAGGTTCACTTCTGTCCGAAAAACCCTTCAGACCGGAAAATAATCACTCGGCTTTAACCGTCGATGATCATCCGGGTGACTGGGTTGCTTTTTCAGTGGAAATGGATTAGTTTATTTTGGGGCCGGTTAGTAGTGGGGATGGTTAAATAAGCAGGGACGGAAGTGTCAGCGGGCCCTTTACTTTTAAACCTACTTAATCATAAAACTCAGCGTCCGGGTGAAAAAGGCCGGTCTGTTTTTATACCTTTTTCCCGGACATTGGTGTATTTTTAATCGAGTCTGATTATGAAAATCCTCCTGGTCGACGATGAAGAAATGGTCCGGAAACCTTTCGAAAAAATTTTAGCCGGTTCAGGGCACGAAGTAATTCCGGCCGGCGACGGGGTTGAGGCCTTGGAAATATTCGCCGACCGGCCGGTGGACCTGATCATCACCGACCTGAGAATGCCCAGGATGGACGGCCTGGAGCTCCTCCGGCGGGTCAAGGTCTTAAAGCCGGACCAGGACCTGATCATCGTCACCGGGTACGCCGAAATGGATTCGACCGTGGAAGCCTTGAGGCAAGGGGCGGCTAATTATCTGATAAAACCGGTCCGCCTCGAGGAGCTGGCCATCGCCGTCGACCGGATCGAGAAGCAGCAGGCTCGGGACCGGAAGCTGAAAGAACATGAGACCCGCCTGGTTCAAGCCCGTAAAATGGCCGACCTGGGTCTGTTGGCCGGAGGCGTGGCCCACGAGATCAACAATCCCAATACCTTTGTCCGGGGCAACGCTCAGACCTTGCAACGCTTCTGGCCGATGGTGGAACAATATGCGCGGCAGGCCCGGGAGGCCGGTGTGGAGCCGCCGGCCAAACTGGATTTCATCCTGCAAGAGACCCCGAAAATTATTGACGCCATGCTGGAAGGAACCAACCGGATAAAAAAAATCGTGGAAGCCATGGCTTCTTTCACCTGGTCGGACAGGGACCTGCCCCTGATTCCGGTCGATATCAATGCCTGCATCCATAAGGCTTTGGACGTCTTGGCCGAGGACCTGGAAGCGGTGGAAATTAAAAGTGATTTACAATCGAACCTGCGGCCGGTGCGCGGACTGCCCGAAGAACTGGTCGACGTGGTCGTCGAAATCCTTACAAACAGCGTCAAGGCGCTCCAAGGCCGCCCCGATCCGCGGATAGAGATCACCACCACCGAGCCGTCACCCTATGAGGTTCACTTGATCGTTCAGGATAACGGCCCGGGCATAAAGATGGAGGATCAAGGTCGGGTCTTTTCGCCGTTCTTTTCCGGCGACCCCCGGATCGGCCAGCCTGGATTGGGCCTGTCCAAAGTTTACGCCGCCGTCCGCCGTTTCGGCGGCGAGGTGACCTTTTCCAGCGAAAAAAACCAAGGGACCACCTTCATCATCAGACTGCCCGTTGGGGGAGAAAGGTAGAATTCATGGAGCTGCTCATTGTCGATGACGAAGAAGAAATACTCAACATGCTCCGCCGGAATCTGGAGTTGGAAGGCTATGAAGTCAAGACCACGACCCAGCCGGCCGAAGCCTTAAACATGATGGCAAAGGAGCTTTTCAACCTGGTCTTGCTTGACATCAAGATGCCGGGGATGAGCGGCATAGAACTCCTCCAGGAACTCAAAAGGATCAACCCCTTGGCCAACATCATCATGATGACCGGATATTCCTCGATGGCCAACGTGGTGGACTGCCTCGGGTCGGGGGCCATGGATTATTTTGTCAAGCCTTTCAATGATTTGGACCTTGTTCTCCAGGCCCTGGATCAAGCGCGGTCGCGGGTCGAGCGGTGGCGGGCGGCCATGGGTCTGAGCAAGTGAGGATTTGACCGTGGCTCCTGAAGAATCCAAATTGAAGGACCGTTTGGACGACCTCAGCCTGGGTCTGGTCATGGTCGATCCGGACAACCTGATTTCCTTGGGTGAACTTTTAGAAAAAATTGAAACTCTGGCTCAGGAGTTCGGGGATTTAGGTTCGCGAGAAGCGGGTCTGATTTTAACCGGCCTGAATAAGCTTCTTGAAGGGATCATCTTGGAACAGGTCCGAGATAAGGGCGCGGCCATAGAGCTCATCGGCCGGGGGGTCAGCCTGCTTCAGGACATAGAACGGAGTCTGGGAGCCGGAGCGCCTTTCAGCGGCGACCTCTCCGGATTTTTGACCGGACTCAAGGCCGAAGCCAGCGTCAGCCTGCCAAGCCTTGGCGGGCAGGTGGACCTGACCGAGGCCGTTCCGCCGGCGGAACCGGCGGCGGTGCCGGAAGGACGGGCCGAACCATCTCCTTCGGTCCCCGCGTCCCCGGCGCCGGCCGAGGAGCCGGTCTCCGATTTTACTCAGGACCAGGAAATTTTTTTCAGCTTCATCACCGAGTCCCTCGAGCATATAGAAACCATCGAGGTTAATATCGTCACCATCGAGCAGGACCCGGAAGACACAAACACCATCAATTCGGTCTTCCGGCCCTTCCACACCATCAAGGGGGTCGCGGGTTTTCTCAACCTGCGCCAGATCCATCATCTGACCCACGAGGTGGAAAACCTTTTGGACGACGCCCGCAACGAGCGGATCAAGGTGACGCCGGCCCTGATTGATCTTGTTCTGGACGCCGTGGACTTGCTTAAAAAGATGATCAACGACCTACGGAACTCCCTGGACGCCGGCCGGACGATACTTGCGGATTATGGAGAAGAGGCCTTGATCGAACGAATCCACATTTTGCAGCAGGGCGAGGTGGCTAAGGTCGAAGAATCCGTCTTCTCCATGTACGCCGGGAAAAAAATAGGAGACATCCTGGTCGATCAGGGTCTGCTGACCGAAGACGAACTGGAGATGGTCCTCCAGGCCCAGGAAGATGGGCGCCTGCGTAAATTGGGAGAAATCCTGGTCGAGCGGGGGATCATTTCTCCGGAGGGACTGGAAGAAGCCCTTCACCTTCAGACGGAGGTCGCGGACAAGAAACTGGGGGAGATTTTGGTCGAGACCGGCCGGGCCGAACCGGCGGTCATCTCTTCAGTCCTGAAGGATCAGGAGAATCTGCGGGAGCGCAAGCTGGGTGAAATCCTGATCCGGGAGAAACGCACCGGGGCCCGGGAGGTGGCCGAGGCCCTGCGGGAGCAAAAGAAGGCCCCGGAAGGCGTCCCGGCGGCCGCGGCCCATACGGTTAAAATCGACACCATCAAGCTGGACAACCTGGTCGATCTGGTGGGCGAACTGGTCATCGCTCAGTCGCTGATCGCTTCCAATGAAAAAATCCGGTCCCTCAAGGATCAGAAGGTGGTCCGTGACCTCAACAGCATGGCCAGGATCACCTCGGAGCTCCAGCGGACGGCCATGGGCATGCGTATGGTCCCCATTCGTCAAACCTTCCAGAAAATGATCCGTCTGGTCCGGGACTTGTCGCGGAAGTCGGGCAAGCAGGTCGAATTGACCATGAGCGGCGAAGATACCGAGATTGACCGCAACATGGTCGAAGCCATTTATGACCCTCTGGTTCACATGATCCGCAACTCAGTGGACCACGGCCTCGAACCGCCCGATCTCAGGACCCAAAAAGGCAAGCCTCTCGACGGCCGCATCCACCTGCGGGCCTTTCACCAGGGCGGCAACGTGGTCATCGAGATCGAAGACGACGGCCAGGGTTTGAATCGGGAAAAAATTCTGGGCAAGGCCGTCGAACGCGGCCTGATCGGCCCGGAGGATCACTTGAGCGACCCGGCCGTCTATAGTCTGATTTTTCTGCCTGGTTTTTCGACGGCCGAAAAGATCACCGACGTCTCCGGACGCGGCGTGGGCATGGACGTGGTCAAAAAGACCATCGACAAGCTCAGCGGCAAGGTCGAGATCAATTCCCGGCCCGACCAAGGGTCTACCATCACCATCCGGTTGCCTTTGACCCTGGCCATCATCGACGGGATGATCGTCCAGGTCGGACAAAACCGGTACATCCTGCCGACCACGGCCATTCATGAGTCTTTCCGGCCTCAACCCGGTGACTACCACACGGTCAAAGGCCAAGGGGAAATGATCAAGGTCCGGGAACACCTTTTGCCGTTGATCAGGCTGAATGAAATCCTCGGCGCCGAAAGTTCGGTCACCGATCCGACCAAGGCCCTGGTGGTGGTGTTGGAAAACGAAAACCAGCGGCGGTGCGTCATGGTCGATGAAGTCCTGGGCAAACAGGAGGTGGTCATCAAGAACCTGGGCGAGGCCCTGAAGAACGTGAGGACCCTGGCCGGGGGCAGCATCCTGGGGGACGGTCGGGTCGGCTTGATCCTGGACGTGGCCGGACTGTTCGAGGTCAGCGACGGATTCTCCGGCCGGGGCTTCCCTCGACAGAATGAGCCTTCGGACGAAGACTGGGGCATGGGACCCACCTGAACTTTTTTATCCTTGGGAGGATGACATGACGGATCAGACTGCGGCGGCCGGGACCAAGAGCGCCAAGACCGAAACCGGCCGGAAAGACGAAAGCGCCGGCCTTTTGGAACGGGAGGGCAAATATCTGACCTTTGAATTGGCCCGGGAAAACTATGGGCTGGAAATACTAAAGGTCCGGGAAATCATCGGCATGATGGACATCACCGCCGTGCCCCAGACGCCGGCTTTTGTCAAAGGCCTGATCAATCTGCGGGGCAAGGTCATTCCGGTGGTGGACCTCCGGCTCAAGTTCGGCCTTCCGGAAAAAGAATATACGGAACGGACGGCCATCATCGTCGTGGAAACCAGGATGGCCTCGGGATCGGTCCAGATGGGCATCGTGGTGGATACGGTTTCTGAAGTCATGAACATCGCCGGTCAGGACATCGAAAGCACTCCGAACTTCGGGGCCAGACTCAAGACGGATTACATCCTGGGCATGGCCAAGGTCAAGGGCCGGGTAATTATCCTCTTGGATATCGACCGGGTGCTGACCGACGAGGAGCTGACCCTGGCGAGCGGCGCCTGAAAAGTGAACGGATTTGGTCTTGAACTCTCCGACTCTGAATTCCAGGCCTTTTCCGACTTGGTTTACAAAAAGGCCGGGATCAACCTCCATGCCGGCAAAAAGGAGCTGGTCAGGGCGCGTCTGGCCAGGCGGATCCGGGAGGACGGTTTTGATTCCTTCGGCGAATATTATCAATTCGTCATCAACGACGAAACCGGCGACGAATTGGTTCAGCTCCTTGACTCCGTTTCCACCAACCTGACCAATTTTTTTCGCGAGCCCAAACACTTCCAATTCATGGCCCAAGTTTTTTTTCCGGAAAGGAGGCGTTTTGTCTCTAAAAAAAGAGGCCGCCTCTTGCGCATTTGGAGCGCCGGCTGTTCAACCGGCGAGGAACCCTACTCGATTGCTATCACCGCTTTGGAAAATATGCCGGACTTTGACCGATGGGACATCAAGATTCTGGCCACCGACCTCTCAACCAAGGTCCTTCAAACCGCCCGACAAGGCGTCTATACGGCCGAGCGTTTGGCCGATATTCCCCCGGAGGTCCTCAGGCGCTATTTTCAGAGGGGCCAAGGAGATTGGACCGGATGGTTCAAGGTCAAGGACCAGGTCAAGCGGCTGGTCGTCTTCCGCCGGCTTAATCTCATCGAACCGCTTCCTTTCCGAAAACCGGTCGACTTGATTTTTTGCCGTAACGTGATGATCTATTTTGACAAGAAAACCCAAACCGACTTGGTGGCCCGCCTGTCTCAGGTCCTGGCCGACGGCGGATACCTGCTTATCGGCCACTCGGAAAGCCTGACCGGCGTCAGTCAGGCTTTCAATTACATCCAGCCGACCATTTATCGAAAGAAGACGTGAAAACAAGGCCCATATTTCCAAAAGTTCCGAGACGCCCTTTTCGGTCTGTCCAATCCGGCCGGGGACCGGCTTGATCCTCTTCGGCCCCCGGCCTTTGAGGTAAAAGAATGCAGGAGGCTCCCGGTGATCAAGGTTCTAGTCGTCGACGACTCAGCCATTGTCAGAAAAATTTTTACCGAAGAACTGTCCAAGGAATCAGACATCCAGGTGATCGGGGCGGCGCCGGACCCGTACGTGGCTCGGGACAAGGTTCTCCAGCTCAAACCCGATGTCTTGACTTTAGACATCGAAATGCCCCGCATGGACGGGATCACCTTTCTGCGGAAGCTTATGAAACATTTTCCCCTGCCGGTGATCATCGTCAGCTCGCTGACCCCCAAGGGCAGCGCCCTGGCCCTCGAGGCCCTGGAAGCCGGGGCCATCGAGGTGATGGCCAAGCCGGGCGGGTCTTTCTCGGTCGGCGAGATGGGCGCTCAATTGGCCGACAAGATCAGGGCCGCCGCCAAAGCCAGGCCGCTCAAAAGGGAGGCCGCCCAGGAGGCGACCGGTCCGGCGACCATGGCCACCAGGGCTCTGGCCGAGACCACCAATAAAGTCGTGGCCATCGGCGCCTCCACGGGCGGGACCGAGGCCCTCAAAGAGGTCCTGACCAGGATGC
>Ga0209163_1002105_pt1 | contig 17814 bp, 15 predicted proteins | sample MTBAKSrepl2MetaG_FD_187457 | JGI IMG/M metagenome (GOLD analysis project Ga0209163, IMG submission 187457) | Enrichment culture microbial communities om Arthur Kill intertidal strait, New Jersey, USA, that are MTBE-degrading - MTBE-AKS2 (Arthur... | ecosystem: Environmental > Aquatic > Marine >...
CTCCATCTCCCGAGTTGGAGATTGCTTCGCTTCGCGCGCAATGACAGTCGGGGAATACCCCGGAACGACTTTGCGTTCGCCCTGGAGAGAGGCCAGTCCCGCATTGTTCGGCGGAGGTGCCGCCGTCTTCCAGAACCGCCTTCATCCTGTGGATGTCTGCCAGATGCCTCGGAACGCCGTCTGTTACACGGAGACGCCGATTTGCCGTCGTAGCAGGTGGGCCGCGATGGCGGCTTGGCCGAGGGCGAGTCCGCCATCGTTGGCCGGGACCGCGCGGTTCAATAAGACTTCGAATCCCTCCTGCTGCAATCGCGCCACCAGGCGATTCGTCAGGAAGCGATTGCAGAATACGCCGCCGCTCAGGGCCGCGACCTCCAGTCGGCTACTGTCCCTGGCCGCCTTGGCCAACGCCAGCAGGCCCTCGGCGAACGTGTTGTGGAACCGCGCGGAGATGACGGCCGGCGTGGTGTCGCTTCGCACGTCCTCGACCACTCCCACGAACACCCTGCGCAGGTTCAGTTGAAGCGACCCATTGCCGCCATCATGCAGATCGAACTCGTAGCGGTCGTTGACGCCCGACTGCGCCACAGATTCGAGAGCCATGGGCAATTGGGCATCGAAGTGGTTGTAGCTGCCGAGACCCAGCAGCGCCGCCACGGCGTCAAAGACTCTTCCTGCGCTGGAGGTGCTCACCACGTTGAGGCCTTTGTCGATTTGTTCATCGATGAGCCGGAGCCTGTCGCGATCCGGCTCGACTCTTTCGAGTAGCCAGTTGAACGCCGCGAGACGGAATTCCCCTCCATACGCCTGCCTCAAGAGCCCCAGGAGCGGTCGAATCGCTTCCTTGCTCGCCTTGTCGCCTCCGGCCAGAGGATAATAGGCCAAGTGTCCGAAGCGCGTGAACTCGGTCAGCGTGGCGATCATACACTCGCACCCCCAGATCGCGCCGTCCGTGCCGTAGCCCGTTCCGTCGCACTCAATGCCAATCACGGGACCGCTCCGTCTGTGCTCCGCCAGGACCGAGGCGATGTGGGCCCAGTGATGCTGGATCGGAATCACCTGCGCGCTCGGGCGAGATTGGGCATACTGCGTGGAGAAGTAGCCTGGGTGCAGATCGCACGCGACAACGGCCGGCTCGACCTCGAACAAGCCGGACAGGTGCTTGATGGAGTTCACATAGTGATGGTAGACCTCCGCGTCCTCGAGGTCGCCGATGTGCTCGCTCAGAACAAGCTGGTTCTTCTTCACGAGGCAGAAGGTGTTCTTCAGATCCGCCCCGGCCGCGAGGATCTCCTGCGGCGCATCCTCCGCCATGAGAATCGGCGCCGGCACGTACCCTCTCGCCCGCCGGAGCACCGCTCGCTCACCTGCGACGAAGTACACGATCGAATCGTCAACCTGCCGGTAGATCTCACGGTCGTGCATGAGAAACGCGTCCGCCACGTCGCCGAGACGCTCCAAGGCAAGCTCGTTCTTGCAGATCAGCGGCTCATCGGAGATGTTCGCGCTGGTCATCACGAGCACCTCCAGCCCTTCCGCGAACAACAGGTAGTGCAGCGGGGCGTAGCAGAGCATGAACCCGAAAGAATCGACGCCGTCCGCCACCGCCGGGGCAATGGCGCTCTCCGCACGTTTCGGCAATAGGACAATCGGGCTCTCAGGACTCCGCAAGACCCGCTCGGCCTCGAGGTCCACGGCCGCGTGCTTCCGCACTACGTCGATGCCGCCCGCCATCAGGGCAAAGGGTTTGAAGTCCCGACGCTTGCGCCGCCGCAGTTCGAGAACCGCATCGTTGTTGAGCGCGTCGCAGGCCAGGTGAAACCCGCCGACCCCTTTGACCGCGACGATCTTCCCCGCCCGCAGCAGCTTGACGGTCTCCGCGATGGCTTCATCGCTTCCGGTCCGCAGCGGATGGCCCGCGCGGTCGGCCAGCCATACCTTCGGCCCACACTGCGGGCACGCCACCGGTTGCGCGTGGAACCGGCGATCTTCAACGTCACGATATTGGCCCGCGCACCCCGCACACATCTCGAAGACGGACATCGTGGTGTTGGGCCGGTCGTAGGGGATCGTCCGGATGATCGAGTACCTCGGCCCGCAGTTGGTGCAGTTGATGAACGGATAGCGGTACCGGAAATCGGCCGGATCGCGCAGCTCGGCCAAGCAATCCTCGCACGTGGCGATGTCCGCGGTCACGTGCGACAGAGGCGCCCCACTTGACTCGCTGGCCTGGATGACAAAACCGCTCTCCCCTTCGATCGGCTCGATATCGACGCGGAGGCAGGAATGGAGTTCCGCCATGGGGGGTCTGTCCGGCCCGGCATGCAGCCGGCACAGGAATTCGTCGATGCCCTCCTCGGCCCCCTGCAACTCGATCGTCACGCCCCGGGTGTCGTTGAGAACCGTCCCGGTCAGACCCAGCGTGGTGGCCAACCGATAGACGGCGGGCCGAAACCCCACGCCCTGAACACGACCTGTGATGTGAATTCTCTGCCTTCTGACCAATTCGAGCCTTCCTGGCCCTTCCTCTCCGGATTCCACTACCTCGCGCGAAGCCAAAAAGTTCGCTGGGTCCTGAGCCCAATCGCGATCCTCAGAGCATAGAGCCCGAATCCCGACCCTCCAAGAGAATTCGCGCGAAATTTCTCTTGCCACGTTCCGGCGGGCTGTGGTATCATAGATGTGATTATTGCCGGTCGCTATCCGACTGCCTGGGGGCAACCGGCAACCAGGAACAACGGGGCCGTAGCTCAGTTGGGAGAGCGCTTGCATGGCATGCAAGAGGTCGTGGGTTCGACTCCCATCGGCTCCATTTTCCCCTCCGGCAGGTTCTGGTATGTCAATCGGTCGGTGGTTTGCCCAGAGTGCGGAATCCCTGACCTGCGAAATGCCGGTCAAAGGCGAACGCCATATCCAAGCCAAGGCGACGCATGACCCCAAAGCTGACACAATCGACCAGGCTCAGATATCGGCTCTTGCTCCTCAAGAGCAGTCGAACGGCCTCCTGGTGAGTCGGTTCATCGACCCAATAGACCCTCACCATGGGCACAACGTCTTGCTGAAACACCCGCAGAGCCTTCGAGCCCAGCCTGCGCTGGATCAAGGCCGACGCCTCCACGAGAACGTAGTTCGTGCATAGCAAAGCCGTATTCTCGTGAATCAAACGCGCCCAGATGATTTCGGCGGCAGGATGACACAAATCATCGTGGTCGAGCACAGCGAAGAAGGCGGATGTATCAACGTAGACGCTCACTTGGGGCAGTCCCGCGCCAGATAGTGGTCATGACGGACGGACACATCCTTGCACCCTGATCGGAATCGTCCGGCGGCGGCCACTGCCTTACGTTTCTTCCGGTCCAAATCGGCGGGGAGGCCTTCCGCCAGCACCTGATCGACGCCGCGCCGTACAAGTTCCGCGACGGACACCCCATGCCGCTGCGCCAGCTTCCGTAGGGACCGCGCTTGAGCCTCCGTCAACTGAATCTGCGTCCGAACCATGGGCGATTCCTCATTCACCAGCTTTACCACATCTTCTCATCTCATCATAGCATACGCCAGGCAATGAGGCAACGAAGACATGGTTCCGCTAACGCTCCCGTCTCCCCGCTGGCACCCCGGAATGCGAAAAACGCACTCTTCACCCCTCACGGGCTTCCAGTCTCAACGAATTCCAGGTACAGAAGAAGACTCTCTGAGCGGAAGTGCAGGGCCAGACGACACCGACACCAACCGAAAACCGACGTCGTGGTTGCGTGCGCCAGGGTCATTGTAGCCGCGGCGCGTGGCGCGACAGCTCATGGGATGATTGATCCAAGACCCGCCACGCATTACGCGACCCGAGCCTGAGGGCGGCCCCTTTGGGTCTTTGACGCTCGCCTTCGGACATTCGGCAAACCAGTCGGCACACCATTCCCACACGTTGCCGCCCATGTCGAGGATTCCGTCCGGCGTGGCGCCGCGAGCGTAGACGCCCACCGGCGTCGGGCAGTCTATCCTACTCTCAGAGTAATTCAATAGGACCGGCTTCGGCTTATCGTCTCCCCATGGGTAGCGACGACCCTCGGTGCCGCGAGCCGCACGCTCCCATTCGGCCTCCGTGGGCAGCCGGCACCGCATCAAGGCGGCATAGGCCGCCGCCTCGTACCAGCTCACGCCCACCACCGGTCTCGTCGGGTGCTCAAGCTGCTCCTCCCAGCCTTGCGGCGTCGACCACTTGCCGAAACCACCTTCGGTCCACAAGGTCTCGTCTTCGTAGCGCTCCGGCTCGACGAACTGCAGGTACTCGCCCACAGTCACCGGATAGCGGCCGATTTGATACGCTTCCAGACTCACCCGATGGACAGGAGCTTCGTCAAAATATGCTTCCGGGCGGTAGTTGGGCTTCGAGGGGTTGTTCTTCTGGGTGCCCATGAGGAACTCGCCCGCGGGGATCGTGACCCAGTTCTTCGCTCGTTCGGCGTCCGTGAAGCGGGGATCGCCCGCTTGGCCCAGGGCCTCGGCTGCCTCGATGATGACCTTGATATCGATCCCCTTGGCCTTCTCGACGTCGAAGATGGCCATGACCCGGTCAAAAAGCTCTTGATACCTCGGATCGGCGGGCCGATAGCCCACCGCCGCAAGGTCCCGCACGGCCGCCCCCAGCAGCCCGGCGCAGCGAGCTTGGTCGGCGAGCGAGCTGGCTTCGCAGGTCCCTTCCAGAACGGACGAGATGAAGGAATCAACCTTGCGATGGCCCTGTTTATGCAAGACACCTGCCAGAAGCAGCACGGTCTCCCGCCAGGGAGAGAGATATACGTTCGGTCGGTCCGCGGGCGCCAGCAGAATCCCTTTCTGCTCGGGTTCCGGCCGGGCGGCGACGGCGCGGGCGGCCAGAAACTCCTGGAAGGTCAGGTGCCAGAAGCGGATGTCATCGCCGCGTGCGACCACAATACCACTATCCAGCTCCTCCTCGCGGAGGAAGGTCTCGGCGGCCTCGATTTTCTTTCGCTCGGACCCGTCCGTCCACTCCCCCGCGATCTGCTCGGCCGCCCAGCGCCGAGAGACCTGGACCTGACGTCCTTCCGGGTGTCTCTGCATGGCCAACGCCAATTCCTGGAGGCGATTGACGCAGACCTCGGCGGGAAGCCGGCCCTCCCGTCGCTCGCGCGAGCGCGACAGCCACGTGATGATCGACTCGTATAGATCGGCGCGCTGCTCGGGCAAGCGCTTCTCGTGCCAGTGCACGACCGCCAAGGCGGTCAGCATCACCGGGTTGCGCGCCATCCGGCGAATCTCAATCCTTGAGCGGACCGCGCCGAGCAATTCGTCGCAATGTTGCGATGCCTGTCCCTCGGCGCCGATGAAGATCGCGCCGCACCAGCGGGTCAGAAAGCCCTCAATAGCCTCATTCTCCAGCGGATCGATCCAGACCTGCACGAAGGCGGGCAGAACGGCCCCTCCCTCAAGCGCGGGCGGGCGGCTCGTCACGACGAACCGGCAGTTCTGGAAGTGCCGAGCCGCTTCTGCAACCAGATCGGCGACGCACTCCCGCTGCTGCCGCGTCGAGGTCTCGTCCAAGCCATCCAAGAAGACCGCCGCCGGACCATCCGTGATGACCGTCTTGAAGAACTCCTGATCGAGCCCCATGTCCTTTTCGGTGCTCGTGGTCCCCAGGAAATGGGCAAGCCAGGCGGGTGACTCCTTCGCCGTGGGCTCTCCCTGTCCGCGGCCCCAGGATTTGTCGATGTGCGTCACCAGGTCCGAGATGCGGATGAACATCGGGAAAGGCCTCTCCGCCAGGCCCAGCGTCTCGGCGGTGGTCGTGGCCTCAATGCCCAGCTTGCTGTTGCACAGGCCGCAGGTGATGCGACGAAGGAACGTGGTTTTGCCTGCGCCGGGATCACCCAGAATGACCAGCGTTCGGTGCTTCAAAGAGTCCTGCAGATCGGTCGGTCTTCGCTCCTGCGCGTGGAATTGGCCGGCCTTCTCATCGCGTTTCCTGCTCGCGCCGGTCTCCATCTCATCCGACGAGGTCGTTGTCACGCGGATGTAAAGCTCGTCGATGGGGAATCGATGGGCCTTGCCGCTCTGGACCTGGAGACCACGAATCTCGATGTGTGATGTCTCGTCGCGCAGCGCCCGCAGGTACTTCTCCGGGGCATACCGACGGGGATGCTCATCTACCCAGCCATGGTCCATCCGCCACTTGAGCAACGCTGCTTCGATCCGCCCGGAAAGGTCTTCCGGCGTTGTGAAAGCCACACGAATACGGTCCTCGCTGAGCCATTTCTTGAAGTCCTTGACCCGGTTGACCCGCCACTGAACCTCTGCGGCCAGCTTCGCGGTCAGTTCGTTCCTCTGAACCGCCAGGACGAGATCATGTTCCTCGCGCAAGTGCGAAGGCCACTCATGAGCCTCATCAACAAGAAAGACGAGCACGTCTTTGCGATCCTTCGTGGCCTTCTCGCATTCCAGCCACGTGATGCTCTTGTCCTTCGTGCGGTTCGTTCCAGGTTGCTTCGGCGGCACCCAGCCAAACCGATAGGCAACGATCACAACCAACAAGTCGGCCTTGCCAACACAGGTCAGGCACTCCGTCAAAGGCGGATTCTCCTTGGCCTGCCAATACTCCTTCATTTCCGGCTTGAAGCCTGCACTATTCGCCGCCGCAGCGGCCATACTGCGGTAGCGAGTCAGGTCCTCGCAGGTTGATGAGATGAAAACGACCGGTATGTCCGCCATGGCGGCCTCTCCTGACTCCGGGTCTCCCACGCGTCTCGGGATTCCATGCACAGACGCGCGTTCCTACGACGGGAGTATAGGGAACCGGCGTGGACGCGTCAATTGGCCTGCGGGAGGTTCTGTTTTGGCGAGACCGTGGAAGACACGGGCAGGATGCCCGTGCTACGGAGCGAAGTTGGCGGAGGTGGGGTTCAGGATATCCGTCGTGCGGAAGGCGCCCACGATCCGCAGTTCGGCGTCGGCGACGCCCCGCTGCTTGCCGAACGAATAGGCGAAGGGCCAGGTTTCGCCCGGCGCGATGTTCTTATAGGAAGCAGGACAGAAGTGCCCGACCGCCACCACCCGGCCGTCGGCGTCGCGTAGTGCGGCCTGCAACTCCACGCCCCGGGCGGCGGTCCCGGTGTTCTTGATCTCGCCCACGACGGAAATCACACCATAATCGTCGGATACAGCACGGAAATGCAGGACGGTGAAGCCATGTTGTTCGAGATAAGGCTGCGATACGGAAGTCGCCGGTGCCGGCTTGGGGGCCTTGCGGAGGCGAAGAAGCCTCGCGCAGCCACAGGTTGACAGCGATAGGATCGCCAAGAACATAATGACGAAAGTCCTGGTCATCACCCGTTTCCCACTATGTCCCCGCGACAACGGCCTCACTGCCCGCCCGGGACCGACCCTGTTTCCACACAATCCCTCTGGAATTCCCTTGCCATTTCCCCACTCACCCTCTATTATCTATCTTCACGCAGGCTTTGTCAAGGGTACGGTGTCCCCGCAAGCCGGACCAGGGCGCCAAAACGCCCGGCCGGCCCTGGACGCCCGATAAGCCCCTGCTTGAGTGCAGGGAATTTGCGTTGCCATGACAAAATGACTTGATCCCTGTCGGACCCATCGGTACAATAAATTGAGTGTCCGGTCCCCTTTCGGTAAGAGAACAGGCGTTTTCCAGCGGAACACTTGGGTGACACGGCGCTTCTTATATAGGAGTCCACCGAAAAACGAACGGATTCCGTGGCAATGTGTGTGTGGGGCATTACCTATTTGAAGGGAGGAACGCCGACTATGAGATCCAAAGGGTTCACGCTTATCGAATTGCTCGTTGTCATCGCGATCATTGCGGTACTGATGGCCGTATTGATGCCCTCGCTTCAAAGGGCCAGGGAACAAGGCCAGCGTGCGGCCTGTCTTAACAACCTCAAGCAGTTGGCCGTGGCATGGATCCTCTATGCCGACGATAACGATGACAAGATCGTCAACGGCGAAGCGGAGTACGGTACGGCGGGCACGACGACTACACCGACAAGCGGTCATCACGCTCGGGAAAAATGGTGGGTAGGAACCGACTGCCACTCCGGCTATATGACGGGCGGGCAACACCCTCAGAGCGTGCAGCTCAGCGCCATCCGCACGGGCGCATTGTTCCCGTACGTGCCGGCCGTCAACCTGTACAAGTGTCCGACCGGCGTCCGCGGCGAGATGCGAACCTATACCATCACCGACGCCATGAACGGGCTCTACCGGGATGGGACGCGCAGCGGCAACGTGGGTACCAGGGTGGGCAAGACCGTACTGTGGGTCAAGAGGAGAACGGAAATCGTCCTGCCGGGAGCGGATTCGAGACTCGTGTTTCTGGATGAGGGACGCGTGACGCCGGACAGCTACGCCACCCACTACATCAATGCCCGCTGGTGGGACCCGCCGCATAGCCGCCACGGCGACGGTACCAACGTTTCTTTTGCCGATGGCCATAGCGGTTACTGGAAGTGGAATGCCTCCGAGACGGCGGCGGTCGGTAAGGAACCGAACCCCATGCACCAGTGGACACCGACGACTCCCGAGGGGTTCGAAGACCTCCAGAGAATGCAGAAGGGTGTCTGGGGCAGGGTAGGCTATTAGCCCGACGGCTGCACGGATCAGTATGCAGCCGGACTTGTGCGACGTTCTCTGCGAGATTTGCGAAAAATTCTCGCATGTGCCGAAAGGTGGTTATCGGGGTTAAGCCAGGTAATCTGGCCGCATTCCGAGAATGCCACAGGCGACGGATGCGACAATCTTGATAGAACAAAAGGGCGAGTAAAGACCTCTTTGCTCGCCCTTCTTTTCTGTACTGAAACACACGGCCGCTACGAGGCCGGCCCTCGGAAAAAACACTCAAGCGGATCGATCCAAGCCGCCGATGCATTCCGTGGACAAGTGAATAGGGTGGCTCGAAGCTGAGACCAGCAAGGTCTTCTTAACTTGGACTTGGGCCGTCACTCCACAGCAAGTCAGGTCAGATCGTTTTTCCGACGGCACCAAGGGGCGGTTAGGAATTAAAGGAAAGAGCCACTGATAATTGGGCCGTGCCCCTGTGAAGTAGCACGCGAGTATTACAAGGGATTGGAGATAATACCGAATACCCTCGCGCTGCTCGTCGCAGGGGCTTCTTTATTCATCGGGCACTTCTCACCTGCTCCTCCCACCGCGCCAGCAACGTTTTGAGCCGTGAAGCTTCCTCGGGTCGCTCGGACAGGAGGGTTTGTCTCTCCGCGGGATCCGCAGCCAGATCGAACAGATACTCCTGCAAGTTGTCGCCGTTGGCCAAGGCGATGTACTTCAGGTCACCGTCGCGGACAGCCTTGCGCGTCCACGGCCCCCGTCGAATCCGCCAGAAGAGCGTGCGGCTCTGTATCGGAGCGCCAGTCTCGATCCGTTGGAGGATATCGAGCCCGTCGAACAACCTGGGAGAACGGGCTCCTGCCGCCCTGACAATCGACGCCGAGAAGTCCATCGTCATGCAAGGCTGGTCCGACACGGCGCCCCGCGGGAGCACGCCGGGCCACCTTGCCATGCAGGGCACGCGAATGCCGCCCTCAAAGAGATTCCCCTTGTAGCCGGAGAACGGCTCGTTTCGACCGATCCTCGTGCCTCCGTTGTCGCTCATGAAGATCACCAGCGTGTTTCGTGCGATACCGGTCTCGTGCAATGCACCCAGGATCGCGCCGACCCCCTCGTCCATCCGCTCCACCATGGCCTTGTACGTATCGCGTGTGCCCTCGTTGTATTTGTCTTCGGGGACCGGGCCGGCCGCGTCATCCTGCGGACCCTGGTACGGCGTGTGGGGCGACGTGTACGCGACATAAAGGAAGAACGGATACCGGCGGTTGCGCCGGATGAACTCCGCAGAATCCTGCGTGATCAGGTCCGTCAGGTACCCCTTCCGCTCGACAGGCCGATCGTTCAGGTAGAGGGCGGGCTCGCCCGTATACTCGCAATGATGGAAGTAGTCGACCGCCCCGCCGATGGGGCCGAACCAGTGGTCGAAGCCATGATTCGAGGGAAAGAACTTCGGCTCATATCCCAGGTGCCATTTGCCACAGATGCCGGTGGCGTAGCCCGCCGACTTGAGCATGCGGGCTATCGACGGTTCCGACGCCGGCAGGCCCATGTCGTGGGTCTCACGCAGGCGGATCGCATCATCATAGCGCCCGACATTGCCGATGCCGAGGGCGCATTCGAGCCCGCCCACCCGGTGCTGGTACCTGCCCGTCAGAAGGGCCGTCCGCGTGGGCGTGCATTCCGGGGCATTCGCATAGAAAGTCGTGAAGCGGACCCCTTCGGCCGCGAGTCGATCCACGTTTGGCGTGCGGATGTCGGGACAGCCGTAGCAGCCGACATCCCCATAGCCGAGGTCGTCGGCCATGATCAGTACGACGTTCGGACGACGTGCCCCGCCGGAATCCCTGGTCCGGCAGGCGCCGAGACCTGCGCCTCCCGCGAGCAACCCGCCCATGTACGTGATGAACCGGCGTCGCGTGATGCTTCCCGCCATCGTGTCGCTCCTCACTCAACAAAATCAGATCGTGACTTCAACTCGGCCTGGTTTGCGTTTATAATCGGCTTCGGCCGTAATGGCAAATGTGTGAATCCATGAATATGCCTTCAACACAAGCCGCAGCAAGGCCGGGCCGACCGGCCGATTCCTTTCCACCCGGAGGATTCCTATGCACAAGAAAGCAATCGGACGCCGTACGTTCCTGAAACAGACCGCGGGAGCCGCCGTCGGGACGCTGAGTCTGCCCCTGTTCATCCCGGCCGGCGCGATGGGCAACGCCGGCAGCCCGCCGCCGAGTGAAAGGATCACGATGGCCTCCATCGGCTGCGGCGGCATGGGCACGAACAACCTGCGGGCCTTCCTCGCCCAGCCCGATGTCCAGGTCCTGGCCGTCTGCGACGTCGTGACCGCCAGCGACGAGTATGGTCACTGGTACAAGCAAGGCTGGAACGGCGCCTGGTTCGGACGCGAGCCCGCCCGCAAGATCGTGAATGCGGAGTACGCGAAGAAGAACCCCTCCGGGAGCTACAAAGGCTGCGACGCGTATGTCGATTTCCGTGAGATCATCGCCCGCAACGATATCGACGCGGTCTGCATCACGACGCCGGACCATTGGCACGCGGTCCAGGCGATCATGGCCGCCACGTCCGGCAAGGATGTCTACTGCGAGAAACCGCTGAGCCTGACGGTGGCCGAGGGCCGCGCCATGGTCGAGGCCGCCCAGCGCTACAACCGGGTCTTCCAGACGGGCACGATGCGCAGGTCGAGCCAGCAGTACCGGTTCATCTGCGAACTGGTCCGCAACGGCCGCATCGGCAGACTCCGGCGGGTCGCCACCACGATCGGGCCGAACAACAAGCAGGCCCCGCCGCGCGATTGGCAGCCGATGCCGGTCCCCGAGTGGCTCGATTACGACATCTGGCTCGGTCCCGCCCCCTGGGCCCCCTACCACAAGGACCGCTGCCTCTACACATTCCGCTTCGGCCTCGACTACTCCGGCGGCCAGACCACGAATCTCGGCGCCCACACCATCGACATCATCCAGTGGGCCAACGGGACCGACGACACCGGCCCGGTCGAGTTCGAGGACCTCGGCAGCGAGTGGCCCGAAGACGGCCTCTTCACCACAGCCACCAAGGTGAGCTTCGGCGCCCGCTACGCCAACGGCGTCGAGATCACCTGCAAAACGGAAAAGACGGAATCCTGGCGACTGGAAGGCACCGAAGGCTGGATCGAAGTCCGCGACAACCAGTGGACGACCTCCCCCGAATCGCTCAAGACCAGCGTAATCGGTCAGGACGAGATTCATCTGTACGAGAGCAACGACCATCATCGCAACTTCGTCGATTGCGTCCGCAGCCGCCGGCCGACGGCGGCCCCGGTGGAGATCGGCCACCGCTCGACCTCGATCTGCCTGCTCGGCAACATCGCGATGAAGCTCGGCCGCAAGCTCCACTGGGACCCGTCCGCCGAGCGTTTCACCGACAGCGCCGAAGCCAACGCGATGCTCGCCAAACCCCTGCGGGCCCCATGGCATCTGTAGCGGAATAGAAGAGGTGAACGCCATGCGTATCTGCATTGAAAGCCCGATGCCGGGCGATGTAGTGCTCCGGGAGATCTGGCGTATCAGAGACGCCCTTTCTGCCTCCTACGGCCACGACGTAGATCGCCTTTTTGACGAAAGTCGCGAACGCCAGAAGCATTCCGGCCACACGGTCGTGAATCTCCGAACCAAACGCCGCAAGACCTGAGATGGCCCAGCCAACCTTGATCACCAATCAAGCTCTGGCGCCACTGCTCCCCTGAAGGACTATTTGGAGAATTGCCGTGAAAGACCCGATTGTCGAAGAGGTCCGCCGGGCGCGGGATACCCACGCCAAGCAGTTCAACTACGAACTGGAAGCGATCTGCGAAGACCTCCGAAAACGTGAGAAGGTCTCCGGCCAGCCAACCATCTCCCTGCCCCCCAAGCGGATCACGAAGAAGAAGGCCATGCAAGACTGGCGAAGGCCATCACCTTAGCCCGTGAGGACTCATTCGTCTCCATGCTTTCACACAGTGCCCCTGGCCCCATCCTTCTGGCTCACGGGAAGAACAGTCGTTTCAGCCAGGAAACCAACACGTCTACCTGGGCTACAGCAGGGTCAAGGTAGCGCGCTGTGATGGCTGTTCCCAGTGGTTTGCCCGGTTCTTCCTGCCACGCCAGCCAGGTGTGAATCAGCACCTTTGGTTCAGCCAGTTGACTGAATCGGCGTTCGCCCGCGGGAATGGTCGCCACACTCGTGACGATGTGATCGAACAAGGGTGATCTGGCCGGCAAAAGGAAGCGGAGGAAATCCTCCAAGATACCCTTAATCTGGTTGTCCGGCATGATCCAGACGCCTACGCGAGGAAGTAAGGTGCCAGCCGGCGGGTCAAGGATAGTGCCCTCGGGCGCCGGGCTGCCCGGTACGTCGGTATATCCCACCCGGATGAGGCGATCACGCAACGACTGCCAACGAGCGGCCACGTCGGTATCGGCATCAATGACAACACCAACAATATCTCCATCCTCGCTTGCCTTCAGTCGTACAGGCATGCTGTCCAATAGTTTCTCGACACCTCCGTGCGACTTGATATCGTCGAGGTGTGGGATTCCTCGATTACCGCAGATGTGCTTGAGAACATGCTCGTCATCGGGGCCCTCGACCAAAAGGACTTTCTTACCGGTCATGTTACCTCACCTCGATTCGGTCGCGGGTGGCGACGGCGAGTTCGTCTTCGCGGAATAGAGTCGGAACAACGTCTTCGCCCTTTCGCGACAACCGAATAAGGACCCCTTCCGCTGGGTCTTCGCTCGCCGCCTTCTGGAACGCCTCAATCGAATCCCAACTGTGAGAGGTAGCCACGACTTGTATATTCAGACTTCTGGCGAGTCTGAAGACAGCACGCCAAACGTCGGTTTGAACTGTATGGTGCATACCATTCTCGAACTCGTCGATCAGCAACAAGCCATCCTTAGCGTTCACTAGAGAGAGAACGATGCCGAAAAGGCGATTTAGGCCGTCACCGAACGAGCGAAGAGGGACAGGACGTGGGACATCCGCTGCCCGGACTATCGCCCTGCGTGTCTCCCGCGGTCCTTCGCCGCCGACCATGGAGACGGCCGATATCTCGGGATCAATGATACGCAGCGCCTCGACGACATCTTTCTCACGATCCGAGAGCGCGATCTTGTCCCACAGAGGCCCCAACGTGGCAGTCCGTTCGCCTCCGTAGGGGCTCACAAACACGCAGGGCAGACGGGATTCATCTGCGAAGTCCGAGCGAAACGGGCGCGAGCGGTATGGATAACGACGGAAAGTGTCCAACGCCATGATGCGCCGCGCACCGCCAGCCTCGATCACCAGCGCAGGCAACGCGTCACCCTCGCCGAAAAGCTCCCGTGGCTGGGGGACCAGCTTCCTGGAACCGTCTGGATCCCATTCCTCCGAGAACCAACCCGCTTCCATGGATAGCTTCATGGGACGTTGCCCACCATTCGAAGCTATCACTATCGACTCAAGCTCCACGGAGAATTGAGGAAAGCCGTGGAACAGACTCGATAACTGAAACAAACCCTCTGCGTCTAGTGGCCGCGAAGACTCCTCCATCTCGCCAACATCCTCCTCTCGAAAACGGAGAATGCTGGAGATAACGGATGGCGATGCGTCGGAGGCCAGAATCCGGAGGGCCTCCAGTACCGACGACTTGCCCGTGTTGTTCCGCCCCGTGACCAGATTGACCCGTCCGAGACCATCAATCTTGAGTTGCCGCAGCGCCCGAAATCGCTCGACAGTCAAGGTGCCAATTCTCGGTTCCATAGTCCTGCTCCTTCTGCGGCATCATACGCTGACGCCGACTGGTCTCTCCATGCCTCATCAGACTACCTTGGGCTTTTGAAGCACGCTTTGGCGCTCTCTAACACACATTTCATGACAACAACATGACCCGCAGCTATTTCGGGAGCCGAAAGCAGTTCACGAATCTGTTGTTCCTGAGACTCCCCGTGAAGCCGGCCGATCGACACTCATTTTAGCCGATGATCTTGGACTGTAAAGCCCCTGGTCTCATGGAAACGTGATGGTGTCACGTATGTTTTCCGGCAGTGATCCGTGTTCATCTTGTGCTGCTGACTCTCAAGAACTGAAGAGGACTTTCACACAAGCGTCTGCTCGACTCATGGGTCGTTCGCAGACAGAACCTTTGATTGGCCCAAAGAGTGCGTTTGACGCGTTATGGGGTACCGGCGGAACTGCCGGAGGCTCGGCTGAGAAGGTGTGAGAAGCTGCCTTGTCGTGGCATGGGCTTCCAGCCCATGCAGCATCGGCAGGATGCCGATGCCACGGCTCTCGCAGGTAGAGCTTGTCCGCGACCCAATCGGGGGGATGGCCGCGCCACCGCAAACCGGCTTCTCACACACCCTCTGAGTCGCTCCTCTCTCCGCCGGCACCCTGCAAAGCGATAAACGCTCTTGATCCCGGCCGAAGGCATGACGGAGGAGTTCTTGCCTCTCGCCAAGCCGCCAAGATCGCAAAGGTTTGAGGGTTTGCTGACCGCCTATCCTCGGTCCGGCCTTTTTCCTTGGCGCTCTTTGCGTCTTGGCGAGAGAATAGACCTTGGTTGTGGCCAGAGGCCGGGCTGGGGAAATCGGCGTAATCTGCGGTTCATCTGCCCTCTTTTGTTCGCGTGGTTCGCGTATTTCGCGGTGGAACGGGAGTTCCCGGTTCCCAGTTGTCCGTTGCGGCCTGGGGCCGGACAGTGGTTCGGACGTCCCCAGCCCGAGAAAGACCGGGCGACCTTTTCTCGCCTCGGGTGTCTCTTGCGGCTATAATGGCCCCCGTCCAGTTGTGAATCAGCCGGCAGTGGAAATGCGGGATCGGGTTTGGGAGGCCGACAGGCCGTCGACCAGCCGGACTTTCCAGCGGCTCTCTTTCCCGTCCACCGACAGCGAGATCTCGGCGTCCGTGGGCGGATAGTCGATCGAGGTATCCAGGACCACATAATCCGGACCCAGGCGGCCGATGCTCATTTTGTGACCATTCACCGACAGGTGCATCCGCACGTCGGCGGAATGGCTTGGTATTCTCTGATCCACGGTGTTCATGATGCCCACCAAAGAAGAACTGATGCGCCGAGCCGACCGTTACGCGCGCAAACACGGCTTGGTGCTGGGCGAACCGCTTGGCTTTGGTATCCATGGTATCGTTCTGGTCGCGGCAAGCAAGGACAAACCTGGACGCACGGCCATCAAAGTCCATGAGCGCGAGGAATCCTATTGCCGGGAACGTGATGTTTACCTGCGGCTGCGCGAACATGGCATCACTCAAATCCGCAGTTCTCATGTTCCGCAGTTGCTGGGATACGACGACGAGTTGTGGGTAGTCGAAATGGAAATCGTGACTCGGCCGTTCGTCCTGGATTTTGCCGACGCGTATCTGGATGAGCCTCCCGACTACCCTGGCGAGGTGCTTGCCGAATGGCGAACGGAAAAGCAAGAGCAATTCGGCGACCGTTGGCCCGAGGTCGAACTGATCCTTCTCTCGCTGCAACGGTATGGCGTCTATCTGGTTGATGTATCCCCTGGCAATATTGCGTTTTGCCGGTAGCGCGAACGGGGAACCCCCGAACGCATGATATCGAAATCCGAGGACTCATACCTCTCGCCAAGACGCCAAGACCGCAAAGGTCTGCTGGCTTTCTGTCCCGTGCCCCCTGTCCTCGGTCCTCCGTTCTCCCTTGGCGCTCTTTGCGTCTTGGCGAGAGAGAACACGTTTTGGTCGCGGCCGGAGGCCGCCCTGGGGCGTTCGCATATTTCCCAGCGGAATGTTGATTTCTATGGAACATACAGGCATCGCCAAGCGTCTATCTATTGGGCAAGCGAGTTTCAAGTGTCAAGGGAGGTAGGGGCATGCTCGTGGCTTCGAACTTCACACTCTACACTTCACACTCAGCCCAAGGCCGCTTGCCAAACGAACCCAATTCGAAGGGAGTCCCAAGTTTGAAGGGAGATGGACGTGCAAAACGAACCCAATTTACGGGGACCAGGCCGGGCCGGCGACAGTGCATCCGCAGGAATGCAGGGAGATAGCGCCTTATCCGCCTCTGGCGGATCACTACGAACCCGGCAGGCGCCGGGAATCACGGGCGGGACGCCCGTGCTACGGGACGCCTGGCAGCGCTGCTATGAACGACGAGAGACGAGCGACGCCGTGTTCGGCCGAGACGCTTCACGCTTCACGATCGACCGTGCGAAACGAACCCAATCCGGGGGAGTTTCAGGCTTGAAAGGAGACGGACGTGCAAAACGAACCCAATTCGCGGGCAGTCAGGTGAACGGCAAGTGTCTTGTGGGAAAGGACTTATGGCGGGTTCGGCCTGGAAGAAGCGATGGGAAGACGAAGCCAATTGTTCGCGGGCCCCTTCCCGTCCTGCGGCGGATTGGCTTCGTTTGGCGCAATCGACCGTGCCGGCGTATGGCCGCCGTGCCCGCGTCCCCGGGCATACCGACAAATCCTTGTAATCCCCCCCGGGGTCTATATAATTCGGGTTTACTCTGAACCTATGGAGACCGTGTGGTATGGCAAAACTGGCGAAACTCGATGACATCGTATCCCTGTGCAAGCGGCGCGGGTTCATCTTCCAGTCGAGCGAGATCTACGGCGGACTGGCGAGCTGCTACGACTACGGCCCGCTCGGCGTCGAGCTCAAGAACAACGTCAAACGGGCCTGGTGGAAGCACGTCGTGCAGATGCGTGACGACGTGGTCGGCCTCGATTGCAGCATCCTGATGCACCCCTTGGTCTGGAAGGCCTCGGGTCACGCGGACAAGTTCGCGGATCTGGTGTCCGAGTGCAAGAAGTGTAACACGCGGACCCGCGTGGACCACCTCAAGGACAAGGAAACCAACACCAAGCGGGCGGACGAGCACACGGAGCACGTGGACGTCGAGAAGGCCGAGTCACAGCCACACGACCTGAGTCACAAGGTCTGCCCGAACTGCGGGACCGTCGGCCAGTTCACCGAGCCCATGCCCTTCAAGCTCATGTTCGAAACGCAGATGGGCGCCAACGTCGAGGACTCGATGGTCCTGTACCTGCGCCCGGAGACGGCCCAGGGCATCTTCGCCAACTTCCGCAACGTGCTCGACACGACCCGCGTCAAGATCCCCTTCGGCATCGCCCAGATCGGCAAGAGCTTCCGCAACGAGGTGACCACGAAGGCCTTCATCTTCCGCACCCGCGAGTTCGAGCAGGCGGAGCTGG